>JAEEGL016973964.1_pt1 | contig 10402 bp, 7 predicted proteins | sample 9134231 | NCBI WGS metagenome assembly JAEEGL01 (sample SAMN16246548, study PRJNA631951) | gut metagenome | biome: gut microbiome; feature: rumen; material: fiber-attached | host: Bos | place: Iran: Karaj | collected 2018-10
AATATTATTAGTTTTTATAAAAATTTTAGATTAAAAGAAAAAAATCTAAAATTAATAAAATTAGATAAATTATTAAATTAATTAAAATATTTTTTTGTATATATTTTTCAATAATATTAGATAATAACATTTTAAATTTATATTAACAACTTATGAACTATTATAAATTTATGGATATAAAATTATTTTCTTTATTTACATTTTTAATTCCATATAAATGTTCAAGTTTATCTTTTTGAATTATTTTAAGACTTTTGGAAAAGTCTTTTTTTTTACTATGAGTGAATCCATAATCTTCAATTATTCTTAAAAAATTAAGTTCATTATTATCTAAGTTCAAATTAAGCAAATTTAAATTTTTATCTTTTAACATTTTAATCAAATTAAAAGCATATTTCTGATAATTTAATTTTTTTACAAAATATAAATTAATTATAAGTTTTATTAATGGTTGATAATTACTTTGACTAAGTAAATTACTTACATCTATATTTTTAATAATCTCTTCAATTAATTTAAAAGTTTGTTCAGAAATAAAAAAATTTTTTTCATTATTAATCAAATATTTTAAAATAACTAGAAGAGCTTGATATGAATTTTGAACAACACAAATATTACTTATACAAACAATACATTGCATTTTTAAAATTCCATTTTCTATTCTATTAATTGAAACTGAATTTTTAATTATTTTATCTAAAAAAACTTTTAAATAATTAAGTTGATAATAAAACTCATTTGTATTTTCATTAAATCTCTTACTAAAAACTTCTGATAATAATAAAAGTAAGTTAATAGAAATTTTTTGATTCATTTCGAAAATTTTTGATTCAACTGTTTTATAACAAAAATTAAATATTTTATAAAATAAATTAGGAAAATTTTTATGAATTACTCTTAATTGTGTTATTACTTGAAATATTTCTTCCCATTTAAATCCTTTAACTGAAAGTATTGTTGTAATTTTTCTTATTGAAAATAAATTTATATGTTCAGAAGTTATAATTGGTAATTTTTCATAAGGACAGAAATATTGAATTGAAGTTTTTTGATTTTGATTTTCTTCAATTTGATTTCTTAGGAAAATATTCTCTTTATTAATTTCATTTTTTAAAGTAGTATTCATTTCAACCATTATTTTTTAAATTTAAATAAACTAAAATTATTTTATAATATAGAGTATAACAAAAAATTAAAAAAAAAATACAAAATTTATATAGTAGAAAATATTAAAAAAAAATAAAAATTTATTTTTTTCTCTTTTTTCTCATCATTTCTTTCATTTCTTCTCTATAATCTTCCATTTCAGCAATTTTTAAAGTATTATTTTCTAATCTTTGAATTTGGTCAAAATTATCTTCTTCAATATCATCATCATCATCAAAAATTGGTCCTCTTTGTAATTTTTTATTAATATCTTTTAACTGTTTTAGATAGCTTTTATTATCAGGTTGTTCTGTATCATCAATAAAACTATCATCTGAATCATATTTATCTTCAGAATAATGATATTTTTTTTGTTGTAAATTTTTTGATTTTGATGTACTTTTAAATATATCTTTTGCATCTTTTAATTTTTGATATTTGTCATCTTCTGTTTTATTTTTTATTTTATTTTTAATATTTGAGATAATCTCATTTGATATTTTTATATTTTTATGATTATTTTTATTTTCATTAATATTTAATAACATTTTTAAAGCATTTAATTTATTATTTTGATTATTATTTTTATTGTTATTTGAAATATTATTTTCTTTAATGTTATTTTGTTTTATATTATTTGATTTTTTTTCTTTAATATCTTGTTTATTTTTTGGAGGTGATATTATTTTTTTTTCCTTATTTTCTTCTGTTTTTCTTATTTGACTTTTATTATTGATTTCTTTTTTTGATATTTGTATATTTTGTTTTTTTATATTTTCATTTAATGAAATATTATTATTATTTTGCTTTTGTTCAGTATTATTTAATTTTTTATCTTTTGAATTTTTAATTTTATTTAAGTAATTTTCAAGTTTATGTTTTAAATTTGGATTTTCTTTTTCATTATTTTTTTTAATAGTTTCTATTTTTTTATTTTTTAATTTTTCTATATCTTTTACTTTTTCTTTATCTTTTTTTTTATCTTTTTCTTTTAAAGGAGAATTTCTTTCTCTTTTTTTTCCTAAATTTTTATCTTTAATAACCTGTTTTTGGGTGGTTGGAGGAGGAGATTTTGTTTCATTAAAAGTTTCTTTTTTATAATATTTTTCAAACTTACTTTGATTTTCCATTAATTTCTTATCGAAATCTTCAAGAGATGTAAAATTAGTAGTCATTGAATAAATAATATTTTCTTCTTCTGAAATATTTGATTTTTTTTTTCTTTCAATTTCCTTTTCTTTTTCTCGCTCTCTTTCTCTTTCTTTAATTTTTTCTTTATTTTTTTCTTTTAATTTTTCTTTTATTTCTTCTGTGTGTAAATTTGATGTATTTTTATTTGTAGAATTTTTAATTTGCTTTTCATTGTAAATATTAATTTTTTTATTTGAGGAATTTTTTGATTGATTAACTATTTTATTTTTTTCATTTGATGATATAATTTTTTTTTCATTTGAATTATTATTACCTTTAATGATAACATCTTTTTTATTATCATATGTTTTTTTTGTTTTTTCATTTGATGAATTATTTTTAATTGAAGGTAATAAATATTGTTTATTATTCATTTTACTTTTATCATTATTAGATGAAGTGATAATTTTTTTTTGTAAATTATTTTCTTTTCTTAATTTATCTTTTTCTGGATTAGATTTTTTAGCATTTATTGAATGATTATTTGAATTATTTAAGTTAAAAAACATATTAGCAATTGGATCCACGAAAAGAGTTTGACTTTTTTCCATTTTTAAATATTAAATTTTGTTAATATTTAAATAAAAAAACAATTATTTTTTTTCTTTGTTATTTATGTTGTTCACATTTTTAAAAAAAAAGTAAAAAAAATGTTTTTAAAGAGTTTTTTAATTATATTAATTTTAATAATTTATAATAATTTTTTTTGAAAGAGCTTTATCTGGTAAATTGATTTAATTTTGAAATAGTCATTCATTTTATGAACATCTTTATCCTACTTTATATTATAGGACTTCCAATTGGTAATTTTTTTGCTTTTTTTAATATTGATGATTTTTGAAATTTACTTTGTTTTTCGAATGGGGATTTTCTATTATTTTTTTTTTCTTTTTCATTTTTTATTTGAATATTATTTATAAATAACATGAATTTTTTTAAATCATTAATTCTTCTATTTATTATTAAATTGTTTTTTTTTAGATTAATTATGTAATTATTTTTTTGATTTAACTTGTTTTTAATTTTTTCATCCTCATAATAGTTATTTAAATTTAAATGAGCGCAAGAAGATATAATTTTTTTTTTATTTGTATCATTTTCTTGACTTTCATTTGATATATTATCATTTTTTTCAATAATTGGAATAATCCTTTTTAGTAAGTAGTTATTAAATAAACTATGTGATTTATTAAAATATTCTTTATCTTTAGAAAAATAATATTTATCAAAAATTGTTTCACCTTTATTATTATTATCTTGAAAATTTCTTGAATTATAATTCAAATTAAATTTATTACTTTCATTTTCCAATTTTTCATCTTCATAATTAATAGAATTATTATTTTTATTATTATTTTTATATTCTTCTTTATCTTTTTTACTATTCTTTATTTTATTTGATATCATTTGAACAGGTTGTTTTATATATTGAGATGTTAAATTATTAGATTTACTTTTCCTATTATTAAATATTTTATAATAGTCTGATAATGAATTATTATCTTTATTATTTATTTGAGATGTACTAAAATTAGTAATCATTTTTTGTGTTTTTTTTTCTGAATTATTTAATAAATAATTTATTATTTTTTTACTTCTTTTATCTATTCTTGGTGTATTTCTCATTTCTCCAAATTCTTTATTATATCTTTCTTGACAAATTTTTTCAAATTTTTTTTCTAATCTTTTATTTCTTTCTTCCCAGTTAAGATTTATATTATTACAATATTTATTTGTGGTATTGTGAATATTTTTAATAATTGCTTGATTTTTTTGAGGGAAAAAAAGTTCATTTTTATTATTTTTGGAATTATTAAAATTTCTTTTTTTTAATTGAACTGAACTTGATCTTTTATTTATTGCATTATTCATATTTTTAATTTTTGAATTTTTAAAATTTAAAAATTCAAAAAAAAAAATAAAGTTTTAATTAATGAATAATTTAATTTTATAATGGATAAAACAGATTATTTATTTCCAGAAATAACAAATAATTTATTAACATCACCAATATCAAATAAATTCACAATAAAAAAGCCAAAAATAGGAGTTTTTAAAGATTTAAAAAATATAAAAATAGACAAAACAGATGGATTAAAAAAAAATATAGAAAACGAAAATAGAAAAATATATACATTAGAACAATGTATTGAATTAAATAATAAAAATTTAAATTCATATAAGTCAGAAAATCCAAATAACAAATTATTATATACTGACATAAATAATGAAGAGGAAAAAAATAAAATTAATACTTCAATTAATTATGATTATCTTTTAAATATACTTCAATGTGATCCTACATCAATTGAAGGATTTATTGATGGAAATAATGGAAAATTTATAGAAGAATTTAAAGAAGAAGAATTAAATAATGATATTTTATTTGATTCTCTTTTTGAAGAAGGAAATTTAAGAATGGCAATTGATTTAAATAATACTGAAATAAAAGAATATGATATTTTAATGAGAAAAGATTATAATAATGAAAAGAATTATTCATGGTTTTATTTTTATATAAAATGCAAAAATGAAGGAAATTACAAATTTAACATTTTAAACTTTATTAAAAAAAAAATACCATATGATAATAATTCAAATGTAAAAGTTTTAGTATATAACAAAAATGATAAATGGACAAGAAATACATATAATATATTTTATTATCCAAATACAATTCCAATAACACCATCAAATAATATAAACCAAAACTTAAGTGATGAAGTAGATGAAAAAGAAGACGATAATCAAAATAAAGAAAATAAAGAAAACAACAATTCAAATTCAACATTTTACACATTAACATTTACATATTATGTAACAAAAGAAAATATAAATACTCCAATTTTTTTTTCATATTGTTACCCATACACATACACAACATTACAAGACTATTTATATTCCCTATCTATAAATAATGAAAATAAAACAAAATTACGTTTTTCAACTTTAAACAATTCAATATCAGGAAATCCTTTAGACATAATATACATAACAAATTTTTCATCTCCAATAAAAGAAATAGAAAACAGACAAAATATAATATTTACAAGTAGAGTTCATCCAGGTGAAACAGTTGGTTCATATGTAATAGAAAGTGTAATAAATTCACTTTTAGATAAAAAAAGTTCAGATTTAAGAAATAAATATATATTTAAAATTATACCAATGTTAAATCCAGATGGTGTTATAAATGGACATTATAGAAATAATTTATTAGGTAAAGATTTAAATAGAATGTGGTCTGATCCAAGAAATACTATATCTCCTACTATTTTATATGCTAAACAATTTCTATTTATAAATAAAGCACTTTTTTATTGTGATTTTCATGGTCATTCAAAAATGCCTAATTGTGCTTTATATGGTTGTTCTCCTAAGAAAAAAAAAGTTAATGGTAAATTAGTTTATGTTAATAAAGAATTTCATAAAAATTATCATTTTTATGAAGAAAAAGTTTTTATGAAAATTTTTGAAGAAGAAGCTAAATATTATGAAATAAATGGAGCTAAATATACTATTGCAAAATCTAAATTAAAAACTGCTAGAGCTGTTGCTTATAATGAATTTAATATTTCATTTTCTTATGCTATTGAGACTAGTATTATGAATGTTAGTGATAAAAATTATAATGGAGAAAATGTTGTTTATGATGCTATGAGTATTGATAAATTAATTACTATTGGTAATGATTATGTTAATGCTTTTATTAAATGGGATAATAAAACGAAATTTTATAATGTTTTAAAAAAAATTAGAAATGAAGAAGAAGAAAAAAAAGAAAAGAAAGAAAAGGAAAGAGAAGAAAAAAAAGAAAAAGAAAGAGAAAAAGAAAAGGAAAAAGAAAGAGAAAAAATTAGATTGAAAATTAAGACTAAATCACTTTCACTATCACCTTTTAATAATAATCAATCTTTAAGTTCTAGATGTAGGAAAAGTTCTAAGAAACATACTATTAGTATTATGGAAGATATTGGACATTTAAATATTAATGAAGATGAAGTTCAAAAAAATTGTAAAACTTATACTTCACCTAAAAAAAGTAGTAAAAATAGTGATTCAGATATGGAAAAATAATATATATATATATGAAATATTTAAAAAACTTTTTAAATAAAAAAAATTATAATTTCATCATTATATTTTAAATTATTTATATTTATATATTACAAATAATTCAATAAAAAAATAAATACAAAAAAAAATAAAAATGAACATCTTTAAAATCCTATTATTTTCAATAACCCTATCTGAAATTTTTTCAAAAAAAGACACACATATATCAGACTGTTTATCAAAAAATATATTCCAAGACCCATCAAACAGTGTAAAAACAATAGAATCACCAGAAGTTTGTCATAAAATATCATCATCATGTTGTTACATAAATTTATCATATGCATATAATTACATAGATATAGTCGCACAATATTGTATAGATTTAACAGTAAATATTAGTGCAATGGAAATATTTTTATCAAATTTATATAATGATGACTTAATTTATTTTACAAATGGAACTGCACATATGTTTGATGATTATGTTAAATTTGGAAGAAATTATGCAAGTCGTTTAATTTATAATTTAAGTTGTTATATGTCACCAAATAGTTCTAGATATTATTCTGATTTTGCTCTTACTAATTGTGCTGTTTTTGATGATGAAGGAAGTTGTATTGTTTTAAATGATAATACATACTTTAAGAATTTTTTAGTTGCTTATCATACATATTTTTCTCATAATTATTGTAGTAAAAAATCATCAGATAAAAAATGTATTTATCCACATGGGAAAAGAGGTAATCCTTTAATGGCAAGACCACTTTTAACTGAGTTAGTTAGTTATTTAAAAGCTGATAGTGATGAAGAAGCTGTTACTGATGATGATGGGAATATTCAATTTGATGCTGAAGAAGAAGAAGATTCTGTTAGTAGTACTAAATATATTACTTCTTGGAAATATCCTAATGGAATTACTGAACCTTGTAAAGATTTTCATAATATTTCTTTTACTATACAATGTCCTAGTGGGTATAATTTTGGTTTTTATTTGAGGTTTTGTTTTATTAAAGTTTTTATACTTTTTATTTTTGTTATTGTGTAAAATTGGTTTTTTTTTTTTTTTATTATTTTTTATTCTTAATTTTAAATAATATTCAATTTATATTTTAGTTTTATTTTTATTTTTAATAACATTCTTTTTTTTAAATATTTTAAAAATATAATTAAATGAAAACTGGATTTTTTTCATCATTAACATCATCATTTTTTTTAATATTCCTTTCAGAAATAACAGATAAAACATTTATAATAATAATTCTAATGACATCTAAACTTCCTTCATTAATATTATATATAACAGCATTAAGTGCAACATTACTAATGAATTACATATCAATAGGTTTAGGATATTTATTACCATTAATAATAAATCAAACAGTAATGAATTGTATAGCATTTTCATTATTTTTAATGTTTGGAATAATATCAATAATGGAAGGTAAAGCAATAGAAAAAAATAATGGTTTAAGTGATTTATTTGAATTAACAAAAAAAGAATTAGAAATAGAAGAAGAAGAAGAGCAAGATTATTATTTAATGGTAGAAACAGAAGATAATGAATATGATATGAAAACAGAAGCAACGACACCTCATAATTCAAGAATAAAAAGTAATATTAAAAATAATGAAATTTATAATAATAAAACAACTTATGGTTTATGTTTTGCTTTATTTATTACTTTTTTATTAAGTGATATTGGAGATAAAAGTCAAATTGCTACTATTACTATTGCAGCTGTTTATAATTTATATGGTGTTATTATTGGAACTACTCTTGCTTTTATACTTTCTTGTGCTTTGGGTATTTTATGTGGTAATTTTATTTGTCAGAGAATTTCTACTAAAAATATTATGTATATTGGAGGAGGGATTTTTCTTTTATTTGCTGGGGAATTATTATATAAATTAACTGGTTAAAAGTTCTTTTTATATTTAATTTTTAAAAAAATTTTTTAAAGGATTATTATTTTTACTTTTGATAATTTAATTTATATATTTAATATTTATATTTTTTTTTTTTTGTTTAAACTTTTTTATTTTTGTATTTTTAAAAATTTTATAAATATAGTTTTACCTTTATTATTTATAACATGTACTAAATAAATATTTGATATTCTTATATAATTACTTATTAGGTTTAAATTTTGATATTATATTTTTTTTCTTTTCATTAAGTTTTTGTTTAATATCTTTAACTTCTTTTTCATCATTAATAATAGTACCTTTTAATTTAGGTTCTTTTCTAATAAAAGAATGTTTATCACTAAAAGTACCAATTGAATTAATTTTATCAATATCATTTACAAAACTATTTTTAGTTTTAGAATTATTATTCATTTTTATAAGATCAAGTGATTTTTCAATCTTAGTTGACATATGTTTATTTACTATTCTTTCTTTTATTTTTTCATCTATTTTTTCATCTAATTCTTCATTATTTTCTTTGTCTGAAAATATTAACTCGTTTTTTTCTAAATTTTCTAAATTATTCATTGATATTTGAGTATGTGAATAAGGTTTTTTTTCAACTGTTTGACCAATTGGATTATTTAATTTAGGTAAATTTTCTTTATTATCATTTTTTTTCTTTTTCTTTGTTTTTTTATCTTTTTTTTTATTTTCAGAAAATTCATTTTTAATTTCATTAAAACAATTTTCATAATCTGAAAATTTAATATTATAAATATCTTGAATAAAAAGAAAGAACTTTTCATCATTTTTTACAATAAATTTTTCTCTACCAAAATGAATTAAACTAAAAGCAATTTGTAAAGGATGATATTTACTAAAAAAAGATCTTGAAGTTATCATTGCTAAACATCTCTTAATATAATTATAAATATTATTAATAGTATTATTAGAATTATTATCAATTTCATTTTCAAAAATAAAACCATTATTTAATAATACCATTAACCAATCATAAGCAGAATAAATTATAACTTTATAATCAATTAATTGTAAAGCTAACATTTCATATTTGCAAATTTCATCTATTGAAATTTTTATTTTATCACTAAAATCAAGAAAGTCATTTAAATCAGGTTCAAAAATATCAATTTCATTAAATTTTCCACTTATTAAAAAAAATGCCAATGTGAAATATGTTGTTTTTTTTGTATTTAATTCTGTAATATTTCCTAATATTTTATCTAAATAATAAAGTGTTCTATAAAATGTAGAGTCTGAATATTTTAATTTTATACTTAATGTTTGTAAATCAGATATTATGCCTTTTCTCTTTTTTAAGTATGATGATTCAATTTCTATTTTTTCTTTTGAAATTGGATCTCTTTCTTTCATTATATTAACTAATTGAACTGGATCTTCGTCTAATTCTTTTTCTAATGATATTGGCTTTGTAATAAAGAAATTTTTTGATTTTTCTTTCATTATTAGTCCACCACAGTTTTGACAATAAGAATATTTTTTATTTTTTGGATTTTTTATTATTTTATGGGAACATTTATTATATTGAATTGGGATAGCATTGTTTGAAGTATTTTCATTATTTGACATTTTTTTACACAAAATATATTAAATAATATAGAATTTTGAATTTTATTAATTAATTTTTAGAGTTCAAACTAATTATATACTAATATTAAATATTATAATTTTTTTTTTTATATTATGAATACAAATATTGAAAAACAGATATTAAATTTATTTTTTATAATAAAAAAAATCTTAAAACTTAATTGATTGTATAATAAAATTTAACCGAAAAAAAAATTATAAAATTTATCATAAACGCATATTTTAAATAAAATAAAAAAATCATATACGTTAAATTAATCTTCAACTCTTCAAAATCATTATTAAATATTTCAAAAAAACAATTTATAAATAAACATCAAAAAAAATAAATAAAAAAAAATTTAAAAATTTAATTTAAAAAAACCACATTATTGTTGCATAAAAGGAATATCAACATTTTTAATACCAAATCCAATATAAACCCCACCAAATAAATCACAATTACTTTTATGATAAGCATAAT
>JAEEGL017393490.1_pt1 | contig 10402 bp, 5 predicted proteins | sample 9134231 | NCBI WGS metagenome assembly JAEEGL01 (sample SAMN16246548, study PRJNA631951) | gut metagenome | biome: gut microbiome; feature: rumen; material: fiber-attached | host: Bos | place: Iran: Karaj | collected 2018-10
CTCTTACCGGAAAATGCCTGAAACGCATCCGCGTTTCATCGGTATACATTTTCCGCCGAGGTGAAGCCGTGGGCTTTGGCAACATCTTTGACAAGGAGATCTCTTACCGCCGCCTTGCCCTTGGCAAGCCGTCGCCGAGATGACCCGCAACTGCCAAGCTATGTCCGACGCGCCTTGTACGGCCCCCCCATTTGCCTTCGGCAAACGGTTCCCCCGAGGATCCCACTGTCGCCAATGCTCATTCGCATTGACGACGGGATGACGGCGCTTCTTTCAGCCCTTCCGCCGAGATGACCCGCAACTGCCAAGAATTCCGTTAATCGGCGAAGCGTTTCCAGCCCAGGAAACGCTTTTTCATGCCCTCCGTATCCAGTATCCCGCAGGCAAAGCCCTTTCTTATAAGCTCCGGGGGCAGGTATTCGTCATACTTTTCGAACACCGGGACCTCCCCGGGGTACACCAGCTCCAGGGGGTCGAATCCCGCCGCGGCTTCTTCGGCGGCCACCCGGTAGAATTCCTCTTCCCCGGCCTCCATGGTGAACTGCATATAATAGGGGCGGGAGCTCTCCAGCCCCCTGAGGCCCAGCCTTTTGGCGCAGCGGAGCTTCAGGAACCTTTCCGCCGCCAGAAAGGCGTAGGTGCCGACCCAGGGGAAAAGGGCCCACATCTTGCCTCCCAGATTCACCAGGGGGCGTTCCGACATAAGGGACTTGCGGAAGGTGTCCCTGGCTTCCTGCAGGCGGTAATAAGCCTTGGGCATCAGGTAGGGATAGTTTTTGTCTTCGCCCAGGACCCGGAACATGCGTTCCAGGATATGGGTATGTATATCCCCTGCCACGTCGCCGAAGTAGGCGGGGATGTTTCCCTTCACCGGCTCGCAAAACACTATGCGCCGCTTGTGGTCGATCTCCTCCACCACCCACACCCGGCCGGCGATGGCGATCTTGTCCCCCGCGGGAGGGGGCTTGACTATGGTCCCCAGCTGCTGGGAGCCGGAGCGCACTGTGTATTCCACGTTCTCCCGGAAAACGGCGTAAAACTTGTAGTTGTTCACCACCCTTTCCCCGGCCAGGCCAAGGATGAGCCCGCCGTTCTCTGTACGGCTTACGTGGTCCGTTTCCAGAAGGTGCCGCAGTAGGGTCCGGTAGTCCTCCTGTGTGACGCGGTGAAAACAGCTCAGGCCCAGCACCCGGCTTGCCAGCTCGGCGGGAGTCATTTCCCCGTGGGAGGCCAGGGTGCTCAGGGTCTGGTGATAGAGAAGGCTGTATGGCAGCCGTCCCTCCCGGGGAGGCTCCACAAAGCGTTCCTCGATATAGCACTGCACCAGGGCTATGCCCTGGATGAGATACCAGGGGATGCTGTCCGGGAGCATGGCCCGGGCTTCCTGATGGTCCTCCCGCATCACGAACCACATTTCCGAGGGCTCGCCCCTGCGCCCGGTGCGCCCCAGGCGCTGCAGAAAGCCGGACACCGTGAAGGGGGCGTCTATCTGAAAGGCCCGTTCCAGCCGGCCCACGTCGATGCCCAGCTCCAGGGTGGCGGTGGCGCACACGGAGAAGAGGGACTCGTCGTCCTTCATCTCTTCCTCGGCGCTCTCCCGGAACGATGCGGAAAGGTTGCCGTGGTGTATCAGAAAGCGGTCCGGCTCGCCGTTGGCCTCGCAATACTGCCTCAGGTTCTGGCACACCCCCTCGCATTCCTCCCGGGAATTGGTGAAGATGAGGCATTTTCTGCCCCGGGTATGCTCAAAGATATATCCGAAGCCGGGGTCCGCCGCCTCCGGCGCCCTGTCCGTGGGCTCCTCGGGCAGAGGCGCGCCTTCCGGCGCCGGCTTTTCCTCGTCCGCCTGGGGAGGCGTGTTGTAAAAATGCTCCATGGAGAGCCGCCACACTTCCCTGCCGCCGTCTATTTTCGGTATCACCGTCTCTCTGCCGCTGCCCGCCGCAAGAAACCTGCCTGCCAGCTCCGGGTCGCCTATGGTGGCGGAAAGGCCTATGCGCCGGGGGCTGCAGCCCGCCAGCTTGCAAAGCCGCTCTATAAGGCAAAAGGTCTGGAGGCCCCTGTCGGCCCTCAGCAGGGAGTGTATCTCGTCGATGACCACAAACCGCAGGCCGCCGAAGAGGGAGGGTATCTCCATATGTTTGTTGATCATCAGGGCTTCCAGGGATTCCGGAGTTATCTGCACTATGCCCGAGGGCTTTTTGAGGAGCTTCTGCTTTTTGGAAAGGGACGCATCGCCGTGCCACTTGGTGACGGCGATGCCCTGTTCCGCGCACAGTTCCTCCAGCCTGCCGAACTGGTCGTTGATGAGGGCCTTCAGCGGGGCGATATACAGCGCGCCCACCGTGGGGGACGGCTCCTCCTCCAGCAGGGTGAGTATGGGGAAAAAGGCGGCTTCGGTCTTGCCCGAGGCGGTGGAAGCGGTGAGCAGCACGTTTTTGTCCGTGCCGAATATGGCGTCCCCCGCGGCGTTCTGCACCGCCCTCAGGCTCTGCCAGCCGGAGCGGTAGATATACTCCTGTATGAAGGGGGCGTAGCGTTCAAATACGTTCATAGGGTAAACTCCGCAAAGCCTGCCTCCGTTTTATCGGACACGGCCTCCGACTCCGCAAAGGCAAAATCCCCGCTTTCCAGCAGCGCCGCCGGGTCCTTGTCCGGATCCTGATACAGTATGTCCAGCAGCTCTATAAAGTCCCGGATCACCTCCCGGGGGGTGATGTTCCCGTCGGCCCCTATCCTGGCGTATTCTATCCGGATAAAGGCGGCCAGGTCCTCCACGGTGAGGCGGGGGGCATAGCCGTAAAGCCCGGAATGCATGCCGGAAAGCTTTTCGCACAAAACCAGCATCTCCTCGGCGGTGAGGGGGTCCAGGCGGATCACCGGCGCCAGCATGTCCCTTGCCCCGGGGGCGGAGAAACGCCCCTCCCCCAGACGGGAACGCAGGGCCTCGTAGCTGTAAACGCCGCGGCGCCTGTCCTCCAGGGCCTGAGGGGTGACGCCCATGATGACGCCGAAATACCGGGCCTTGCCCTGCAGGGCGTCGTTGTACATGGCCAAAAGCTTCTCGTAGTTGTACTGCCGGGTGACGGAATGGGGTATCTTGTATATATTGACCAGCTCGTCTATCATGATCATCATGCCCGAATAGCCCGCCATCCGGAAGAACAGGGCGAATATCTTCAGGTAGTCGTACCAGTTGTCATCGGTGATGACTATGTTCACTCCCAGGGCCTCCCTGGCCTCGCTTTTCAGGGCAAACTCTCCCCGGAACCAGCGGACCACATTGCCCCTGGTCTCGTCGTCTCCGTTCACGTAAGCCCGGTAATAGGCGGAAAGGAGCCGGGCAAACTCAAAGCCGTGGACCATCTCGCTCACCGAGGAGGTGACGGCAAATATCTTTTTCTCCACGGCGGCGGCAAAGGCCGGGTCCTCCGGCGAAAGCCCCGTCTCCCGCAGCGCTTCGTTCTGCGCCGCGCTTATCCATCGGTCCAGCACCAGAGTCAGGGCTCCTCCTTCGGGCCTGGTTTTGGTGGAAAGGTTGCCCATGAGCTCCCTATAGGTGGCCAGCCCCTGCCCCTTTGTCCCCTGCAGGCGGCGTTCCGGGGACAGGTCGGCGTCCGCCACTATGAAGCCCCGGTCCATGACGTAGTTGCGTATGGTCTGCAGCAGAAAGCTCTTGCCGCTGCCGTAGCGCCCGGTTATGAACCGGAAGGAAGCGCCGCCCTCGGCTATTATGTCCACGTCCCGCAGCAGGGCTTCTATCTCGTTTTTCCGCCCCACGGCTACGTAGGGCAGGCCTATGCGGGGCACTACGCCTCCCTTCAGGGAATTGAGCACCGCCTGAGCGATGCGCCTGGGTATCTTTTTTTCTTCATCCATTAGTTGTTCCTCCGAGAAATTCTTTTACTTCTTCTATATATTCTTCGTCCAGGGTCAGCCTGCCGTCCTCGCACAGCACCGCCGAATCCCCTATGGCGTCCATCAGGGCCTCGTTGATGGCGTCCGCCGCCACCGAAGGCAGCAGATGCCCGGCCTTTATTATATCCGACGGATCCCGGCCCTCGGCCAGGGCCCGGAGCACCTGCATATAAGGCGGCCCGGCAGGTTCCGGGGCCGGCTCCCGGGGAGCCTCTGCCGCCGGATGGGCTTCTTCCGGCTGCTCCCGTTCTTCATCGGTGAGGAGCCTGTCCCGGGTCAGAGCGGCGTCCCGGCGGATACTGTCCAGGCCGGACAGGTCCACCTTTATGCTGTCTCTCGCCGCCCGCTTTTCTGCCAGCAGGTCCTCCCGCAGAACGGCGTCTATGCATTTCGCGGCCCAGTCACCCTCGTGACCGGGTTTCAGATAACGCCCCGTTTTAAAATACCGGCGCAGGCGGAGATCCGTTTCCCGCAGAAGCCCCTTTAAGGCTGCCGTGTTAAGATCCTTGCGATCATAGAGCAACAGGTACCACATCCCCTTTTCCCGATAATAGCTCCTGACTGGGTCCAATTCGTATTCCGCATAGGGATCGTTGACACAGACTTCCCTGCCGGAATGCGCGAAGCCGTAACTGACGACCCCCGACGAAGGCTTTTGCCGGCCCGCGAAGGGGTAATACACAGCGTTGTCAAAGGGGACGCGCCTTACGGGAGTCGGCTCGCCGAAGCAAAAGTGAAAGGCGTCCCTGTCCCGGCAGGCAGTCCGCCATACCTGGCAGAAAAGCCTTCTGCCCTTGCCGGGATATTCGGCCGCCGGGGACTGATCTAACTTTTTTCCGCCGAAGAAACAGAGAGCCTTGAAGAGTTCGTCGTCGGAGGCGTTCTCCGGTTCCATCAGGGCAGTAAGGCGGGCGTCGTTTTCCAGCATTTCGGGATCGGCGGCCTTCAGGGCAAGCTCCCGGGGGAGGGAGTTTACCACAGCCATATCCAAAAGCCATCTTCTGACGTTGGCCCGCAGACTGCCGGAGCCGAAGCCGGCGTCGGAAAAGCCCTTCTCAAACTCCATGAGCCTGTGAAAACGCTCCTCCGGAGAGTCTCCCCCTACTCCGTTTATGAGCTCATATACGTATATATACGCCGCCGAAAGGGGTATGGGCCCGAATTCGCCGCGGCGGACGGCGGCCCGCCAGGTGAAATAGCCCCTCTGCTGCTGCGGGGTGAGATCGTTGTAGGTGGGATAATAACAGGAAAAATTTCCCGTCCAGGGAACGTCGTCCTCGTAATCCGCCATATACACGGCCTGCCTGTAAAACACCGCTTCCCTTGACATATCGCAGCCGGGAGTGTAAAAAGCCATGCGGCGCATCTCCTTCAGGCGTTTGGGCATCGTGTTAGCCTTGGATATGGAAACGGCCCGGCCTTCCCGGGGGATAGGAACGTCTTTATACGCGCTGTCCCGGACGGTGAGAGGCTCCACGATAACGGCGGCGCCCCGGGCCTGTTTTCCCGTGACGGCCATATCGAAGAGGCGGAACACCACACGGTCCTCGGTCCACTTGCCGAAAGCCACGCCCACCCATTTGCCGGCGCGCATATACTTCGGCCCGGTGATATACGGACGGGAGTCACCGTCGGACATGAGCTCGCCGCAGCGTATCTCGCAGTATTCGGAAAAAACGCCGGTGCGGGGGTCGCGGCGGCGCAAAAGCACGGCGATCCATTGGGACGTGCGGGGATGGCACAGCACCGACAGGCCGGTAAGCCGGTCGCTCCTGCCGCGCTCGGGGATATGGTATTTTTCGGCGGCGTATGCCGTCAGGTCCGAAAGCGTCACAGCCGCCTCCTTTTGCAAAAGTTTTATATACTATTATTATATATTATTATCAACGTGAAGTCAAGCGGAAAAACGCGCCCGCCGTCATCTCTGCGCAAACGCGCCACAGCGCTCCGCGTCATCCCGCCGACTTCGCAATACGATCGGCGCAAAGCAAAGCCCACGGCGTCATCTCGGCGGAAAATGTATACCGATGAAACGCGAATGCGTTTCAGGCATTTTCCGGTAAGAGACCTTCGGGGGCACCGTCCGCCTTTCTACATTATAAGCAGACAAAGTCTGCGCGAAAGGCGGATGGGGGGGCCGTATAAAAGGCCGTGGGCGGCAGCTATATGAAAGGGCAAATGGGGGGCCGTACAAGGCGCGTTGAGCCGCGCTTTGTTGATGGCGGTCATCTCGGCGCCGTCTTGCCAAAGGCAGGCGGCGGTAAGAGATCTCCCTGTCATAGAAGTTGCCCCATGCGCCGTCATCTCGACAAACATTTTCCGCCGGGATGACGCCGTGAGCTTTGCAAATGTTGTATAATAAAAGTAGAACAAGTCTTCCGACTGCCCGCAATAACATACAAAAAATAAGGTGCCGAGATGAATGACAACGAGTTTTCCATACAGACCATAGACGCAAAAAAGGTGCTTGCCAAGTATAACGGCGTATCGCCCTGCCCCGCCATCCCCGACGGCGTGAGCGTCATCGGAGAGGGCGCATTCGAGGGCTGCGTATCCATAACCAGGATCTCCATACCGGAAGGCGTGAGCGTCATCGGAGAGCACGCTTTTGACGGATGCTCTTCTCTTGCCAAGGTTGACATCCCCGACAGCGTCAGCGTCATCGGGCACAGCGCCTTTTACGGATGCTCCTCCCTTGCCAAGGCCGTCATTCCCGACAGCGTGAGCGTTATAGAAGACAGGGCCTTTTACGGGTGTTCCTCTCTTGCCAAGGCCGTCATACCGGACACCGTGACAGTCATCGGCGAACACGTTTTCAAGGGATGTACGTCTCTCGTCAAGATCGACCTCCCCGGCAGCGTAAAGGAAATCGGAAAAGGCGCATTCGAGGGCTGCCGGTCCCTTTCCGTTATCGATATACCCGACGCTGTGACGTGGATAGGCGAACGCGCTTTTTACGGGTGCACTTCTCTTTTAAAGGCCTGCATCCCCGACGGCGTGGCGGAAATAGGGAAAAGCGCTTTCTGGGGCTGCCGGTCCCTTGCCAAAATCGACATCCCCTGCACCGTGAAGAAGATCGGGAGCCTCGCTTTCCGGGAGTGCAAATCCCTTGCCCGGATCGACCTGCCCGACAGCGTCGCCGAAATAGGAAGCCGCGCTTTTGCCGAGTGCGAGTCACTTATCGAGATCTCCATACCCAACGGGATAAAGGAATTGCCGGACGGCGTTTTTGCCGAGTGCAGAACGCTTTCCGGAGTCAACATACCGGACACCGTGACGAAGATCGGCTCCGACGCTTTCTGGGAGTGTGTATCTCTTGCCGAAATCTGCCTCTCCCTCGACATAACCGAAATAGGAAAAGGCGCTTTTTACGGCTGCCGGTCCCTTGCCAAAATTGCCATACCACGCGGGGCCGTGATCCGTATCGGAGAGCACGCTTTTGACGGGGCGCATGCGCTGACCATATTCACCGATAACCCCGCCACCGTAAAATTCGCGGAAGAACAGGGCATACCGGTAAAGCCGTTAAAATGAAAGGAGGCGTTTTGCCATGAAGATCGGCGTTTGCGGCGGCGAGGACAGGTTTGCAGAGGCAGCAAAGAACGGTTTTTCCTATATGGATATCCCCCTGACCTCTGTGCGGGGCCTCGATAACAGCGCTCTGTGCGCCATGAAGGAAAAAGCCCTTTCCCTGGGGCTGACCATCGATTGTTTCGCATGCTTTTTCGGGTCGGAGGTCACCCTCTACGGCGGGGAGAGCGCCCAAAAGGCCGCCCTGGACTACGCCACCCGCAACTTTGAAACGGCGCGATTGCTGGGGGGAAGCGTCTGCTGCATAGGAAGCGGCAAAGCGCGGTCCGCCCCCGAAGGAATGGAACGGGAACGGGCGGAAGAAGAGCTGGTCGCCCTGCTGCAAAAGCTTGCAGACCGCGTGGACTCTTTCGGCATCAGCCTTGCTGTGGAGCCTCTCCGCTACGCCGAATCAAATATGATCAACACCATAGCGGACGGCATCCGCATCAAGCGGGCCGTGGACAGGAAAAACCTGGGCTGCCTGGTGGACTTTTTCCACGCCTACAGCAACGGCGAAGACCTTTCGTCGCTGGACGAACTGCGCCCCGGAGAACTGATCCACGCCCATATCGCCCGGCCGAACCCGGACCGGGGAAACCCGGGGGAAGAGGATCTGCCCGTTCTCATCGCATGGCGGGACAAGCTGCGGGAGATCGGCTACGACGGCCGCCTGTCGGTGGAATGCGTATGGAAACCCGATTTCGATTCCGCCGCGGCGGAAACCGCAAAGGTGATGAAGATATTTCAATAGAAAAGCCCGAAAAGGGCTTTTTTTTCGCCCCGGCAGATTGCTGCCCAGCGCCGTCATCTCTGCGCAAACGGCTAAGCCCACGGCGTCACCTCGGCGGAAACGCTCTGTGTCCCCGTCGCGTCATCTCGTAGCCTTCGCAATACGGCCGGCGCAAAGCGCCGAGAGCGAAGGCTGGAAGAGATCTTCGGGGGGACCATCTGTCCATTCCTTTTACGATAACGGAACGTTATCGCCGGACAGATGGGGGGGCCGTACAGACGGGGACCGGCTAAGCCCTCGCAAGTCACCCCGGCTGAAAGCTTAACAGCACTCCGCGTCATCCCGCCTACTTCGCAATACGATCGGCGCACAGCGCCGAGGCGAAGGAGGCAGTGGGATCCTCGGGGGCACCGTTTTCCGCCTTCCTTTTAAGCCGTCAGAATGACGGCGCAAGGAAAACGGGGGTGCCGATCAAGGAGTGCAGCACCATGCCTTCAAAAGCGCCGTCATCTCTGCGCAAACGGCAATACGACGAATGCATAAGCATTCAGGCCGTTTGCGCTTTGAGATCCACCGGGGTTCCCCACGAATAAAAGTATTCGTGGGGTGGTGCGCAGGGTCCGCCAGCCGTGTTCATTACTCCCGCTTGCGGGAGGCGGCTGGTGGAAGGGGCCGTACAAGGCGCGTTGCACCCAGCCCACACTGCCACATTGTCGAAAAAACCACAAAAACTCAAACCACGTTATCCGACAAGCCCTTGACAAACCACGCACCATCGTGGTATAATATATATGTGGACGAGCTGGCTATTCTGTGTTTTCAAGCCCGCTTCACCGCGAAACAAACTAAAAGGAGAATTATTATGACAACACACAGAACCATCATTGACGCCCTGAAAAACCGTTTCCCCGATTTTCTTTCTTTTTGCGAAAAAACCGGTATAATTTACGCCGACGACTTGACAAAGGAAGATTATTTTGACTTCAAAGCGTATTCGGGACAACAGGACAACTACGTTGAAACCGTCAAAAGCGCTTTGGAAGGCCGTTCTCCGCGTGCATCCTATACCGATGACAACGCCGGGTTTGAAGAACGGAGAAGCATTTCCGATCTTTTGGACGACTCAAAGGAGCATTTTTCATCGATGCCTCTGGAGGAGTTATTCGGCGTTGACAGCTTTGAGTTTTCACATATTTCTCTCGAAGACCTCTGTTTAAGAGTCCGGACTTTCAACTGCCTGAACAGCATAGGCTGTTCCTGTCTTTCCGACGTTCTGAAGCTGAGCCCCGGGCAGCTCCGCAACATCACAAATATGGGGGCAACATCTATGGAGGATATACTCCTGAAGGCTGACAAACAGGTCAGGGATCACCGCAGAAAGACCATGCTGAAAAAAGCGGCGGAATTCGCGCTTTCAAACAGGCGCTTCGATACCTCCGGCATGCCTGCGGAAGACACAGAACTGTTGGACCGGATCAAAGAAGCGGCCGAAACAGCCGGTTATGAGTGCTGCAAACAGATCTATTCAGACCCGGAGCTTGCGAATAATACTGTCGGTATGCTGGAAGCCTTTCGCTTTGCCCATATGCATTACAAAGAACTTCTGGAATACGTCAGGCAAAAAACGTCGGCTCTGCTCCACAGGGAAAGGGGCAGAAAACTGCTTCCGTTTTTAAAAGCATATTCCGAAACAAACGACGGCAGGCCTTTGCATATCATATACTTCTGCAACGAAGAAAACACCGTGGAAGAACTGCCGTCTTTGATGATACACGTTTGGGAAGCGCCGGATATGAGCGCTGCGTCAGCCGAAACAAAAGCCTTTACCGACTGGCTGTGCGCCGATATCCAGTCTGTGTGCGGATCGTTTTTTGCAGAGATCGAAAAAAAGAACGCGAAAATATCGGAGGTGCTTTATCGCCGTGGAAGAGGCGAAACTCTTGAGGAGATCAGCAATGATTTTGGCCTTACAAGAGAACGGATCCGCCAGATCGAAGAAAAAGGCTACAAAAGGTTTTGGAAGCTTTTGCCCGGGCAGAAGCACGATCCGTTTTTGTTCGCCAATGCAGCGCAGGGCGGAGATCCTGTCCTCTCGCTTGACACGCTCATAAAAGTGACTGGCACTAAAAATGCGTATATGCTGTGGTCATGTATAAAAAAAGAACCGGAACACGAGACCTA
>JAEEGL010121137.1_pt1 | contig 10401 bp, 9 predicted proteins | sample 9134231 | NCBI WGS metagenome assembly JAEEGL01 (sample SAMN16246548, study PRJNA631951) | gut metagenome | biome: gut microbiome; feature: rumen; material: fiber-attached | host: Bos | place: Iran: Karaj | collected 2018-10
AGGGGCTTCGGAGTGATGTCGGGCATCAGGGCAACCGCAGGGTTACGGTACATCATCATGAACATCAGGACAATAGCCATCATGATGACCATGCCTGCGATATTGTTCTTATGGAAGAACAGCGGGATGAAAGGGAATGCGAGTGCCGCAACGAGCGTTCCGGTAAGGATGTACGGCATACGCTTTCCGATGGGCGTCTTTGTTTTGTCGGAAAGATTACCGAAGATAGGCAGCAGGATGAGCGCTGCGAGATTATCACAGGCCATGATGATACCGACCAGCCACTGAACGTTCAGGATCTTATCGGGATCACTGCTTTTGAGCTGTGCGGAGGACATATCGTACATCCTGCGCGCGAAGATATCGGTAAGGAATGTGGGACACCAGGAATCGTAGACCTGCCAGAGCAGCAGGATTCCGAAGAATGCGAAGCCGATGAGCGCAGTACGCTTATAATTGAGCTTCAGAGATTTTGCTTCTGTCATTTGTAAACCCCCTCGAAAAATAATGGGCAAAAAGCCCTCTTTCTTGATTATACAATAACGTAGTAAACGGCGCAATGAAGAGACTGTATTATTTGGAAGGTAAGTTCGGATTGACATTTGGAGCGGTTTATGACACCATATAAGCGTGGGTGAGGAGTAAAGATACGGAACTCCAATGATCGGGTTGCGCTCCTTTTCTTCGGCCACATTTTCAAACGAAAAGGAGAAAGAATATGAAAACAAAACTTGGAATCACAGCAGGCGCACTGGCAGCCATCACTTATCTGACCGGCTTTTTCAGCGGATATCTGGCACTTATCGTTATCGTAGGCTATGTTTTCATCATGCAGGAGAACGACTGGCTTAAGCTCAACACTCTTAAGGCACTTGTTATTACACTTGCATTCAGCGTACTGACAGCGCTTGTAGGATTTATTCCCAATATCCTTACACTGATCAACTCACTGTTTGCAATCTGGGACGGATCGATCTACGGAAACAAAGTTCTTCCCGCTATCAGCGACATCGTTTCGTTCATCAACAACTGCATCAACCTTATCGAGAAGGTTCTTATGCTTCTGCTTGCTCTTTATGCTACCAAGCTTAAGACTGTTAAGATCGGCTTCATCGATAACATGCTTGAGAAGATCATCGTTAAGGGATGATAGATCAATAGTACAAAAATATGTGAGAAAGCGCTGGTTTATCAGCGCTTTCTTGGGTTTTTAGAATTGTTTGACGCATCGGTATTAATTTTATGATGCGCTTTCCGGCAGGTGAAAATATGATCAAAGAAGTTCGAATCACAACGCTCGAGCAGCTCATGCCGATGCTCTCCGAGCAGGAATACAGAGAAGATCTGAAGCGCAACAGGAGCCCGTATCTGTACAGAGGGCTGCCCGATGTCCGCTTCAAAATGTACACGAGTCTCAGCCGTAACTGCAAGCAGCTTCAGAAGGAGCTTGAGCCGGCTATCCTTGCCAATTTTGCAAAGTATGCGGTCAATGATGAGCCCGATATTACGAAATCCGTCTGGAGACAGATGATCCTCGGGCAGCATTACGGACTGCCGACGAGACTCTTGGACTGGTCGCACTCGGTTCTCGTGGGACTTCATTTTGCCATGACCGAAGAGTGCCTCGAAGAAATGGACAGGCATGACTGTGTGGTATGGCGAATAGATATGAATGAGATGTACAGCCTGCTTCCCGAGAATTATCAGAGGATAGTTAACAGGAACCAGACTACCATTTTCTCGGTAAATATGCTGGATGAGGCAGCAGGAAGCCTGTCGCAGTATGACAAGGACATGGGCAAAGACGCGATGATCATTATTGAGCCGCCGTCCATGAACGAGCGAATTGTCAATCAGTATTCGTTCTTCTCGCTGGTTCCGATGGAGATGACGGATATAGAGGAATTCCTTAATTCGAAGACCGAGAATACCATCAAATATGTGATAGACAGAAGCCTGCGCTGGAGAGTCCGCGATATGCTGGACCAGTTAAATATCAGTGAGCGCATCGTTTACCCGGGACTCGGGGGACTGTCGAAGTGGATCGCGCGCCACTATTTTGTGCAGTAGGATTGGAGCGCGAACTGTGACGGGATTATTAGATTACTTAGGGCTGTGGCTGCAACGAGACATTTTTTTCAAAACGAAGAGCGTATTGTTTTGAAAAAAATACTCTGCGCGCCGCAGCCCATTATTATTACCTGAATCCCGTCACCGTTCGCGTTTTAGAATACAAAAAAGCGGCACCAAATTAGGTGTCGCTTTAAGTATAATAAGAGTTCTTGTAGGATTACGATATGAACTGGAAAGCACAGAACCCTGCATAAATACAAAGCAGCAGTATTCCCTGCCATCTGTAGATCTTTCCTTTGATCAGTGCGGGGAGGCACATGATCAGCATGACGATGAGCATCAGCGGGATTTCGATTATCAGCGATGAATTATAGCCCATGAACAGTTTCTCACAGGGAACTGCGAAGGGTGAGATCGTGGTTGCGACGCCTGATACCAGAACGAGGTTAAACAGGTTCGCACCGATTACATTGCCGAGAGACAAGTCGCTGTGTCCTTTAAGTAAAGCGGTAACTGCGGTAACGAGCTCGGGAAGTGAAGTTCCCAAAGCTACGAATGTAAGAGCGATAACAGTATGAGGAACGCCGATGGCTTCGGCAATCTTGGTTCCGTTGTCTACGAGGAGCTTTGCACCGACAGCGATGACAGCGGCGCCTAAAAGGATAAACAGGATATCCTTAAGTAAAGTGCCTTCGGAACCTTTCTGTTCAGAAGATTCAGCTTCGGCAGCAGATGCACCGGCATGTCCTGAGGAAGCATCTTTTGCCTGCTTTACCGAAAGAATGATATAAGCAACAAATGCTGCCAGAAGTATGGCACCCGTGATTCTGCTGAAATGTCCGAAAATGTATGCCGTAGCGCAATAGAAAGCAGCTGAGCAGAAGAAAAAGATGATCGGCATGCGAAGGCTCTTTTTCTCTACGGGAGCGGGACGGAAGGTCATCGTGATCGCCGCGATAAGCGAAGTGTTGCAGATGATCGAACCGATCGCATTACCGTATGCAATAGCCGAACCGCCGTCACCGCCGGTGATCGCGCCGGTAGCCGAAACCATGACTTCGGGAATGGTAGTACCGATCGATACGACTGTGGCGCCGATGAGGATCTCGGGCATGTGGAAGCGATGCGCAATGCCGGTCGAACCGTCCACAAACCAGTCGCCGCCCTTGACCAGACAGGCAAAACCTACTGCAAATAACAATATCTCCAATAACAGTTCAGTATTCATTTTTCAAACTCCTCTTATAAATCTCCTATAAATACGATTGTCTGAGCCGTCTGCAAAAAACTGCTTATGGCAGACGCGTATGCTTCTTTCAATATACCTTAATTACACTCTATTCGCAAGCGCAAGAAAACTAAAGTGATACTATTCACAGTCTGCTCTTGAAACGCTGTATAAAAGACTATATCATTATGCTTGTACCGGCAAGGGTGCCCAAAGAAAAATAGGCAGTCTTATTTCGCACTCAGGTGCAAAATAAAATTTTCCATAACGACAAGTATAAAGTAAGAATTCCTCTACACAAGTAGAAAAGAACGGAGAAAAGTATGATTCCTTCGGAACCTGCAGTTTTACTGAGTTTTATCAATATGAAATTAAGAGATATGTATCCGGATCTGGATGCATTATGTGATGATCTTGACGAAGACAAAGAAGAGATACTGAGAATACTTGAGGCAGCAGGCTATCATTATGATGCTGATAATAATCAGTTCAGGTGAATATGGAAATAATAAGAATAACAGATATACACGACGAGAGATTACAAATGTATACGGGATTTAACGAAGTGCAGTTGAAGCGCTATTACGAGCCTCATGGCGGCGTATTTGTGGCTGAGACGGCACTTGTTATTTCGCGTGCATTGGAAGCGGGATGCAGACCGATATCATTTCTGATAGAAGAAAAATGCTATGAGGCAGGAATTCTGGATGAGATAAAAGGCAATAACTCCTCAATCGCGTTATTCCAAGACTCTGCAAGTATGAACGCAGAGATATCTTCCCCCTGCCCCGTTTATATAGCACCCCTCGATGTGATCAATCAACTTACCGGTTACAACCTCACCCGTGGCGTACTTTGCGCAATGATGCGCCCGGAACTCCCCACTCCCGAAGACTTACTTCAGAACAGCCGCAGGGTATGCATTCTCGAAGATGTCATGAATCCCACCAATGTCGGTGCAATATTCAGGTCGGCTGCGGCGCTCGGGATAGACGCCGTGATACTTACCGAAGGATCATCCGATCCGCTATACCGCAGGGCTGCAAGAGTTTCTATGGGTACCGTCTTTTCACTGCCTTTTACCTTTTTTGACAAAGACTCCGACTATATGGATATCCTGAAAAAAGAGGGTTATACTACCGTTTCCATGGCGCTGAAGGAAAATGCCGTCCCGGTGTCGTCGCCGCTTCTTAAAGGTCATGAGAAACTGGCTGTGATCTTCGGTACGGAAAGCACCGGAATAAAAGAAAAAACGCTGGCCGCATCGGATCATATTGCGATCATTCCGATGCAGCGCAGCGTAGATTCACTTAATGTCGCGGCTGCTTCAGCAGTCGCCTTCTGGGAACTGTGTGATAATTTTTAAATTATGAACCTGTCCAGATTATTATTGATGGTCTCAACAGCTTCCGCAACAGATTTCGCAGCATGTGATACGGCGTCGCTCGAACTTGCGACATCCTTTGCAGCTACGGTTACCTGATCTACCGCGGTAGCTATTTCGTGAGTCGATGCCGACTGCTCCTCGGAAATAGCTGCCATGTTCATAGCTACGTCGTTAACGGTAACCATCTGCTGTGCGATGGTGCTGAGAGTATCGGATGCTTCCGAAAGTTCCGCGGTGATCTCCTGGAAGGTCGAAGCGGCGGTATTGACAGCTTCGGAACTGTTGTTGATAAGTGCCGAGTTAGCTTCGGATTTAGCCGAAAGCTGCTTAACCTTAGCGGACATATCGCTGATGATCGCACCGATCTGGCTGGTAGCCTCTGAAGAGTTATTTGCCAGTTCACCGATCTCGGAAGCAACAACCGCAAATCCGCGGCCGGCTTCACCGGCTCTCGCTGCCTCGATGGAGGCGTTGAGTGAAAGCAGGTTGGTCTGCGAGGAGATCGCATTGATCATATCTACGATGTCATTGATCTTATTTGCGGCGTCATCAACGCTCGCAACGGCATCGGACATTTCTTTCATGGACTTGACAACATCATCCATACCGCGGGCAACATTTGTCATATCCTTCTGACCTGCGCCTGCCTTTTCAACAAGCGAGTTCATGGATGCTTCTATACGGCTTTCGCCCTTGTTTACTTCTTCGATGGTCTGGGCAAGCTTGGTCGCACTCTCCGCAACCTCTGTTACGGCACCGGAAATGCTGGCAACACTCTGGCGAACCTGCTCCATGGAATTCGATTGCTCACGTGCGGCATCTTCGAGAGAATCGGCAGTGTCTCTGGAGGTATTTGCCTCCGTTCTGAGTTCTTCCGAAATATCCTTGATGTCCTTGATCGTATTCCTCATACTGCCGACGAAATCGCCCATCGCCGCGTTCATTACGGCTATCTCGTCGTTGCCTTTAGTTTCTACCTCAACGGTAAAGTCACCGCCAGCAATATTCTCAATATTATTTGTCAGAGCGGAAACGGGCTTCTTGATCATTAGATAAAGGATCTGGGTCATGATCAGAGATACAAGTACTACTGCGATAACTGTAAACAGAACGAGCGCGATAACGATATTCTTTACAGCGGCAAGTACTTCGGACATTCTTACATAAATAATGACTTTCCAGTCTGTTCCGCCGATGGTAGAAGAGCAAACGTAGTAGGAGTTATCGGCCTTTATCTTTAATACGGTTCCGTCTTCCGACTCAAGAACTTCCTGCATTTGAGACAGTAAAACGTCGTCTTCGTGCTCGGAAATATAGGTACCACAGAATGAAGCATCGGCATAAGAAAGGATGAGACCGTCCTTTGTGATCATCATCGCCTTACCGGTATCATAGAGAGCAATCTTATTCAGAGTATCCTGGAATGTACCCATCATCAGATCGGTAATGTATGCGCCCTCCCTGCCGTCCTGAAGTGTAACCTTTCTCTGAACGGTAGCGCAGAGAAGACCGGTAGCATCGTCAAAATAAGGCACATCATAGAAATAGAACCAGCTGTTTGGATAAGCCATAGCTTCGAGGAACCAGGGCTGTTCGGTAGCATCATATGAAAAGCTGGGATCATCGGGATAAAGGAAAGTTCCGTCATTAAGAACCAGATAAGATCCGGTGGGGATGAGCTTGTATCTTCCGATAGTTCCGGTCAGATATGTATTCAGCTCGTCATTACCCGCGAAGGGAACCTGCTCAAGCGTATCTCCGATACCGTTCAGGTAATAGAAGGTGGAGTTAAGTTCCTTGTTTAGCTGAGAAGCGTCTGCGGTTACTTCGTTGCTCAACGAAGTGTCGATCAGGTTCTTAACTGTATTCAGACCGAGACCGACTACTATCAATTCGGCTGTAACTATACTGATAATAAGTATTATCGCAAAGATGAGCGACAATTTGGTGCCGATGGATCGTACCACTTTTTTATTCCCGGTGTTCATTCCCATATGTGACCTCCTATCCAAATATATGCATTTTACCATTCTAATCGATTAATCATAAGGTATGGATATTGTATTACGCGAATGTGGATTGTGTCAAGTAAAACAGGCAAATTATGAAGACTATATAAGTTAAAAGCGTAACATTTTGCAAAATATTTCTAAATGTGTATAAAAAGGTAACCGCGTGAACTTTTCGGATAAGGGTTTTTCTCTTCTCGGGCGTATATTAATTGCGGAAACATGCTTTTTGGTGTATAACAAAACCCAAGATATACGGTTTATCATTTCCGAAGCCGGAAGAAAAGAGGGGGAAAATATGGGAACATTTGCCAACACAGAAACAGCACGCGAGTATTTTAAAAATGATCTGTTTGCCACGAATGCAGGTATGCAGCTGGATGAGCTTACAGAAGACACTGCCGTTTGCAGCGTAGCGATCACGAGTGCACTGCAGAATGCGAACGGAGGCGTCATGGGAGGCGCAATCTTTACTCTGGCAGATCTGGCTTTAGCCGCTGTAGCAAACAATATCCACAGCCCCTCTGTCGCATCACAGGTGAGCATCAATTATCTGTCCGCACCGAAGGGAACCAGGATGATCGCAAAGGCCAAAGCTATAAAGAAGGGCAGAACCACGACCGTTATTCAGGTGGATGTGACGGACGATACAGGCAGGGATGTTGCCATGTTTGTGGGAACGGCGTTTAAGCTGTAAAGCTTGCAGATAATAGTACAAAAGCAGATTTGTTTGTATTATAATCATATATAAATCAGTCGTGAAGCAATTCGCGAGGTTAACCATGAAAAGGGGGTAGAAAATGAGCATGACAAAAAGCAGAGTTTCAGTGATCCGACTATTTTTGACGCTGACAATGGTTATCGCGCTTCTGGCAGGATGCAATAAGACTGCAGAGCCTGAGCCGGAACCCACAGCGACGCCCGCTGTCACCGATGCGTCTGCAACACCTGATGTTTCGACACCGGCACCTACAGCGACCGCAGAACCTACCGCAGCACCCACAGAAGAACCCGGACCCGTTGCAACAGCGGAGCCTACGGCAGAACCCGCGCCCACAGAGGCTGCACCGGAGAACATTGAGATCTCGATTTCCCACATGAAGGATTATATTTTCAGTGAGGATGATTCATATACATGCGGATATTTCTGCTATGATCTGTTTGAACTCGGAGAAGAGGATGCAGCTAAATATCCCCGTCTTTCGGAAGCGTTCGATGACCTGAATGAATGCAATCTCGGTTCCGTGATCGATGTAGGAGCTATGTTCAGGGGCATGGTTACCGCAGACTCCGGTTATGAGTGCTTTGAGATAGAAAGATACAGGATAGTCAGAGCCGATTCAAACATCGTCTGCTTTGCCTATGACGGCAGTGAGTTTACCGGAGGCGTCCGTCCTTACGATATTAAGTCCGGTATCTGCTATGATCCCGCTACCGGCGACCGCCTTGAGATCGCTGATATCGTAACCGACAGGGACGCATTTATCGATCTGGTATATAATAAACTGTTGGATGAGAATCCCGAGCTGGAGATGTCGATATCTAACGAACAGCTCATGGCGTATATCGGTGACGCTTTTGATGAAGGTACTTTGAACTTTATCGTCGGACACGGCTATGTTCAGGTGATCTTTAACGGAGCGGAGATCTCTTTTGCCGCTGACGGTGCATACAGTGTCGAGATTCCGTTTAAGGGATACGAGGATATGTTTGAAGAACAGTACATCGTTTCTTCGGAAGAGTATATCCTGTTTGCCGATGAGGAAAATCACCGCTTTATCGTCGATCTGGACGGAGACGGAATCGCAGAGAGTCTCAGCTACACTTTGACATATGAGTCCGAATTACATACCGGTGATATTGAATCCGTCAGGTTCTACATCAATGGCAGAGAGGCCAGTGAGCAGATCCGCACGTATTATTCGTACGAAGTCATTCCCGTGCTGATCGTTTCAAAGTACGGCAATTTCATTTATCTCCAGATGGGCTATGACAGCAGCGATGAAAGCACTTGGGTATTTAAGATCGATCTGGACAAAGCTCCGGATGATATCACAGACGCCGATCTGATAAAGACCGTAACAAGAGCCGGTGACTGGGATCTTCCGAGGATCAGCAATGAGGCTTCTTACAGCCCTTACGATATGGTGATGTATGACAGGATCGATTTCCTCGGCACCACTTATCCAGATGCGCATTACGGAATTACCGAAAGCGGAAATGTCGAAAACATCTACGGCTGGTACGATCTGGCTACTTGGGACGGCGATTATTGGTTCACCGCAAAAACGGATATCGTAATGAAGAAATATGATCCCGCGACGGATACGATCCTCGGCGATTATACTGTAACAGCCGGAACCGGACTGGGGCAGTATCGAAGCGATCTGGAAACGTATGTTGAATTCGTTCTGGAAGATAACACACATCTGAGAATGGGTGTTGCGAAACAGGCCATGGACGAGTACTGGACGAAATATGTTCCGGCAGATTATGACTGCGATTTTACCGATTTGTTCGACGGGCTGAATTTCTGCGATTGAGACTGAAACCCGCATAAATAAAGCATTTTTCCGGGTGCTTTGTGATAAAATCCGTGAATGAGATAGAAGATTTGCAGGAAATAGCGCGAAAGCAATAAGTCGTTAAAATGATGGTAAAAAGTGCAAATTAGCCATCATTTTAACGACTTTTTCTTGACCGGGTTATGATCCTATGTTATTATCCACTTATAAAACCCATAAATAGCATTTCTGATTTTATCGAACGGAGATTGCCATGCGAAGCAGAAAAAATAAACAATATGCATTTATGCCAGGTATCAGCGGTAGCGAAATAAAAGATATACGCAAAGCTTTAAACATGACGCAGAAAGAATTCTCTGATTTTACCGGAGTTTCTAAGCCCACGATCGAGCGTTGGGAGGCAGATAAGAGTCCCGTGACGGGACCGATCGTTCCCTTTCTTACTCTTTTACGGTGGCAGCCTTCTTTGACCAGACGCGCGGAGCTTCCGGAAAAGAGGTTGAGACTTCGCCTTATTTACATGTACGAGAGCATAATATGTACCGTTATCGATGTGGATGAGACACTTCGCCAGGTAGAGATACATAATTATGCAGACAGCGTTATGCTTCGGGCTTTCGGTCCCAATACGGAGCCAACGTATGAAGAGTATGAGGAATTCCTTGAATCTCGCTGCTTTCCGCCTACTCGCGATAAAATGAAGCTGGAACTGGAACGCCTGAGTATCCCCTTCTATGACCCTCTGCTGATCATTGAAAAGACAGAAGGACGCATGGCAGAAGACAGATTTTGGATACGGATCGAGAAGTGAAAGGGTAATATATGATAGAATTGTTTGAGCATGACCTGAAGGATGACGGGCGCCGGTCGTCAAAGGGTAATCAGTTGAAATGGGAATCCGGAGGTGTATGGTATAAAGCGGATTATACCGGTTATGAAGGTCTGACAGAGTATGTGGTTTCTGAATGCCTGAAGAGATCTTCGCTATCCGCAGATGAATTTACGGAATATTATCCGGAAAACATCAAATACAAAAGTCGCTTGTTTAACGGATGCAAGAGCAGGGATTTCTCAAATGGCTGGCAGACGATTACTTTGGAGAGACTGTTTAAAAACAATTATGGAACCAGTCTGAACAAAGGTATTTATTCCATTGAAGATCACGCAGAAAGGTTGAAA
>JAEEGL011811769.1_pt1 | contig 10401 bp, 6 predicted proteins | sample 9134231 | NCBI WGS metagenome assembly JAEEGL01 (sample SAMN16246548, study PRJNA631951) | gut metagenome | biome: gut microbiome; feature: rumen; material: fiber-attached | host: Bos | place: Iran: Karaj | collected 2018-10
CATTCCGCTCTGTTTAAAGCGATCCTGGTGTCCCGTGAGTACACCAGAAGCGGTCTGTTTTTCTCATTTTTGATCACGGTTACCGGACACCCGGGTGTCAGGCCGATGGACGTGATCCTGCTGATAAAGCGGGGATCACCGTTTACGGCCGAAATAACGCCCTGGGCATCCTTTGTCAGTTCTGATAGTTTCTTCATCTTCATATCCTCTCCTTGTACATCTATCTTTCACCCGTCTGTTGCGGATCAAAGTCCCCTTTCGCAGGAAAGCATGGTATAACCCGCAGATGCGATCGTCCTGCCAAGTTCCTCCTCCCTCTCTTCCTGTTTGGAAATAAGAAGAACCTCTTTTTTCTCGACGTCCGCAGTTGCCCACCGGCCTTCCGTTTTGTTCAACGCATTCTCCACACGTCTGGCACAATTGGAGCAATGCATGCCATCTACCTTCATGTGATAGTTGTATGGATAATGCTCTTTCTTCTTATCCTTTATCCGTACTTTCTTTTCTTCCGGTTCTTTGGTCCCGCAGCAGGAGGAACCGTACCGGATCCTGCGCACGCAGCTGCGGACCGCCAACGCAACAACCGCTACGAGAACAAGTCCCACAATGATATTTCCCATGTCCATTTCTCTTTCTCCATTCTGTCCCGAACGTCGTTATGCCTTTCATATGGTTAGAAGTACCTAACTCTCGTCCATAATACTGCCCCGCACGCGGCGGGGCAGAAACGTTAATCCATATTCTTCAGTGCCACATCCATGGGGATCCGGCGGATGCGGATAAAGTCGATCGCAGATACGAACGCATATCCGATGAGCAGATACACAACCGACAGCACTGCGGATGACGGCTTTAAGTAAAATGCAAAGTACCCGTCCATCTGCATCATGAACACCTGGAAGATCCGGATCATCAGGATATACCCGATCACAAAGCCGACCACGGAGCATAACGTCACCACGAAGGCCGTGGGGATGATATACAGGGATCCGATCTCCCCGTTTTTGAAACCCAGGATCTTCACCATGGAAATGGCCTGTTCGTTCTTCTCAATGATGATCTTAGCAAGCAGATAGATCAGTGCCGCAGAAAGGACCACCAGCGCATATTTGAAGATGCCCACGATCCCGCCCAGGGAATGGGTCAGCTGTACGGTGACTTTGGTGATATCTTCAGCCGTGATCACGGTAGCGATTTCCTGCTCATCAATATCCGTGATCTCTGCCCGGGAGAAATACCCGGAAAACGCTTCCTCATCCACATCAAAGGCAGTGCGGAAATCATCGATTTTCATGAAGACTGCGATACCGCCTTCGTAGTCCACCACCCCCGCTACCCGGAAGGTATAGGACTTATTCTCATATTCCGCATGGAGCGTGATCTCTTCTCCGGATCCGGGATGGAATTTCTTATCAAAAGCGCTGGAGATATAGACTTCATTTCCCGCCAGATTACCGGGGATGCTTACGTAAGCACTGTTATCGTCAATACCGTACACCGTCACGGACTCATCGCCGCCGCTTCCCATTCCCGTCCGGAAAGAAGATTTTGCCTTTGGATACAGAAGATTTTCGGCGCAGAACCGCTCGGCGCTCTCTTCCGACGTGGTGATCACCTCACCGTCTTCATCCTGATAATCCATCAGCATGTACTGGTAGTCGGCAAACATCATGTCCCCCGCCCGGTCTGCATAATGGTTCAAAGAATCCGGAAGCCCGAAGGCAAAGCACATCATCAGTTCGATGAAGATCACACCAAACACCAGGATCGCATAATTGGGGATATTCTGGAACAGGATCCGAAGCCGGAACCGCTTTAAGAACGCCCATCCCGGGATCCGTCTTGCCTTTGTCCTCTTGGACCTTGTCAGGTCATGCCGCAGGAACCGCAGCGGAGAAAGCTGGAGTTTCTTCGTGATAATGAACAGATTGATCAAAAACATGAGAACAAGCGGGATCACCGTGGTCTTCACAAGTGCTGTGGTGCTCCACACGGGATAGCAGGCAGGAAGAGAATAGCTCTCATAATACAGATCCACCGCCACATTCCGGAAGGCCGTATATCCCAGCACGTTTCCGATGATCGCTCCAAGCAGGGTAACGATCAGCGGCATGGACATGTAATGGATGATCAGCTCCCGCTTGCTGTAACCGGATGCCCTGAGGGTTCCAATCACGGATGCTTCCTTATCGATGGTGTTACTGATGGTCACCGCAAAGATAAATGCAATGACGCCGATGAGGATATAGCACAGGATCGCCGTGCCTGCAGAATCCCCTTCAATATCGGAAGGTGCAAAGTTGGTGGCCTGCCGCAGATACTCCGGCAGATAATCCTTGACCTCGTTGTCGTACACAAGACTCTGGGTGATCAGCGCTTTCAAAACCCGTTCCGAATAATCCGTCTGATCTGTCTTTTCTTTTGGCGGGTTTTCGTATTGATACGCATAGTTGTAATGGATCCTGGATGTTAATCCCGCAAATGCTTCCGGGGTAACCATGGCCACATCAAAGCCAAAGGCGTCAAACATCAGATCCGTATTCTTCTCATGCAGGGTCAGGTAGTTGACGTAGGATAAGAGTCCGACGACCTCAAACCTCTTTCCGCCGACAGTGATCTCATCTCCGATCTCTACCCCCACGTTGTCTGCATGCATCCGGTCGATGGCGATCTCCGTATCCATCTCCGGAGCCCGGCCGTAATTAAAGGACGCCATGTCGATGGGAGAGTCGCTTTTGTAGATCCGCACCGTGGCATCCGCGTTTCCGTCCCCGTTATTGTCTTCTTCCTCCTCCCGGTAGAAATGCTCGTAAATTTGCACCGGTACCGGTGTGAGTTCCTCCTTCAGATTGTACCGGTCAGCGATCTTGTCCCACTCTTCGTCGACTTTTTCTTCAACGGTCTCATAGGCTTCCCGGTATGCATCCTCCACTGCCTTCCGGAATTCCTCGGTCTCCCGGGCTTCCTTCATGGCCTCTTCCAGATTTTCGGAAATTGCCGTATCCACCTGCTCCCGGATCATTATTTCATCCGTGATCCCATATGCCGCGCAGGCAGCCCGGACATTTTCCTCGATTTTCTCGGTTACGGTTTCCTTCAGCTTTTCTTCAATGGCTTCCGCAACTTCCTTATCTGCCTCTTTCTTTCCTTTATCAATAAAGTAGGTCCGCACATCTGCCTTTTCTCCGGTCCCGATATCCCGGAGTAAGTCTACGGATGCTTTCTTATTCAGTTCAAACCTGCCATCTTCCAGGTTCAATTCATTTCTGCCGTTTTCAATGGCAGCCATCATACCGTCGTGACCCACGTACATGCCGGAGATCACCCCGATCATGACTACCATGAAAACAATGATCACCAGATACTTGTGCCAGTCGCTCCCCAGTTCCCGGGGAATTCTTTTGATAAGAGGATTTCTCATAACGTACCTCCTACCATTCCAGCTCGGCAGCCGTGATCTTGTTTTCGTTGATGTCGTTATGCCGGACCACACCGTCTCTTAACTTGATCACATGGTCCGCCATGTACTTGATGGCTTCGTTATGGGTCACCATGATCACGGTGTTGCCAAACTTCTTATTACAGTCCTCGATCAGGGACAGGATCTCTTTGGACGTTTTATAATCCAGGGCACCTGTAGGTTCATCGCACATAAGGATGTCCGGATTTTTGACGACGGCCCGTCCGATGGATACACGTTGCTGTTGTCCGCCGGATAATTGATTGGGATATTTGTACTTATGATCCTGAAGCCCCAGTGTGGAGATCACTTCTTCCACATCAAGCGGCTTATCGGAAAGATATGCCCCCACCTCAATGTTTTCCTTTACATTCAGATTAGGGATCAGATTGTACATCTGGAACACATATCCCAGATGTTTTCTTCGATACAGAGTCAGCTGGGTCTCGTTCATCTCCTCCAGCTTATCCCCGTTAATGCTGACAAACCCTTCATCCGGCGTATCGATCCCGCCGATGATGTTTAAGAGTGTGGACTTTCCGGAACCGGAAGGTCCAAGGAGAACACAGAATTCCCCTTTCTGCACGGTGAAATTCATTCCCCGCAGTACTTCCTGCCTTGCTTCTCCGGATCCAAAGCTCTTTTTTAAATCTCTGATCTCAAGAAAATTCTCCTTCATACACTTTTCCACCCTTCCTTCATTTGTTAACCCCCGTCAACAAACATTTCCTATAGAAGAGTTAGCTTCCCCTAATGCAAAACATTATAGTTAGTACCTTCTAACCCGTCAAGTGCCACAATACAAAACCTGTCAAAAACAAAAAGTACACCGGTGTCGCCGATGTACTTTTCTTGCAAATTATTATGAAGGATTTTTGATCCCGGCCTTTTCGCAGGCCTCCGCCAATGTTCTCATGGTGGCATCTTCAATCAGGGGTTTCCCGCTATGGGCGGCGATATCGATCACGTTGAATATCATTTCATCCGTCATGGCATCGTATTTCGGAAATCCGATCATGGTGGATCGGGGATAGTTCGCATAGGTTGCCGATGAAATGGGCAGATTTGGGTGCAGATTTTCGATAAAGCTGGTCACTGCCGCGTCGTCACCAATATGTACGATCACATCCTTATTCCGATATCCGGCTTTCAACAGGTCTCCCACTGTCTTGTTGATCCGAATGTCCCTAAAGACGCGAATCGATTCTTTTACAATATCCTCGTAAGTGATCACGGTCTCCCCCTGCAATCATTCCTTTTTCCTATTGTATCAAATTATTTCCCCATTCAACAACCCGCAGTCATTGCTTTTTTCGCACACTTTGGCAATTGTTTCAACCAATGCTCCGACCATGCGTACAAATTGCGCCAACAATTAAAACTTTATTTTATACGCTGTCTGACATCTGCACGTGCTTTGTGCTATAATCAACACGGAGAAAATGGTGTGTTTCCGCATTATTTTCTTCCACATGGGGAGGAAAATCAGATATGAGCAACAGGAAGACATGGCAGATCGTTGTATTTACGGCAATATGTGTGTTCGCAAACGTGATCGGGAAACTGATATCCGTGCGATTGCAGCTGCCGTTATGGGGAGACTCCATCGGAACCGTAATGTGTGCTTACGTAGCGGGGCCCTTATGTGGCGCCATGGTGGGGCTTACCGGAAATCTTGCCTATGCTGTCTTTAATCCCCTCTCCGCAGGTTATTCCTTTACCAGTATCGCCCTGGGTGTCATCGTGGGCGTTGCAGCAAAAAGACACTGGTTTGATCGTTTCTACGGCTTTATGAAGGCTGCTTCTTTTGTAATGCTGACATCTCTGGTCGTATCCGTTCCCTTAAATATCATTTTAAATAACGGCTATACCGGCAATCGCTGGGGCGATGGTGTGATCAATTATCTGCTGGGGCACAACTGGCCCACGCTCATCTGCTATCTGTTGGGACAGTTAGCCATCGAGTTTACGGACAAAGTCCTGACGATCTCCATTGTCTATCTGCTGATCCTGATCCGCCTTGACACAAGGAGCAGTGACAATAAAGCAAGCCGGGGAAGTGCTGCCAACTACATCACGCTATTGCTTCTGGCGCTTGGTCTTACTCTGTTTGCTCCTCTCAAAGCAGAAGCGAGAACTCAGGTTACCCCCAAGGACTACAACGACTATGTACAGAGCGTTTACAACAGCAGCAACGGTCTCCCCTGCGGTGAAGCCAATGATATCGCCCAGACCAACGACGGTGTGCTCTGGATCGGAACCTATGCCGGTCTTTACCGCTATAACGGCCGGGAATTCCGGTGGGTGGATGACTATGAATCCGTCCGAAACGTAAACTGTCTTTACGTGGATGAAGAAGGGCGTCTGTGGATCGGTACCAACGATAACGGCCTTTCCATCGTGATCCGGGAAAAGGTGGTCAATGTTCTTGACGAAAGCGATGGGCTTCCCTCCAACTCCGTGCGTTGCATTATCCGTGCCACCGATGGGTATTATTACACAGGAACCGCCGCCAGTATGCAGGTTCTTGCCATGAACAACGGTCTGAAAGCGGTCAACACCTTAGATCAGATCGTTTATGCAGACAGCATCGCCGCGGATGAAAACGCTCACGTGGCAACGGTGGCTTCCGATGGCGAACTTTTCCTGCTGAAAAACGGGAAAATCCTTCAGTCCATGCGGCTGCCGGAAGGCGAAGAATTATTTAATTGCTGCAGTTTTACCACCGACGGAAAACTGCTGGTGGGTACCTCCACCAACCGGATCATCACCTACGACATTTCCGAAGAAACATTTCGTCAGATTGATGTCACCACCTGTGACGGCGTAAACAACATCAACAATCTGACGTATTTGAGCGACGGTACCCTCTTTATCTGCAGCGACATCGGGGTATCCTATCTGGATTCGGCCGGATATCACCCCATCAAGACCAACGATTTCGCCAATTCCATCGACCACATGCTCTACGACTATCAGGGAAATCTCTGGTTCACCTCTTCGAGGCTGGGACTTCTGCGAATGGCAAAATCTCCTTTCAAGGACGTGTACGGAGCCGTAGGCATGGAACGTCAGGTGGTGAATGCTGTCGTGTTCTGGCAGGGAAACTACTACTTCGGTACCGATAAGGGACTGGATGTGGTGGACCGCGCCAGCAGAGAACAGATCAATAACGACCTGGCGAATAAGTTGTCCGGAAAACGTATCCGCTGCATGTACGTGGACGGAGACGATCATCTTTGGATCTGCACCTACGGAAGCGGTCTGATGGAATTTGCTCCGGACGGACAGATCTGGACCTACAACGCAGACAGCGGCAGCTTTGGAAACCGTGCGCGGATCGTGACCGGTCTTTCCGACGGTACCATTCTTGCTGCCGGAGACACCGGGATCAGTTACATCCGAAATCACCGGATCGAACGGACCATCCGCAACGATGACGGGTATTTCGGTTCCATGATCCTGACCATTACGGAACGTGCTGACGGCACCATCCTTGCCGGTACCGACGGCGATGGCATTGCAGTACTCAAAGACGGCTATGTCACATCGCTGCTGACCCGGGAAGACGGACTCAGCAGCGATGTGATCCTGCGAACCGTAAAAGACCCCAAATCCGAAGGCGTTTTCATCGTCACCAGTAACAGCCTCTGCTATCTGGAAGAAGACGGCACCATCCGGGTCCTGGATAAATTCCCGTATTTCAACAACTACGACATCTTCGTCAAAGATGAAGACACCCTGTTTGTCATGTCCTCTGCAGGTATTTACGTGGTAGAGCGGGATGAACTGGTGGCAGGCGGTGATATGGTGTGGGAGCTTTTGGATGCAAGAAGAGGCCTTGGTACCTCACTCACTGCCAATTCCTGGAACTGGGATAACGGAAACGGAGAACTGTTTTTACCCTGCGATTCCGGCGTGTACATCATCGACGTGGAAAAGTATAACAGCGATGTCCGTTCCTACCGGATGCAGCTTGCTTCCGTCCGCTTGGACGGCGTCCTGCAACCTCCTGCCCGGGCCGGTGCCATCACCATCGGTCAGGGTGTCAGCCGTGTGGAACTTGGTCCCGAGATCTTAAACTACACCATTCAGGAACCCAACGTAGGCTATTTTCTGGAAGGCTATGACACCCAGTGGACCATACTTCCCCAGAACAACCTGAACAACATTATTTACGGCAATCTCCCCTACGGAGAATACACTTTCCATCTGGCCATTCTTGACAGTGCCGGCGAACGGATCTTAGAGGAGCGTACCTTCCAGATCATCAAAGAAGGCGAATTCTATGAAAACCGCTTCTTTGTGTTTTACATGCTTCTGATCCTGGCCCTGATCCTGGTATGGTTTACCTGGCTGATCGTCCAGAGACAGATCAACCAGCAGCAGATCAAGTTGAACATGGCCAACCAGACGGTCATGGCTATTGCAAACGCAGTCGATGCCAGGGACGTGCGTACGCACCAGCATTCCATGCGCGTCGCACAGTATTCGGTACAGATTGCCCAGGAAATGGGATGCTTTAAATGGTGGGAACGCAGAAAAGCCCTCTCCAACCTTGCAAAAGCAGCCCAGATGCATGATATCGGAAAGATCGGTATTCCCGACCACGTTCTCAATAAAGTAGGGCGTCTGACGGATGAAGAATACGCCATGATGAAATCCCACGTCACCAGAGGTGCCGAGATCCTGAAGGACTTCACTCTGGTGGAACACGTAGGAGAAGGAACCCGTTACCATCACGAACGCTTTGACGGGCGCGGTTACCCGGACGGTCTCAAGGGAGAAGAAATTCCTCTCTTTGCCCGGATCATCGGCGTGGCGGATGCCTTTGATGCCATGACATCCAATCGTGTTTACCGTAACCACATGGATACCGACTACGTCATGACGGAAATGAAGCGTGGCCGCGGCACCCAGTTTGATCCCGATGCTCTGGATGCGTTTCTTCGCCTGATCGAAAACAACGTGATCAACTTGGAGGAACTCTATGCTCAGAAACGTGCGGAGATCCAGCAGGCGGAGCACGAAGCTTCCGAAGAGTTAAAGCGCCGCGTGGAAGAAGACAAAAAGATCCAGGAGAAAGAACTGCAGGGAGGTGAGAAAGAATGAAACGGGTATATATCGTAACCGCACTAACCTGCCTTGTGATCCTGGCCGGTCTGATCGCCTGCTTCCGGGTCATGAACATTAACGGCACCAATCGGAACTTAACCGTCGGCTTTATCTACGATAACGATGAAAGTACTCCCTACACGTATAACTTCTCTCTCGCCAAAGATGCGCTGGAAAAGAAATACGGAGAGCAGGTAACGATCCTGACTCGCAGTAACGTGCTGGATGAGGAAATGGAAGAACCCTTACGGGAACTGGCAGAGGAAGGCTGTGACATCATATTCTCCAGCAGTTACAGTGACCTGGTGGTGAAACTGGCGCCGGAGTACCCGGATATCCAGTTCTGTCAGGCCTCCTACATGGATATGTATGGGGTAAAAGTCCCGAAGAATTATCACACCTTCAAAGGGGAAGCCTATCAGGGCCGATATGTGAGCGGCATTGCCGCAGGCTTAAAGATCAACCAGATGATCACCGAAGGCGTGATCACCCGGGATCAGGCTCTCGTTGGCTTTGTGGCAGCTTTTCCCACCTCGGAGGTCATCTCCGGTTACACCGCATTCCTCCTTGGGATCCGTTCCATTGTTCCTCAGGCAACCATGCAGGTGTGCTACACAAACACATGGAGCAGTTACGCCCATGAAAAGATGGCAGCCGGACAGCTCATCGATTCCGGCTGTGTGATCCTGTCCCAGCATACCGACACCATAGGTCCCGCCATTTGCTGTGAGGAATATGCAGGCGATCACCCCGTATATTTCGTAGGCTACAACCAGAGTATGTCAGAAGTGGCTCCCACCACTTCCCTTGTAACCTCCAGGATCTGCTGGGAGCCCTATGTACTGGGCGCGGTGGATGCGGTCATGCACAACAAGACCATTGAGGACAATGTGTTCGGCAAGATCCACGGTTCTGATATCTCCGCGGGGTTTGAAAAAGGCTGGGTAGAATTAACGGACCTGAATACCCAGGTGGCCGCCCCCGGAACCCAGACGGCCCTGGATAATGCCATTGCCATGTTTACCCGTGGAAATAACAGTTTCGTATTCCGGGGTAATTACACCGGCGTTAACCCGGAGGATCCTTCCGACACCATTGACTTAAGGGGAGGCTATATCGAGAACGAAAACACCTCCTATCCTCTCTTCCACTACATCCTGAAGGATGTGATCACCATCGTGGAGATCAAAGAGTAGATATTGAACAATCTCCAGGCATGAAACAGGGCAGCATATCATCGATATGCCGCCCTGTATTTGTTTACTCCTGTGCCCTTGTTTCTGCATGGCTCGGTCTATTTCAATTCGAAATGATCCACCATGTTCTTTAATGAGTTTGCATGCTCGCTCATCTCGCAGCTCAGTGCCAGAGACTCCTGTGATGTTGCAGCGTTGTTATGACCTTCCTCAGCGATCCTGTCGATGTTGCCGGAAAGCTCATGCACGGAATTGGCCTGACCGATGGAAGCATCTGCGATCTCCTTAACGCGGTTGCGGATCTCTTCCACTTTGGAAACCATTTCATTCAGTTCTTTCGCCGTATCATTTGCGATCCGGATACCCTTTTCCACTGCCTGGATGGATTCCGTGATCAGATTAGCCGTATTCTGGGATGCCTGAACGGTCTGGCCTGCCAGCTGGGATACTTCGGATGCGACCACAGCGAAGCCTCTGCCTGCCTCGCCCGCTCTGGCTGCCTCAATGGAAGCATTCAGGGACAGCAGGTTTGTCTGATCGGCAATACTGTTGATGGTGTCGATGATGTTGCTGATCTGCTCCGAAGAGGAAGAAATATCATTCATGGCCGATACCACTTCACCCATCTTC
>JAEEGL012305197.1_pt1 | contig 10401 bp, 8 predicted proteins | sample 9134231 | NCBI WGS metagenome assembly JAEEGL01 (sample SAMN16246548, study PRJNA631951) | gut metagenome | biome: gut microbiome; feature: rumen; material: fiber-attached | host: Bos | place: Iran: Karaj | collected 2018-10
CCGGTTTCCTTCCAGGTCGAAAAAGTACAGGCTTTCCCCGAAAGCGGACCGGTAGGAGATCACCGCTGACAGAATCCGGCTGACGCGCTGCCGGATCTCTATATAACCGCACTGGGTGCCGAAATTGTCGTAGTTTTCAATCGCCAGCGTGACAAACTCACGCCCGTAAGGATCCGTCACATATTTGGAAAGCGCTTCATCCCTTCCGGAAAAGAAAAGGATCTGGTGGTTTTCCTGCCCGGAAAGCGGCCGGTACCATGGTTTTGTTTCAGCGCTGTCCTCCGTCACTTCATTGTTCAGCCCGGAGGAAACGCGGAATCCGTCCCGCGTGTACAGGTTGATCTGGTCGATCGGACGGTTCGGAAAAACGATCAGGGAAAGGATCATTGACAGTTTGTCCGCTTCCTCCGATACGCTGCCGGACGAACTCCTCCGGAGATACAGCCGGTCCTGCAGCCGGGTGGAATAGGTGATGTTCATCGCCATGGTCCGCATCTGGCCGATCTCCAGGTCCGCTGCCGCCGACGCTGCCTGGGCCTGCTGGCGGAGCGTGTTCAGCGTCTCGCTGCGCACCCGGTTTCCGTGGATCAGGGAAAAAGCCGCAGCCAGCACTGAAAAAGACAAAAGAATCAGTACCGTATAGGTTCCCAGCAGCGTCCCCCGCACCGTTCTCAGCCGTGTCCTGTGCTTCCGCATCTGTCCCGGTCCCTCCGGATTTTTGTATGTGTAACGTTTCACTTTTCCTGGATTCAGTATAGGAAACGCCACTCCTTTTGTCAACCCGATACGCTCCGTGCTTTTCCCATCTGGTGGATTTTCAGTAAAAAAAATCCATGGAACCGGATAAAAACCTCCATTCCTTTTCCGTGAACCGTTTTCTATAATATGGCCAGCTGAGGGTGCCGCAGAATGCCGGGCGCTCGAAAAAAGAAAAGGAAAATGAAGGAGGATCCCCCGATGAAGAAGCTTCTTACTCTCGTGCTGGCGCTGATCATGCTGCTCGGCACCGCCGCCGTCGTTCACGCCGATGAAGGTGTCACGATCACCTACATGGCCAGCCAGGACTGGGTCCAGGACGCCGAGATGGAACTGGCGGAGAAATTCACCGAACAGACCGGAATCAAGGTTGATTTCCAGATTATCCCCTCCGACCAGTACACCACCCTGCTGATGAGCAAGCTGAACGCCGGCGAATGTGCTGACATCTTCGGCTCCCAGGCCGGCCAGTTTGACATTGTGACCCAGCTGAATGTGGAAAAGAACGCTGTGGACCTGAGCGGTGAAGCCTGGGCTTCCACCGTCGACCCGCTGGCCGCTTCCGAAACCTCCGTGGACGGAAAGCTCTACGGCCAGCCGGCGCAGGACGTGTCCGCCGTCTGGGCCGTCGCCTACAACAAAAAGGTGTTTGAAAAGCTCGGGCTGAGCGTTCCCGCCAATTATGAGGAGTTCAAAGCGGTCTGCGAAGCGATCAAAGCCGACGGCATGGTTCCGGTATATGAAGCCGTTTCCGACGGATGGCATCATCAGCTGTGGTTCTGTGAAATGGGCGTCGCGATCGAACACGCGGAACCCGGCACCGCAGAGAAGCTGAACAATAACACCATGAAGTTCGCCGACAGTGCCGCCGCGAAGCAGCTGATCGGTCAGATCAAGGAAATGGCGGATCTGGGCTACTGGGGCGACAACTACATGGCAAACGCCTACTCCGACGCCGCCAGGGCGATTGCCGAGGGCGAATGCGCCATGACCGTGGCCAATCAGGGATTCCCCACCGAGCTGAACGCCGCCTATCCGGAGTTTGCCGCTGAAGATATCGGTTTCTTCGTCATGCCCCTGTGCGACAACCAGGTGCTGAACATGAACCCGGTCGGACCCACCCGTTTCATCTACTCCGGATCCGATAAGATCGACGCCGCGAAGCAGTACCTTGCTTTCCTGGCCCAGCCTGAAAACGTGCAGTACCAGATCGAAAACGTGCCGAAGTTCAACACCCTGCCCTTCACCGGCGCGCAGGATGCCTACTCTCCCGAGATCTCCGCTTTCTACGCCGCCTATCCGGAGCACGGCACCGTATACCAGACCTGTGTCAAGTATGTCAACCCGCAGTGGATGGAAATCGGCAAGGAACTGGTGGCTGTAATCCAGGGTGACCAGAGCGCCGAGGATATGCTGAAGAACATTGACCGGAACCGCGCGGACCAGGCGGCTGCCGCCCAGGATCCCGACTGGAACTGATCTGTCCCGCACACTTCAGGCGGAGGAAACCGGACTTCCGGTTTCCTCCGCTTTTCAGAAACCGTCCTTTTACCGGATGGAATGAACCGCCCGGAGGAAAGCCATGAACAAGAACCGGATTTACCCGACCAGCTTCGTTTTCGGCGCGCTGCTGCTGTATACCGCGCTTTACGTGCTGCCGTCCGTTATCGGCCTCGGATATTCCTTCACGGACTGGTCCGTCTATTCCAGGGAAATCCGTTTCATCGGCTGGAAGAACTTTTCCACGGTTTTCTCAGCGGACTACAATTATACCCGGATGCTGGGAAACACGTTTGTGTTCACGCTTGTAACAACCCTGGCCAAGAATGTGATCGGCCTTTCCCTGGCTGTTCTGCTGACCAAAAAAGTAAAGCTGCTGAATTTCCACCGGGCGGTCATGTACCTCCCCTGCGTGCTCTCCGCGCTGATCGTCGGCATGATCTTCAAATCGGTCCTGAATCCGAAGATCGGGCTCCTGAATACCTTCCTGCGGAAGATCGGCCTGGATTTCCTGGCCTGCAACTGGCTGACGGATTCAAAAATCGCCTTCCGCTCCGTTATGGCGGTCGACATCTGGAAGGGCATGGGCTACATTATGACAATCCTGATCGCGGGCATCATGTCCATCCCGCCGGCATATTATGAAGCCGCTTCCATCGACGGCGGAAGCGCGTGGCAGTGCTTCCGGCATATCACACTCCCGCTGCTTGCGCCGACGCTGACGGTTACCACCGTTCTGAACGTCATCTACGGCCTGAAGGTTTTTGATACGGTTTATTCCCTGACCAACGGCGGTCCCGGCTTTGCGACCGAAGTACTGTATACGGGCGTGTACAAGGAGTTCGGCCTTGGGCGGTATGCCGTCGGCACGACGCTTTCCACCATCATGACGCTGGTGATGCTGGTGGCAGGTTTCTTCATGATCCGGCACATGGTGAAGGGAGATGGACAGGAAATATGAAACGCAGAAAACTGCTTTCGGCCGTCGGAGTCAATCTCCTTGCATGGGTGCTTTCCCTGATCATGCTGGCTCCGCTGCTTCTGATCCTGCTGAACAGCTTCAAGACCGCCAGGGCCGCGGCGGATATGAACCTGGCTCTCCCGGTCTCCGCGGAATGGTCCAATTACGCGGTCGTTGTCGAAAAAGGCAAGCTGGCCGTCACATTCCTGAACAGCGTACTCTATTCCGTATGCAGCGTGCTCCTGTGCACCCTGCTGTGCACCATGGCCGCCTACGTCCTCTCCAGGAACCGCCGGAAACTGCATAACTTCCTTTATCTTTTCCTGGTTCTCGGCATCGCGATGCCCATCAATTTCATCACGCTGATGAAGGTCATGCAGACCCTGCGCCTGATGAATACCCGGATCGGGATCATCCTGCTCTATACCGCGACGCAGACTCCTTTCAACATCTTCCTGATCCACAGTTTCGTCGGCAAAATATCCCCTGAGATCGATGAGGCTGCCGTAATCGACGGCGCTTCACCGGCCGGCCTGTTCTTCCGCATCGTCATGCCCCTGATGAAGCCGGTGCTGGTGACGGTCATGGTGCTGACTTTCCTGAATACCTGGAACGAGTTTGTCATGCCGCTGTATTTCCTCGGAAGCACGGATAAATGGCCCATGACCCTTGCGGTATACAATTTCTTCGGAATGTATTTCAAGGACTGGAATCTGGTCTGCGCCGATATTGTGCTGACCAGCGCGCCGGTAGTCCTTGTATATCTGCTCGGACAGAAGTATATTGTATCCGGAATGACCGCCGGCGCGGTCAAGGGTTAAACTGTAAGCCAAAGGAGTTCCTGATATGATGCAGACCGAACTGTTTCCCGGCGTCATCCGGACCGTGCTTGGGCCGGATGACTGCAGTCCTTTCTCCCCGGTTCTTTTCACAGATGAAACAGGTGAATATCTCCGGCTGGCAGACTGCGCTTTTGTGCCGCGGCCTGTCTTTCGCTTTTCCGGGGAGAACAGCGGCGGAGAAATAAAACAGACCGCCAACGGAGAGGTGGTCTCCTTTGAATCCGGAGAATGCCGCAGGATCCGTGAAAGCTTTTCCGTCCGCGTATGTTTCTCCTTTCCAGGTGATCCGGTCCTCACAGGCCTCGGCGCGCATGAGGACGGGATATTTGATTATGCCGGGAAAGAGGAGCTGCTTTACGAGCACAACATGAAAATCCCGATTCCCTTCCTGCTCAGCAGTGACGGCTGGGGCCTCCTGATTGAAGCGGGCTGCGCCATGAAATACCGCGGCGGCGCCTCGTCCTTTTCCTTTGAACTGGACGCGGCGGAAACCTTCTCCTGCCTGGTAATCCGGGGATGCAGCTGTGCGGATGTCCTGCGGAAACTTTCCGCGTGCACCGGCAGGCCTGCCATGCTTCCCAAATGGGCCTTCGGATATATCCAGAGCCGGGAGCGCTACCGCAGCGCGGAAGAACTGCTCTCCGTATCCCGCGAATTCCGCTGCAGGGGGCTGGGCCTCGACTGTATTGTGCTGGACTGGATGAGCTGGCAGGACGGCTGCTGGGGCGACAAGACGCCGGATCCGTCGCGTTTTCCGGACATCCGGAAGCTGACGGATGAACTGCACGGAATGAATGTCCGCCTGATGGTTTCCGTATGGCCCAACACTGCGAAAGGCCGTGACTGCGACGAGTTTGCCGCCGGAAACATGTTCCTTCCCTCCAGCCGCATCTATGACGCTTTTTCCTCTGAAGCGAGGGATCTGTACTGGAAGCAGTGCCTGCGCTGCTGGATGGGCGGCGGCACCGACGCGCTGTGGTGCGACAGCTGCGAACCCGTCACCGATCCGGACTGGTGCGGACCGGAAAAGCGGGATCCGGAAGAAAGATACCGGCTGATTACGGAAGCTTCCTCCCTGCGCATGGATCCTGAGCGCATGAACAATTATGCTTCCATGCACCTGCGGGGGCTTCGGGAACACTGGCTGGCCGATCTGCCCGGAAAGCGCCCCGTCCTTCTTTCCCGCAGCGGCGGCCCTGATTCCGGAAGCCTCGGGGCCATCCTCTGGTCCGGGGATATCTGCGCCCGCTGGGACGTGCTGCAGAAGCAGGTTACGGAAGCTGTCCGCACAGCCTGCAGCGGAATCACCTGGTGGACGCTGGATATCGGCGGTTTCTTTGTCGGGCATGGGGAACCCTGGTTCTGGCGCGGGGATTATCCGGCAGGCGTTTCAGACCCCGCGTACCGTGAGCTGTACGTCCGCTGGTTCCAGTTCGGCGCCATGCTTCCTGTTTTCCGTTCCCACGGAACGGATACGCCGAGGGAGCCCTGGGCATTCGGGCCGGAGGACAGTCCGGAATACCTGTGCCTGAAGGAAACCATTTCCCTGCGTTACCGGCTGCTTCCCTGGCTGTATTCCCTGGCCGCGCAGGCCTGCGGGGACGGGCTTCCGATGATCCGGGCCATGCTTACGGCTTTCGAAGGGGACGTTTCGGTCCGCAGCCTGTCCGATCAGTATATGCTGGGAGACAGCCTGCTGGTCCGGCCTGTCACCTGTCCCCTGGCCGGCGGCGGCGGTGAAACCGCCGTCATGCTGCCTGAGGGAGGATGGTATGACTGGTTCTCGGATGAATATTTCCCGGGCGGGCGGCAGACGGTTTTCCGGACGCCCCTGGACCGTTTTCCGCTCCTGGTCCGCGCGGGCAGCATTCTCCCGCTTTCCGGCGGCGCCTGCAGCACCGCGGAGCTGAACAGCCCGGCGGATGAGCTTGCCGTCTTCAGCGGGGCGGACGGATCCTTCACCCTCTATGATGACGAGGGGGACGGAATGGGATACCTGCATGGAAACTTCACGCGGATCCCCCTGCGCTGGGACGACAGTCTCCGCACGCTGCAGATCGGAGACGCCCGGGGAGACTTTCCGGTGAACGCCCGGTTCACCGTACGGCTGCACGCTCCCGGAACGCTTCCCGAAATCAGAAATGTACATTATACCGGAAAGGCGCTTTCCGTCACCTTCTGATTTTTCCCGACGCTTTTTCCGCAAATGCCGGAAAGCGGGAAACGTTTCGTATTGCATTTCACTTTCCCGGCTGATAAAATAAGAAAAAAGGCCTGCCCCGTCAGAAAACCGGGCAGGATGCCGGAGGTTCTTTCATGGCAGCAACAATGAAGGATCTCGCCCGGGAAACCGGGCTTGGTCTTGCCACACTCTCCAAGTATTTCAACGGCGGCACCGTCCGGGAGAAGAACCGCGTGCTGATCGAGGCCGCGGTCCGGAAGCTGCACTATGTCCCCAACGAGGTGGCCCGCAGCCTGAAAACGCAGCATTCCCGCGCCATCGGGGTCGTCATCCCCGAGCTCAGCAACACCTTCATCACGTCCATCATTTCCTCCATGGAGGACGTTCTGCGCAAGCATGATTACGCCGTGATCGTCTGCGACTGCCGCAGCGATATCCGCCGGGAAAAGGAAGCCGTGGAATTCCTGATGCACCGCCGGGTGGACGGCCTGATCAACATGGCCACCGACACCACCGGCGCCCATCTGAAATCCGTCCTCGCGGCCGGAATCCCCGTGCTGCTCATCGACCGGCTGATTGAAAGCCTCCGAAACAAGGTCAGCGCCGTCATCATCGACAACGCCCACGCGGCAGGCCAGGCAGTCCGGAAACTGACCGGGCTCGGCCACCGGCGGATCGGCCTTGTGCTCGGAAGCCCCGGCCTCTACACCACCGATCAGCGTCTCACCGGCTACCTGGACGCGCTGAAGGAAACCGGAATCGAACCGGACGATGAATACATCCGTTACGGCGATTACACGATGGACGGAGGATACCAGGCGGTTCAGGAACTGCTGGCCATGAAGCGGCGGCCCACCGCCCTGTTCGTCACCAACTTTGAAATGACCCTGGGCGCCATGCTGGCCCTGCAGCGCAGCGGCATCCGCATCCCGGAGGACCTCTCCGTGATCGGGTTTGACAAGCTCGAGCTCTTCGGTGAAATCTTTCCGGACCTGACCCTGATCCGCCAGCCCCAGCTGAGCATCGGCCGGGAAGCGGCCAATCTGATGCTGGACCTTCTCGGAAGCGGCGGCAGCTTCTCCCACCGGATCGTCACCCTCAGCACCGAGCTGACGGAAGGCAGCTCCGTCCGGGCGCTGAAACCCTGAATTTCCGCGTCCCTCCCCGGCGTTTCCGCGCCGCCGCGCTCCCTTCCCGGGAGCTTTTTTCATGAACAGAAAGCCGCGCTGCTCCTGCGCGGCTTTCCGAACAAAAAAGGAGGAAAAACGTCCGGGGATTTCAGGTTATCCGTCTGTTCTGACAACGCCTTTTTTCAGGATGACGTTGGCATACAGGGCGGTTTCCCCGGTTGCGATACATGCGTAGCATTTCGCGCCCCGCGGGTAAAACTCCGGCTTCTGCACGGCGGTTTCCCGCAGGCCTTTTTCTTCATGACGTTTTCCGATTTCCCGGTAGGTTTCCCAGATTTCCGGTTTGTAGGGATCGTCCGGCAGCACGGCCATCAGGATCGTCGGATGCTCCACATAGGAGTCCAGCGGGAAAAATTGCAGGACAGCGTCCAGGATTTCCGGGATGCCATGCCCGTCCATGCGGACGCAGCGCTCCGGGCAGCCGAACTTCGGATAGTTTCCGTCACAGATCAGCAGCTCGTCTCCGTGCCCCATTTCCATCAGGATTTTCATCAGTTCCGGCGGGATAATAGCGGGGATTCCTTTCAGCATTTCAGTTCCCTCCCGTTCTCATTCACTTCACGATTTCGCCGTTCTCGTCCCACAGGTCGTGCCAGGAGGACGCGCCGGGCCAGAGGAATACCTGTCCTTTGATCAGGCGGCAGTTCCTGTCCGCGCCCTTCAGGATCATCATCTCTTCTTCCGTCAGCGGATCCCGGATCGTGGCCGCCAGGTTGGAAACATAATTGTTCTCATGCACCGAGAACGGAATCGGAATCTGGCCGCGCTGCACCGCCCATTTCAGGCAGATCACGGCGGGATGCACACCGTGGGCCTCCGCGATTTCCACCAGTTCCGGCACCTGGATATCCGCGATGTCGTCGGGGGTCATATCCCGTTCCGGCCTTTTGGGGCTCCCCACCGGGCAGAAGCCGACAGGCATAATGCCGCGGGCGGTCACATAATCGTACAGTTCCGGCTGCTGGAAGCAGGGATGAAGTTCCATCTCAATCACAATAGGCATAATCCGGCAGAGGGGCAGAACCGCTTCCAGCTTCGGGATGGTCATGTTGCTCATGCCGAGGTTCTTCACCAGGCCCATGTCCGCCAGGCGTTCCATCTGCCGCCAGGTGTTCATGAATTCATCAACGGAAAAAGGCTTGCTGTCCGGGTTCCGGCTGTCTCCGTCACAGCCCGGCGCGTGGTAATTCGGGAAGGGCCAGTGGACATAATAGAAATCCAGGTAATCCAGGCGAAGGTCCTTCAGAGTCTGCGCGCAGGAAAGCAGGACGTCTCCCTGCCCGTGCATATCGTTCCAGACCTTGGAAGCAATGAAGAGTTCCTCCCGCTTCACCGCGCCCTCCTTCACCGCGTCTTCAAAAACCTTACCGATCAGTTCCTCGTTTCCGTATACGGACGCGCAGTCAAACAGGCGGTAACCGCAGCGAACCGCTCCGGCCACAGCCTCGGCCACCTGTTCCGGCGTAAAACGGTCGCTGCCGAAGGTGCCCATGCCGATGCATGGAATCTCCTGGCCGTTGGACAGTTTCCTCTTCGGAACCAGTTTCGGGTCAATAAATGCCATTTTCCTTTCCTCCTCCGGTCTTAGGGGTTTTATTCCTCATTGATCAGCATGATCTTGCCGTGGACGTCCCGCGGGTTCCTGTACAGGGCGAAGGCTTCCGCTGCCCGGCTGAGCTGGAACCTGCGGAAGATCATGGACGGATCGAATTTCAGCCTTCCGTCCGCGAAGCAGTCGGCTGTCAGCTTCCATTCCTTCCCCGGGAAAGGCGCGGAATAGCTCATCCAGCTGCCGGTCAGGAAAAACTCTTTCCGGTTCATGTTTTCCCATTGAGCGGGAGTGAAGGTCAGGTCCGTATGGGGTGTCCCGATGAAACAGACCTTCGCCTTGTTCGCCGCCAGTTCAAAGGCCATCCGCATGGTAACCGGGTTCCCCGCGGTCTCCAGCACGTTTTCAAATCCGCGCCCTCCTGTCAGGGCTTTCGCTTCCTCCATGAACCCTTCCTTCAGGGTGTTGACGGTCCGGTCCGCGCCCAGCCGCCTCGCCAGTTCCAGCCGCCCGTCGTCGATGTCAAAAGCGGTGATTTCCTTCGCACCCAGGATTTTCGCCCATTGCAGCGCGAAAACCCCGATCGTTCCGCATCCCAGAACCGCTACGGTTTCCCCGCCGCGGTAGCGCATCTGGCGCAGCCCGTGCACCGCCACGGTGGACGGTTCGAACATGGCCGCCTGCTCATACGGAACCGACGGATCGTACCGGATCGCGTTTGCAGCGGGAATCACCACATATTCCGCGAAGCTTCCCTGCTCCCGGCTTCCGATAAAGCTGTAATGCCGGCAAAGGGAGAAATTCCCCAGCTGGCAGTCCTCGCATTTCATGCACGGCACCAGCGGCGCGCCGCTGACCGTGTCCCCGACGCTGAGGCCTTCCACTCCTTCTCCGGTTTCCACGATATCCCCGCTGAATTCATGCCCCAGCACGATCGGATAGAAATGCGCCCCGTGGTTCAGCACCCTGGGAACGTCGCTCCCGCAGATTCCCGTCGCCCGCACCCGCACTTTGACCGTTCCGGGCCGGCATACCGGGGTTTCCCAGTCCGCCCAGCGGATATCCTCATTGCCGTACAGTACCGCCGCTTTCATTTCAGGTCTTTCCTTCTTTCCTCATCTGTCCCGGCTGTTCATGATTTCTTCCAGGGCCGGGTAAAGCTTCCGGTAGGTTTCATATCCCTTTCCGTAAACCTCCTGCGTATCCGGATCCGGCGCGAAGGTTTTCCGGACGCGGACCGTGCGCCTTGCTGCTTCCTCAAAACTACTGTAAACTCCTGTGCCCGCGCCGGCCAGGATGGCCGCCCCCAGGGTGGTGGCTGTATCGCTGGCGGGCACCTCGATCCGGTGCCCGGTGATGTCCGCCTTGATCTGCGTCCAGATCCGGCTGTTGGCGCTTCCGCCCATGGCCCGCAGGATATC
>JAEEGL012505968.1_pt1 | contig 10401 bp, 11 predicted proteins | sample 9134231 | NCBI WGS metagenome assembly JAEEGL01 (sample SAMN16246548, study PRJNA631951) | gut metagenome | biome: gut microbiome; feature: rumen; material: fiber-attached | host: Bos | place: Iran: Karaj | collected 2018-10
AAAAGCGGTGATTTTCTCAGATTTTTGTTGTACCTTTGCTATGTCATTGATGATTTTGCTTGTCTTGATTTGCAGCACTAAGGTAAGTGAGAAATCTGACATGGCAAAATCCTGAGCCGCTCGGCTCTGCCGCTTCGCGCGTCGAAGAACTTTTTGTTGCTCAGGTACTTATAAAGAAAGTTAAACTAAAATGCTGCGGAATTAAGGAATCGTAAAGAAGCTAGTAATATGGTTTCATACGTAAAAACGAAATTTCTAAGATTCCTTCTTCTGCAATCATTAACGTCTATTCATATAACGAAGACGCATTTCAATTTGTCCCCCTTCAAGACTTCTCCAAGTCGTGGACGGATGAGGAACTATATAAGAAGTACGGACTGACGGATGAGGAAGTCCAGTTCATTGAATCGATGATTCATTCGATGGAATAAGCGAAAGAAAACAGAAGAATAACACAAGGCGCTCTTTGACAAGTTTTTGGTAGATTTATTTGGAAGTTTCGCAGAAAGTTCGTACATTTGCAGCGAGAAATTCAAGTTGCTATGATTAAGGTGTACGAAACAAAAGAAGAGAAGATGGCTGCTTTCAAGCGCTCTATAGGTCTCCGCAAGGTTTGGGAAGACCTGACTTCTGGTAAGATGTCGTTTGACGAATTCAAGCGACAAGGGTACAACACGGTCCATATCACCAAGTAATGGAATTGACTTTCTCACTTTCTGAACTGAACAAGAAATCACCTTACGTGCTGGAGTCTTCTGGCATGTATTCTTTTACGTTCATCACAGCTCAAGGTAAGAAATACGAGATAGGTTTTATTCAGGACCTGATGATTTCTGACGAGGGCGTTTATCAGTTTTTTATAACAACAGAAGATCAGTTTAAGACTGTCCTGGACGGTAAGATAAGGCAAACGGTATTGGTTGTTATAGAGGAGTTCTTCAAGAATGAGGGGGCAGTATTGGACTACATCTGTGCCACGGAAGACCATAGACAGGCTTCACGCGACAGGATGTTCCATCAATGGTATATGAACTCGCTAAAGAAAGACCAATACCATCTGAGAAGCATGAGTGTGGAGATAGATGAAGTTGAATACTTTGCATCTGTGATTATGAGAAACGACAATCCGCGATTTCAGACGATGACAGAAGCCATAGACCGCTTTGTTGAAGACTTCCAAGATAAATTAAGATAAACTAATCAGAGCGCCATAACAAAATTATAGAAGGTTATGGCAACAACACAGAGTTATTTGTTTATCTTGAAAGTACTTCTATCAGATGGTCGAGCGTGGGGTTGACGGCGGCATATCGTTCTGCATCGAGTCCCTTGTCGGTGAGTGCTGCGGCCATGCAGTCGGGGATGGCGGCAGCCTGCTGCTCCATGGCCCGTCCGTGCTCGGTCAGGGTGACAATGGTCTGGCGGGCAATCATCATTTGTGAGTATTTTAATCCGATAGGGTGTGTTTGTCGCAAAAAATTCGTACCTTTGCAGTCAGAAAGACAAAATGGTATGAAACTCTCGGAACTGAAAACAGGCGAAAGTGCAGTCATCGTGAAGGTGCATGGTCACGGCGGATTTCGTAAGCGCATTGTAGAAATGGGCTTTGTGAAGGGTAAGACGGTGGAGGTGTTGCTCAATGCTCCCCTGCTGGACCCGGTGAAATATAAGCTGATGGGATATGAGGTGAGCCTGCGCCGCCAGGAGGCTGAGATGATAGAGGTGTATAACGGTCAGGAACCTCCTGTGCAAGACGACAGGGTGGGGGAGCGCCAGCGTGGCCAACAGGAGGAGATTACTCCTGAGAGTCATCCCGACGACTACCTACAGCATCTGGCGCTGCGCGAGCATCGCACTATCAACGTGGCGCTGGTGGGCAATCCGAACTGCGGAAAGACGTCGCTCTTCAACTTTGCCTCGGGCGCCCACGGTCATGTGGGCAACTATTCGGGTGTGACGGTAGATGCCTCGGAGGCACATGCCTCGTACTTCGGCTATACCTTCAGGCTGACCGACCTGCCCGGCACGTATTCGCTGTCGTGCTACTCGCCCGAGGAACTCTATGTGCGCCAGCACCTGACCGAGCAGACTCCCGACGTCATCGTCAACGTGATAGACTCGTCGAACCTGGAGCGCAACCTCTATCTGACGACGCAGCTGCTGGATATGGATATCCCGATGGTGGCAGCGCTGAACATGTATGACGAGTTTGAACGGCGCGGCGACACGGTAGACCTGCAGGTGCTGTCGACACTGCTGGGCACGCCGCTGGTGCCTACGTCGTTCAAGAGCGGTCAGGGTGTGGAACAGCTGTTCCGCACCGTCATTCAGGTGTATGAGGGCGTGAGCATGCAGGCCCGCCACATCCATATCAACTACGGCCACGAGATAGAGGACGGCATCCGCCATATACAGTCGTACCTGAAACCCGACAGCAGCATCCACCCGCGCTATTCGACGCGCTATGTGGCACTGAAACTGCTGGAGCATGACACGGACATCGAGAAGTTTGTGCACAACCGTGCCGGCGACTACAGCAAGGCCATCATGGTGGAGCGCGACAAGGCTGCGGCGCGTGTGTATGAAGAGACGCTGACGGACTCGGAGACGGCCATCATGGACGCAAAATACGGATTTATCAACGGTGCGCTGACGGAGGCAGGATATACGGCCGGCCATAAGCGCGATACCTATCGGGCCACGCACCTGATAGACCGCGTGCTGTCGAACCGCTTCTTGGGTTTCCCTATCTTCTTCTTGATCCTGTTCCTGATGTTCGAGACGACCTTCGTGCTGGGGCAGTATCCCATGGACTGGATAGAGGCTGGCGTGGAATGGCTGGGCGGCTTTGTCACCAGCCACATGGCCGACGGTCCGCTGAAGGACATGATTGTGGATGGCATCATCGGCGGCGTGGGCGCGGTCATTGTGTTCCTGCCGCAGATATTGATACTCTACTTCTTCATCTCGCTGATGGAGGACTCGGGCTATATGGCACGTGCCGCCTTCATCATGGACAAACTGATGCATGGCATGGGACTGCACGGAAAGTCGTTCATACCGCTGGTGATGGGGTTCGGATGCAACGTGCCTGCCGTCATGGCGACACGCACCATCGAGAGCCGGAGGTCGCGGCTGATCACGATGCTCATACTGCCCTTTATGTCGTGCTCGGCACGCCTACCTATATATATAATGATTATAGGCACGTTCTTCGCCATGCAATATCAGTCGCTGGTCATGCTGTCGCTCTATGCCGTCGGCATCCTGACGGCAGTCGTAGTGAGCAAGGTCATCTCGACCTTTGTCATCAAGGGCGAAGACACCCCGTTTGTGATGGAGCTGCCGCCATATCGCTGGCCTACGGCAAAGGCCATCGTGCGACATACGTGGGAGAAAGGTAAGGAATATCTGAAGAAGATGGGCGGCATCATTCTCGTGGCCTCGATTATAGTGTGGGCATTAGGCTACTTCGGCCCGCACGGCATTGCCCCCTCGATGGACCAGTCGCTCATCGGGCTGATGGGACAGTTTATCGAGCCCCTCTACTCGCTGCAGGGCTTCACCTGGCAGCTTGACGTGTCGCTTATTGCCGGGGTGGGGGCCAAGGAGATTGTGGCTTCTACCATTGGCGTGCTGGGCGGACTGGAACAGATAACACCCCTGGTGGCTTACAGCTATCTGCTCTTCGTGCTGCTCTACTTCCCCTGTCTGGCCACCATCGTTGCTATCCGGCACGAGAGCGGTTCGTGGCGCTGGGCTATCTTTGCAGCCATATATACCACGGCGCTGGCATGGATAGTCTCGGCCGTGGTATATCAGGTAGGTAGCTTGTTGATAGCCGGTTGAAATCAACCGATATACTGGAGGATAAGGTCTACGACTTGTTCCTCGTTCTTGCCGTCCATGTTGATGACAAGATCGTAATAGCGCGAGTCGTAGCGCGAAGTGCCCGTGTACTTGCTGATGTAGTTCTCGCGCATCTGGTCGACCTTCTTGATGATGGATTCGGCCTCGTCGAGGCTGATGCCGCGCTTGGTGGCTAAGCGCTGCTTGCGATGCTGCATGGAGGCCTTGATGAGGATGCTCATGTGGTTGGGGTGGTCACGGTAGATATAGAATCCCGTGCGACCGGCCACCACGCACGACTCGGTCTCGGCAATGCCATGAAGGATCTCCACTTCGGTCTTGTACATGTCGTCGGTGGTGAGCAGGTCGGGCTCGTTGACGATGGGCATCTTCATGTCGGGCGAGTTGTGCAGTGAGTAGCCCATGCCCATCACGCGCTTGAAGTCGGCCCACCAGGAGTGGCTGCGACCCTTGAGCGTCTCAATCTCCTCAAGCGTGAGGTTGTACTTCTCCTCTAAAGCCTTGATGAGTGCCTTGTCGTAGAAGGGCACACCCAGACGGGTGGCGAGCATCGAGCCAATGGTGCGTCCGCCGGAACCCAGCTCACGGTTGATGGAAATGATGAATTTTTCGTTTTTGTTCATAGCGATGATAAGTTGCTTTTGTAATAGTTTACTGCTGCAAATATAGACAAAATATTTGAAATGACAAAGAAAAGAACCAAAAAAGTGGAAAGGTTTTGTAAAAAGTCATGCACGCAGAAAACCACAGAATCGCTGTCGTGCAGAAAACTTTTCCTAAAAAAAGTATGAATTATTTTTTTTAATAGAATTTTTTTTGTTAACTTTGCAGTCGTTCTAAAATGAATACTTAAAACTATTACATTATAAATAAATAACGCTTATGTCACAGATTATTGGACACATTTCGCAGATTATCGGTCCGGTTATCGACGTTTTCTTCGATACGAAAGGTCAGGATGCGGAAAAGGTGCTCCCGAAAATTCACGAGGCATTGTCGATAGAACGTCCCAACGGGGCTCAGCTAATCGTCGAGGTGCAGCAGCACATCGGCGAGGATACCGTGCGCTGCGTTGCCATGGACAATACCGACGGTCTGCAGCGTGGATTGGAGGCAAAGCCGCTGGGTTCTCCTATTCAGATGCCTGCCGGCGAACAGATTAAGGGTCGTATGCTGAACGTTATCGGTCAGCCTATCGACGGTATGAAACAGCTCGACATGAAAGGTGCTTATCCTATTCACCGCGAGGCTCCGAAGTTTGAGGAACTGTCGACCACGAAAGAGGTGCTGGCAACGGGTATCAAGGTCATCGACCTGCTGGAGCCGTATCTGAAGGGTGGTAAGATTGGACTCTTCGGTGGTGCCGGCGTAGGTAAGACGGTGCTTATCATGGAGCTCATCAACAACATTGCAAAGGGCCACAACGGATTCTCTGTATTCGCTGGAGTAGGTGAGCGCACGCGTGAGGGTAATGACCTGATTCGCGAGATGATTGAGTCGGGCGTTATCCGTTACGGCGACAAGTTCAAGGAGGCAATGGCCCAGGGCAAGTGGGACCTCTCGCTGGTAGACCCAGAGGAGCTGAAAAAGTCGCAGGCTACGCTTGTCTATGGACAGATGAACGAGCCCCCCGGTGCACGTGCATCCGTAGCACTGTCAGGACTGACGGTTGCTGAGGGATTCCGCGATGGTGGCGGCAAGGACGGCGGAGCTGCCGATATCCTGTTCTTTATCGACAACATCTTCCGTTTCACCCAGGCCGGTTCCGAGGTGTCGGCCTTGCTGGGTCGTATGCCTTCAGCCGTAGGTTATCAGCCGACACTGGCCTCGGAGATGGGTACGATGCAGGAGAGAATTACCTCTACCAAATCGGGCTCAATCACCTCAGTACAAGCAGTTTATGTGCCTGCCGACGACTTGACCGACCCTGCTCCTGCCACGACGTTCACCCATCTGGACGCAACGACCGTGCTCGATCGTAAGATTGCCGAGCTGGGTATTTATCCCGCTGTGGATCCGCTGGGTTCTACCTCGCGTATTCTCGACCCGTTAGTAGTGGGTAAGGACCACTATGAGTGTGCACAGCGTGTGAAGGAGATACTGCAGCGCTATAAGGAATTGCAGGACATCATTGCCATTCTTGGTATGGATGAACTCTCGGACGAGGACAAGCTGACGGTGAACCGCGCACGTCGCGTGCAGCGCTTCCTCTCGCAGCCCTTCTCTGTGGCTGAGCAGTTCACTGGCCTGCCTGGCGTGATGGTGCCTATCGAAGAGACGATCAAGGGCTTTAACGCTATTCTCGACGGTGAGGTGGATGACCTGCCCGAACAGGCTTTCCTCAACGTGGGAACTATTGAAGACGCAAAGGCTAAGGCAAAGAAACTCTTAGAGGCTGCCAAGGGCTAATCAATCGGTAAATCGAAAATCTGTAAATCGAAAATTACCAAGATGTTAAAGCTGAAGATAGTTTCGCCTGAGCGAATAGAGTTTGACGGAGAGGTCGTGAGTGTCCTCGTTCCTGGCTCACAGGGTGAGTTTGAGATACTCAACGACCATGCGCCGATTATCTCAACCCTCAACAAGGGTGCGGTAGTGTACGGATTGCCGAAAGGTGAGAAAGTGCGTCTGGAGATTCTCGGCGGTTTCGTGGAGGTGCAGCAGAACGTAGTGTCGCTCTGCGTAGAAGTGAACTGAATAGATGTTTTTTATTTAAGGTACGCGTGAGATGGATGACAAGAAGACAGTCTGCTGGTACACCACAGGCATAGTGTCGCTCAGCATTTTTCTGTTTGCAGGGAGTGTCCTTGCCGGGATGTCGGGTGCTGGATTGATTTCTTCTGTATTCCATGTCGTCTGTTCCTTAATATATGTCTATGGATGGCAAGCATTAGTACGCCGTTCCCCAGAGATACTTCCGAAATACTTCCTCGCCGCCTCGGCCTTGCGCCTGATGGCTGCTGCGATGGTACTGTTGGTGTTTTGTGTGGTGAACAGGGGTGACATCGAGTCTATCAAATGGTTTGCCATGGTGTTCATTATCTTCTATCTGGTCATACTCGCATTCGATGCAATATTCTTTGCTAAAGTAAGTAACAATAAGAAAGTAACCAAATGAGAAAACTTAGATCAATATTCCTCGTCGCGGTGATGCTCTGCCTCTCGCTTCCGATGCAAGCAGAAGAGAAAGAGGGTGGGGTGAACCTGAAGGAGATATTGTTCGGTCACGTGCAGGACAGCTATATGTGGCATGTCACCGACTTCGGCGGGCATCCCCTGATGATCCATCTGCCCATGATCTTCTATTCTGAGCACTCGGGATTCCACGTGCTATGCTCGTCACAGTTTGAGCATGAGCCCAACGCGGAATTGCTTCGTGCCGGTGAAGGCTCGGCAGAGGGATTCTATATTCAGGGAGCTGAAGACGAGAAGGGTCGCATAGTAGAGCGTGTGGGCAGCGAGTTAGTACCCGTATGCTTCGATATCAGTATTACCAAGACGGTGCTGGTGCTCTTTATCAATGCTATCCTGCTGGTATGTTGCATCCTGACGGCAGCCCGCTGGTGTAAGAAGCACAAGGTGGACGACCCTGCACCGAAGGGATTTACTGGTCTCATTCACATGTTCGTGATGTCGGTCTATAACGACATGATCAAGCCATCATTAGGCGACGAGGCACCTAAGTATGCGCCCTACCTGATGACGTGTTTCTTCTTTATCTTCATCACGAACATCATGGGTGTGATGCCGTTCCCGCCGGGTGGGGGCAATCTGACTGGCAATATCACTTGTACGATGTTTCTGGCCCTATGTACCTTCCTCATTGTAAATGTGACAGGAACGAAGGCCTATTGGAAGGAAATCTTCTGGGGCGACGTGCCCATGTGGCTCAAATTCCCCGTACCCCTGATGCCCTTCATTGAGTTCTTTGGTATCTTCACAAAGCCCATAGCGCTGATGATCCGTCTCTTTGCCAACATGTTGGCAGGTCACGTGATAGCCATCTCGCTGTCGTGCATTATCTTCATCATGTTCGCCCTGGGTGGTGTCATGGGTAATGTGCTGGGTACGGTGATGACACCAGTATCGGTATTCCTGAGCATCTTCATGATGCTGCTGGAGGTGCTGGTATGCTATATCCAGGCAATGGTGTTTACCATGCTGTCGGCTGTGTTTATCTCCATGTCGCACGTGAAAGAGCATCATGCCTAAAAAGAGAATTAAAGTAAAAAAGTAATAATATTAACAACTAAAAAAATTTAAGATTATGATTTCATTATTATTAGCAGCAGATGCACTCGCAAAGCTCGGTGCTACTGTAGGTGGTGGTTTAGCAGTTATCGGTGCTGGTATCGGTATCGGTCGTATTGGTGGTCAGGCTATGGACGCTATGGCTCGTCAGCCGGAGAAAATGGGCGGACTGCAGAGTTCGATGATTCTGGCTGCTGCTCTTGTTGAGGGTGCTACGTTCCTGGCTCTTGTGATTTCTATTCTTGCACTTTTCGTATAATTCTCCGAGAACCAGCGTATGTCACTGATAACACCTGATTTTGGACTATTCTTCTGGATGACGGTCGTCTTCCTCGTAGTCCTCTTCATCCTGTGGAAGTATGGCTTCCCTGTGATTGTGAAGATGGTCGACGAGCGTAAGGCGTTCATTGACGAGTCGCTCAAGAAGGCTCATGAGGCCAACGAGCGTCTGGCTAATATTCAGAAAGAAGGTGAATCCATCTTGCAGGAGGCGCGTGAGAAGCAGGCTCAGATACTTCGTGAGGCTGCCGAGACACGTGACGCTATCGTAGAGAAGGCGCAGGATAAGGCAAGAAGTGAGGGTGCCCGACTGCTTGACGAGGCTAAAGCCGCCATCGAGCAGGAGAAGAAGGCCGCTATTGCCGACATCCGTCAGCAAGTTGCTACACTAAGCGTCGAGATCGCCGAAAAGGTTCTCAAGCAGAATCTGAAGGACGATAAGTCGCAGATGGATTTGATTGACCGTATGCTGGATGAAGTCTCTGTGAAGTAATAATTAGAGTTGCGTATGGATATTGGAGTAATATCGATGAGATATGCGAGAGCACTCTTGAAGAGTGCTACCGATGCCAAGCTGGAGGATACTGTCTATCAGGAGATGATGACGGTAGCCAAGAGCTATATCGACGTACCCGCATTGCGCCAGACGATAGACAATCCCATGCTCTCGAAGGATAAGAAGGAAGCGCTGCTTCTGGTGGCTGCCGGTGAACAGGCATGCCCCCTGACCAAGAGCTTCATCAGCCTTGTGCTAAAGGAAGACCGAGAGAACATGATTCAGTTTATGGCCAACTCGTATATCACGCTTTACCGTAAGCAGAAGAACGTCATCCGTGGCAAGCTCACCACTGCTGCCCGCGTATCTGTTGCTACAGAGCAGAAGATGCGCCAGATGGTGGAGAGCAAGACTAATGGTACTGTAGAGTTTGAGACGGAGGTGAACCCCGACATCATCGGTGGCTTCATCCTCGAGTACGACACGTTCCGTATGGATGCCAGTGTCAAGTCGAAACTCAACAACATTCTACAAACACTCATTCGATGACGATTTAGCAATAAATCGTAAATAGTAAATTAGTAAATCGCAAATTAAATTTATGTCAGATAAAATTAAACCAAGCGAAGTATCCCAGGTGCTGCTCGAACAGCTGAAAGGCATCCAGAATGCCGAACAGTTCGACGAGGTAGGTACCGTGCTTACCGTCAGCGACGGTGTGGCTCGTATCTACGGACTCCGCAATGCCGAAGCCAACGAGTTGCTCGAATTTGAGAACGGCACGATGGCTATCGTGATGAACTTGGAGGAAGACAACGTAGGTTGTGTGCTTCTGGGTAGCACGTCAGGCATTAAGGAAGGTATGGTGGTGAAGCGCACCAAGCGCATTGCCTCTATACGTGTCAAAGAAAATGCGCTGGGCCGCGTCATCAACCCGCTGGGACAGGCTGTTGACGGAAAGGGCGATATCGACCTGAAGGATGCTTTTGAAATGCCGCTCGACCGCAAGGCACCTGGTGTAATCTATCGTCAGCCCGTGAAGGAGCCGTTGCAGACGGGTCTGAAGGCTATCGACTCGATGATTCCCATCGGCCGTGGACAGCGTGAGCTGATAATTGGTGACCGCCAGACTGGTAAGACGGCTATTGCTGTCGACACCATTATCAATCAGAAGAGTTTCTATGAGGCAGGCAAGCCTGTGTATTGTATCTATGTCGCCATAGGCCAAAAGGCCAGTACCGTAGCTACGCTTGTTCAGACGCTGAAGGAGCATGGTGCCATGCCGTACACCATTGTGGTGGCCGCTACTGCTGCCGATCCTGCTGCAATGCAGTACTATGCGCCATTCGCAGGTGCTGCTATCGGTGAGTACTTCCGTGACCGTGGTCTGCCTGCACTTGTCGTTTATGACGACCTGTCGAAGCAGGCGGTGGCCTATCGTGAGGTATCACTGATTCTGCGCCGTCCTTCCGGACGTGAGGCTTATCCTGGCGACGTCTTCTATC
>JAEEGL012662426.1_pt1 | contig 10401 bp, 6 predicted proteins | sample 9134231 | NCBI WGS metagenome assembly JAEEGL01 (sample SAMN16246548, study PRJNA631951) | gut metagenome | biome: gut microbiome; feature: rumen; material: fiber-attached | host: Bos | place: Iran: Karaj | collected 2018-10
TGGATTTCAAAGATTTCGTTTAAGAAAAATTTCAGGAGAAATTACACAAAATGTTACTAAAAAGCATAATAAAATTCTATCTGAAGAACCTTTAAAAGAATTTTTATCAAATAAAATTAGTTCAAAATATAAACAAGAAAAAAATAAAAACAAAAAAATTGTTGAAAAATTATGTTCATTAAAAAGTGAAATTAAAGAATTATTTGAAATGCCTTATATTATTTTTTATCAAAAAATTTTTCTTTGTACTAATAGAACGTTTTTAGAAAATAAATATGGAATAAGTAAGAGAACATTAACTTTTGATGATAATTTACAAATTTTAAATCAAACTGAAACTGTTACTTATTATAAAGAGGTTGAAAAAATAGGAAAAAAAAAATTTTTAGAATTTTTAGGTTATAATATTAATTCTAAAATCGAAATCGAATTAAAGGATTATAATTTTATTGATAATTATAAATTATCTCAAAAAAAATATCCTTTATTCGAAGTTAAGAAAGATTAATATTAATCTTTATAGGTTTTATATATATATTCTCTATAAAATTATTCTTTATCAGAATTAAGTTTATATAATTCATATTTTGTAATTGAGTTTATTAATTCAATTATAGAAATATATATTAATTTTAATATATGATTAGTTTATGATTTGTTTTATTTTCATTATTGAAATTAAATTATGTATATTTTATTTTATTTGGAATAATATTTTATATAATACTACAAAATACAATGGTTTAAAATAAATTTAATTATTATTTTAAATAAAATTAAAAATTTATTTTTTTAAAATAATACAACATAACTCCATTAAAAATAAACAAAATTTTTTTTAAATGAACAATTTAATTTAAAATAAATCATTATGAATAAATAAGCTTTGAAATTTACAATTAAATTTAATGATAAATTATATTATTTGAATAAATTCATTATATATCTTTTTATATTTTTTTTATATAAAAATTTTTACTTATTGTTATATAGAAAAATATTTAATTTCCACGTCATTATTAATTAAAATATGGATATATCATGTATATATATACTTTTTAAATTGAATCATAAGAACATTAATATTAATGTTATGTTATAAACTAATCAAAACTGTATTTACAAAATTTATTGGAAAATATATTGAAAAATAAATAATAAATATTTTCTATAAATTTTTTTTACATTTAACCATTTTTTAAGTTTTCTTTATTATAATGATATATCAACAAATTTTAAATTTTCCTTCAATAGTTTTTTATGAAGAAAAAATATATTCTGAATTAGATAAAAGTTATAATAATATACAAAAATTGATACAAATATTACAAGAAAAATTATCAATTTTAAAAGAAGAAAACAAAGGAGAACAAATACAAAAAACAGAAATTGATATTAATAATTCAAATAATATACTAGTTAATAAGCAAAGAGGTCGTCCAAAAAAAAATATTGAATTAAAAACAATTCATATTCATTCAAAAATGTCCTTTGATAATATATGTCAAAAATTAAAAGTATTATATCATCGTTTTTTAGTGAATTTATGTAATGATTTTATTAGAGCATCATATAAAGGATTTCAAAAATTTAGAGTAAGAAAAGTTAGAAGTTTTATTACTCAAAATGTAACAAAAAAATATAATCAAGAATTATCAACATGGAATTTAAAATATTTTTTTTCAAATCAAATAAGCACAAAATATAAAAGGTTTTCAGAAAATAAAAATGAAGAAAATATAAATAAAGTATGTTTATTTAGACCAAAAGTTAAAGAATTGTTTATGATGAATTATTTTGATGCTTATAAAAATTTATTTATTTATGGAAAAAGAAATGAACTTAAACATAAATATGGAATAAGTGATAAAACTTTATTATTTAATGATTGTTTAGAAAAAATAAAAATAAAAGAATCAGAAGAATATGCAAAAAGAATGGATGATATAGCAAAAGGTAAATTAATGTTAATAATGAAAAATGGAAAAGAATTAAATTATAGTTCTTGTGATTCATCATATGAAAATAATAAATGTAGGAAAAAAAGAAAATTAGAAAATTAATTTATTTTTTATTATATTTATTTATACGTCATAAATAATATGTAAATAAATATTAAGGAAAAAAATTAATTTTTTAAAATAATTTTTTCAAATTTAAATCTATTTCGATAATAAAAAAAGGAATAAATATGGTTCTAATAAATTAACCAATTAAGTAATTAATAAAATAAAAATTCAAAAATATAGATAAATATAATAAGTATAATTCATAGGAATTAAAATTATAAATTTTTTTTAATAATATGGATGATAAAATAAAAAAAAATCCAAATTCAAAATTTATTAAATTATATGATAATATAATTGAAAATCAAAAAAAAGGAATAAAATTATCAAAAATATTTAAAAAATCATTTTTCGATTTAATAAAAAATATTGAATTTTTTAATAACATATTTACAATTTATGATATCAATAAAATAATGAAATTTATAGATGAACTAAAAATCAAAAAATATAAAAAATCAGATTATATTTATCATGAAGGTCAAAAAATTCCTTTTATTTATATCTTATTAAATGGTAATTTAGAAATTGAAAAACAAAATGGTAAAATCATTGAAGATATAAATAAATTTGGTTATGTTTTAAATTATAATTCTTTAAATGATAGAAAAAATACTGAAGAAAGTGTTTTTGTTTTTAATGAATCATATGTTATTGAAATTGATTATATAACTTTTATTGAATATAATCAAAGATTAAAAAATGTTGATATTTCAAAGAATATAATATGTTTATCAAAATTTGAATTTTTTAAACAAATGAATTTAAGTATAAAAGAATTTAGAAAAATTATTCATTTTTTTAAACCTTTAACATTTAATAAAGGAGATATTATATATAAAGAAAATGAAATTATTGATAAAAATAAAACAGGAATATTTTTTATAGTAAACGGTGAATTTTTAATTTCTAAAATAAGAAAAAGTGATGAATCAATTGAAACAAAAATTAAAAAATTGGATAATCAATTAAATAAATTAAAGAAAGAAGGTCAATTATTATTAGAATATACAAATTATAAAAAAGATTTAAAAATTTGTCATACATCTAAAAATTTTTTCCTAACAAAAGAAAAAAAATCAATATCAAATTTAATATTTTTAACTCAAAATAATATATTTGGTGAAATTGAATATATAAACAAATTAAATTATTATCCTTATACAATAACTTGTAATGAAAATAATTCAAATGTTTTTTATATATCATATAATGACTTAAATATAATAGAAAAGTATAATATAGAAGAAATTTTATTTAAATTGGGTAATGAAAAGTCACAAATGTTAATAGATAAATTTTATCTAAATGAATTTATAAATAAAAAAAAAGTTTTAATAAAAGAATATATACCTTTAACTGAAATAAAATCAAAATCTGAAAATAAAAAAATAAATCAAAACATTAATGATATAAATTATATTAATAGAAATTCAATAAATTTAGATAAAAAAATTGATAATAATAGATTTGAATCATATAAAAAATTAAATGTTCTAAAGAAAAATTCTAAATTTGTAAAACTTTTTAATATTCCAAAAATTCGTTTATTTAATGAAAATAAGAAAATAATGAATAATTCAATTGATAAAAAAAATTATAATAATTATTCTTTTTTTAAAACTCAAAATAAAATAAAAAATAGAATATTAAATACTCAATCAAATACTAATAGAGAATTTCAAAAAATTAAATTATTAAATCTAATAAGTAATATTGATGATAGTAATAATAGTCATAGTAATAGTAATAGTAAAAGTTTAAATAATAATAGTTTTAATAATTCAAATATTACAAATAATCATTATTATTTAAATATGGGTGTTAAAAGAGTATTAAATATAAAAAGAAAATATCCTAATTTTACTTATAGTTTAAATAAAGAAAAAGGAAATATTAAATCTTTTATTTTAAACAAAAGTCCTGGACATATGAATTTATTTATATATAAATAAATTAATTTTAATATTTAAAATAAAAAAATAAATTATATAATATAATAAATGAAAATATTTAATTTTATAAATATATAGATTAATAATATTCTTTTGAACCGGGCCTTTTATTTATAGTAGACCTATTAATACTTTTATTTAATTTTTTTTCTTTATTATACATTTTAGAAACAAAAGACATTTGTTTATTTTTTCTATTACTATTTGGTTTTTCAGAACTTCCATATATTTTTGAATAATTTTTATATAATTTAATATTACTATCTACATTTTTTTTATTTGAAAAATATTTATTAATAATATAATCACTTTTTTTATCATCAATATTTATATTCAATGAATTTGTTTTGTGATGACCTTTTGGAATTTTTTTTGGTGTTTTAGTTGAAATACTATTTAATATTTTATTATATGTTGAAGTAAATGCATAATTATCAATAAAATATGTTTTTTGTTGTTTATTATTAATATTATTACTTGATTTTTTTGAATTTGAATTATTGATTTCTATATTATTTTGTTTTATTATAAAATTTGTTGTTTGATTATTATTTGTTGTATTTATATTTATACTTGAATTAGTTGAAATATCTTTTTGATTTTGTTCAAATTTTTTTATTTTTTTTTTATATTTTTCATTTTGCCTTTTTAACTCTTCATTTTTTTCTTTTTCTTCTTTTATTTTTGTTTCAATTAAATTTTTCTCTTTTTCAATTTTTAAAATTGCCTTTTTTAAATTTGAGTTTTCTCTTCTTAAAATTTCTATTTCATTATCTTTTCTATCATTATTCATAAATTTACCATCTTCATATTTTAATTTTTGTTTCATTTCTTCAAATTCTAATTGTATATTCATATAATTTTTTATTTTATTTTCAAAAGATTCTTTTTGTATTTTATATTGTAATTGTTTTTTAATATAAAATCTTAATTGACTTTCTAAATATTTTAATCTATTTTCATATAATAATTGTTCATTTTCATTTATATTTTTTGATGATTCAATAACATTTTTATTATTTTCTTCATTAATTTTTTTATTTATTAATATAGGAATAGTTTCTTTTATAAAATTAATAATTATAGGAATTTCAGTTGTTGAAATATTTTCTTCATATTCTTCTTTGCCATATTTACTATTTTCACCTTTTATTTCATTCATTAAATCAAAATATAAAGAATATAATAATTCTCTATATTCTATTTCTTTATTTGAAATTTCAGTTGTTTTACTCATTTAATTTTCTAAATTTTTTTCTTTTTATTATTTTAAAGAAATATAAAATTAAAATATTTTTCTTTCAAAATAATTATAAATTATAATAACTAAAATAACGTAAACAAAAAAAATATAAAAATAAAAAACAGTTTTAAATAATAAAAAATAAAATATAACTTAAAAAATGTCAAACGATGATATAATTTCAACAAATAAAAAATTAAAAGCTCAATTATCAGAAATTTCAAAGCAAATAGAAGAAGCAATAGAAAAACATAAAATGAATAAAGAACAACCAAAAATATATGATAATAATGTAGATGAAGAAGATATAAAAAAATCAAATGAATTTCAAAGTCAAATTGGTAAATATAAGAATAAAATAGATGATATAAATAATCAACTTCAAAATAATAATACATATGTCAAAGCAATTAAAGATGAAGATGAAATTAAAGATTTACAAAGACATTTAGTTGAACTTAAAAAAGAATATGATACATTAATGAAAATAAAAAAAAATCAAGAAATTGGATTAAAGGAATTAGATAAAAAATATAATTCAAAAACTGAATTAGTAGGTGTTAGTCAAAAGTTAAAAAATTTAAAAGATGAATATAAAATTATGAAAGATTATAATAAAAATCTAATTGATAAATTAAATAAACAAAATAAAGAAATTATAAAATTACAAGATCAATGTAAATTAATAAAAGATAATATTGATGCTAAAAAAAATGCTCCTGAAACAAATGAAAATATAGAAGATGAAATTAATCAATTAAATATTCAAATTCAACAAAACCAAAAATTATTAAAAAATCAAGAAAGAAATTATTTGAATAACATAAATAAACAAAATGATAAAATTAATAAATTAGATGAAGAATTAAATATAATCAAAATTCAAATTTATCATAAGAAACAAGAACAAAAAATTAACTTATTAAAATATAGAGAATTAGAGAAATTAACAAATGAAATTCAACAAAAAAAAATAGAAAGAGAAGAAAAATTAAGAAGAGAACAATCAAAAAAATTATATCAATCATATAATCCAACATATAGTCAAAATAAAGCACAAAATTTTAATGATTATATGAAACAAAGACAACCTCCATTTAAAATACCCAAATTTAATGTAAGCCCATCTGACAATAGATATAATACTAATAATTATAGTAGTTTTAATTATAATTCTGGAAATAATAATTATAATATTAATAATTATAATAGTTATGATTTGCAAAAAAGAGGAGAAGTTATGAAAGATATTGAAAATTTAAGAAATGATATTCAATTTGCTTTAAAGAATGATAATAATTTTGATGAAATTGAATTAAATCAAAATATAAATAATGATACTAATAATAAGGATTTTTCTTCAAATATTATTGATAAAAAAACCCCAATTATTCCTGTAGAAGAAAATAATGATAATAATAATGATAATAAAGAAAATGATAATAATAATATTAATGAAAATGATAATAATGAAAATGAAAATAATGAAAATAATGAAGAAGAAAATAATAATAATAATGAAGAAGATAATCAACTTCAAAATAATCAAATAAATAATGAAGAATTATTAGATGAAAATCAAAATGAAAATGTTGAAAATGAAAATAAGGAAGATTATAAGAAACAAAGACCTTTTGATCCATTTACTTTTCCTGGAGAAAAAAATGAAGAAGAAGAAGAGGAAAATTAAATAATATATAAAATAAAATAAAAAAATTAAATTTTTTCATTCAAATTTATACAATTTAATTAAATATTATTTATTAAAAATATTATTAAAAAATAATTTTTAAATAATGATAATATTATAAAATACATTTATATAAATGATACTTCCATTTTTCAATGAATAAATATTTTGATGATAATTATTTATAATAATTAATTTTTTAATTTAAAGAATTAACCCTACTTAATTATAAAAATTCTATTTTATTTCATAATTGTGTAAAATATAATTTTTATCAATTTTAATATTTTCTTTTTTAATAAAATATAATTTAGGATTTTCTTTTATCTTCTGTTTCCTTAGTAAATTTTGAAATTTAATAGGAAATAAATTTATATTATTTTTACCAATAAATTTAGATATATTTAAAGAAGAATTTTCTTTTTTTTCTGAATCAAATAATTGAATTGGATTTTTAAGATATAAATGTATATTTTGCATACTTGAACTATTATTTTTTTTATAAGTAGTTACTTTTTTATATGAATTCTTTTTGATAATTCCTTTATAAGGTGAAATTGAATTAGAATTTTTTTCTTTATTATTATAAAGAGAATTATTTAGAGATTCTGAATTATTAAGATTATAATTTTTGGGAATAATTAAGGGAAGAGATTCTTCATTATTTTTTTCTAAATTTTTATTTGATAAAAATTTCAATTTTTTAATAAATATATTTTGCCTTTTAGTTAAACTAATTTCTGCAGTATCACTTATTTCTTTAGAAATATCTTTTTTTCTTAATGAATCATCTTTATCTTTTGATATATCTGTTTTTCTTGAAGATAAACTTTTAATATCATTTTTTTTATTATTTACATTTAAGTATTTATAATATGTTTTCTTAATTAAAGAAGGTAAAATATGTTCTCTATTTATACTCATATTATCAATAGTACTTTTACTATTATAATCAATATACTGTTTTGAATTTTTCATTTTATTATTATCAATATTTGTACTTGATGAATAATTTTCATTTTTAAAATTCCTAGTTGTTTCTATTTTATAATTATAATTTGTTGATTTAATATAATTTTTGTCATTTTCAACATAAAATAATTTAATTCTTTCACTTTTAAATTTTTCTTTTTTAATATTATTTATTATATTAACTTTTTTAATATAACTTTCATTTAAATAAAAGATTTTCTTACAATTGTTAAAAATATTATTTTTTGAAAAGTGATTTAAAAATATCATAATTAGTATTAGCTCAGAAATTTTTAGGCAAATATTAGAATAAATAATTTTTTGATATAAATTTAAAGGAATAGGATCATAAAAATTTCTAGTAATCCAAGGATGATTTAAAGCAATTTTTGCATTAATTCTAATTAAAGGATCTGGTTCTAACATTTTTTTAATCAAATCTTCTGCCATTTTTGATATTTTATTATAAAATTTTAATTCCTTTTTTTTTATTTTTTTCAAATACTCTTGTTTATTTTTTATATAACCATTTTTATAAAAAGGATGATTTCCTTTATTTAATAATTCAAATAATATTATTCCAATACTCCATTCATCAATTATTTTACTATATATTTTTTTTTCTAATTGTTCAGGTGCCATATAAATAAAAGTACCACAATAATCTTTTTCTCCATAATTATCAAAATTTTTTACACTTAATCCAAAATCAATTAATTTAATTGTATTTAAATCTAATATATTTTTAAACATAATATTATCTAATTTTAAATCTCTATGGCAAATATTTTTTGAATGTAAATATGAAACTGCTGATAAAATATTTTTAATAATTAAACTTATTTTTTCTTCATTTATTTCCTCTTTTATATTTTCATTTATCCATTTTCTTAAAGTTCCTCCTTTTAAATCTTCCATTATAATATACAATTTTAAATTAGTTTCTATATAATCATAATATTTTAAAATGTTTGGATGTTTTAATTCTTTTAAAATATTTACTTCTTCTTTTATTTTTAATGTATCAATTTTTTTTGAGGATTTATTTATTATTTTCATTGCTACTTCTTTTCCTGTTTTTAATTGAATTGCTCTTATTACAGTTCCAAAACTTCCTGATGAAATATTTTCTATAAATTTATATGATGTTATTATTTCATCAAAAGGTTTTCTTCTTATATCATCAAAAGTTATTTCCATATTTTTTTAATTTAAATATCTCTTATTATTTTTTTTTAAAAAAATTAAATTGTTATTATTTATATTTTTACAATATAATACAATTTGATTTTTTTTTAGTTTTTAGAATAAGTTTGTTTTTTTTGATTTATTTCTTTTATTTTTCTTTCTTTTTTTCTTCTCTTTTATCTTCATTTAATTCTTCATTTTTTTTTAAACTTTCTTCTTTATTTATATCATTTTTTTCTTCTTTTATTTCTTCCTTTTTATCTTCAATATTTTTTTCTTTTTTTCTATCTTCAATATTTTTTTCTTCTTTTTTATCTTCAATATTTTCATCAAATTTTTTATCTTCAATTTTTTCTTCTTCTATTTTATCCTCTATATTCTCTTCTTCTTTATCTTCTAATATTGTTATATCTTTATTTTTATTATTAATTATTCCTTTATTTTCAGAATCATTATACATTTTTTCTTTTATTTGTTCTTTTATTAAATTAATATGTTTTTCATCATCTTTTATTTCTTGTAATTGTTTTTTATTAGAAATAGAAATATTCTTATGAATATTTATTTTATTATTTGCTTGAAATCCATTATATGATTTAAAAATTATTATATTTCCTAATCCTTGAATAAACGAATAGTCATAATTTTTATTATATACTTTATTATTATTATTGATATTTTTTTTATTTTTAGGAATATTTTTATTTGTTTCTTCTTTTTTTTCAATTAATTTTTCAGAATCACTTTTACTTATACTAATATTAAATTCCTCTATTATTTCCTGATTTTTTTCATCTTCTTCTTTTTCATTTTTAATTATATCGGAATGATTTAAATTTAATTGCTCATTTCTACTTAATTCATCTCCATATAATCTTTTATAATTATCTAATAACTGTTTTCTTTCTTTTTTGATATTAGATTTTTTTAATTTTATTTTCAATATTTTGTCTTCTATTTTTTCTCTTTCAGAAGAACACCCCATAAACAATTTTAAAAAAATATAATTAAAATTTAATGAATATTTCTATTTTAAAAAAATATAAAAAAAATTATTTTGAATAAAAAATTAGGAAAAAAATAGAAAATATCTTATTTAAAAAGAATCAATTAATAGAAAAAGTAATAATATTAAAATTTAACAAAATGAGTATAATAAGAAAAAAAATAAGTTTATGTAGGTAAAATATATAAAAATAAATTAATATGAGAGTTAATAAAATGTTTAAAAATAATTAGATCTTTTTTTTTAATATAAAAAACTAATATTAAAAAATATATAAA
>JAEEGL013313962.1_pt1 | contig 10401 bp, 5 predicted proteins | sample 9134231 | NCBI WGS metagenome assembly JAEEGL01 (sample SAMN16246548, study PRJNA631951) | gut metagenome | biome: gut microbiome; feature: rumen; material: fiber-attached | host: Bos | place: Iran: Karaj | collected 2018-10
AGAACCGCCTCGACTGTAGTCGGACTGACATCCGGCAGGATTGAGCAGATATCGGACTTAGACAGCGGCGTGAACGAGTTCAATACCGTCGCTTCGATGCGCTTCTTCTTCGACACCTTCTCCGCCGCGACGGACGCAAACATCTTGTCAAGTTCGCTATAGCACTCGTAGAGCTACAAACCAAGTAGCGGCACTCACCGCAATCCTTTGCGTCCTTTGTGTTCGTTATGGCTAATCTCATCACGCAAGGAAAGTCATGACAAGGTTGACCATCATTTCTTTCTCGGCAGGCTTGGATTCGGCGATCATGTTGTTCCATGCGGGAACGATGCGTATGCCGTCCTCGTCGCCTTCTTCATCCCATGTGACGATTTCGCAGTTTCGGACTTCGGGAAAACGTCCCTGGCGGCCAATGGCATCGGTTGGAACGCCATCCGTATAGAACTGCGACATAACCTCGCTCAATGCTTCCTTCACGACGAACTCTCCTTTTGATTTTGTGTGCGAATTATACCATATATCACATCGCCGCGCCCCACTCAGCCCCTCACGCCACATGTATCGCGATTCGTTAGAAAAGTGCCGATTCACACGGTTTGACATTTAGCACGCAAGGGATACCATTCAGCGTAGAGCGTCTTGATGGCGACATTACAAGAATGTGGCGATGTGATTCTGCAGCATTACAAGAATTGTAAAGAAGCAGGTGGTAGGACATGATTCAGCCGCTTGGCATGGGTTGTGCTACCTGATATTCGATATGCAACGAATACACGACATCTACCGTCCGACGGATGAGCGCACGCGCGACTGGCGCGAGGTCGAGCGCATGCTCTCCGACAAGGAGCTGAAGGAGCAGACCACACGCTGCATGAACTGCGGGCAGCCCTTCTGCCACGCCTACGGCTGCCCGCTTGGCAACTTCGTACCCGACCAGAACCGCGCCGTCGCGCAGGACGAGTGGCGGAGGGCCTACACGCTCCTGACAATGAACTCCGACTTCCCCGAGTTCACTTCTCGCATTTGCCCTGCTCTCTGCGAGGCATCGTGCGTGCATGGCCTTGACGAGGAAGCCGTAATGGTGAGGCAGAGCGAGAAGCGCATCATTGAGACGGCGTTCGCGAACGGCTGGGTAGTGCCGCAGCCACCAGAAGAGGAGAACGGGAAATCAGTTGCCGTCATCGGCGCGGGTCCGGCAGGTCTCTCCGCCGCCGTTACGCTCCGGCGGAAGGGATGGCGTGTGACGGTGTATGAGCGGCGCGCGAACATCGGCGGACTCCTCCGCTACGGTATCCCGTGCTTCAAGCTCGACAAGTCGCTCATCGACCGCCGTCGGGCGATTTTGGAGGCGGAGGGCATCCGCTTCGTGACGGGTATCGAAGTCGGCAAGGATTTGTCCGCCGATTGGCTCGCTAAGCAGAACGACGCGGTGATCGTGGCAATCGGCACGCCCGCCGCCCGCGATCTCAATATTCCCGGACGCGAACTGGACGGCGTCCATCTGGCGCTTGAACTTCTCGAGGGACAAAACCGCTTCCTCACCGGCGAGATCGATGCGCCGCCGATCAACGCCAATGGCAAGGACGTGCTCGTGATCGGCGGCGGCGACACGGGCAGCGACTGCGTGGGCACGGCGATCCGACACGGCGCGAAGTCCGTCACGCAGATCGAGATCATGCCCAGGCCGCCGGACGAGCGCGACGCCTCGACGCCCTGGCCGCTCTGGCCCTACATGCTTCGAACGAGCTCCAGCCACAAGGAAGGATGCGAACGCCGGTGGAATTTGAATTCCTTGAGATTCATCGGCGGGAGCGATGAAACAGCAAGCGTACAACAGCTAGGGGGGAGAGTCTCGGGCGTGGAAGTAGAAACCGTCGAATGGGAGTTCTCGCCCGAAGGCAGGCCGGTGAAGTTCCACGCCGTGCCGAACACCAAGGAGATCATCAAGGCCGACCTCGTGTTTCTTGCAATGGGCTTCACGGGCGTTCCGACCGGCAATCCCATCGTCGCGCAGCTCGGGCTTGCCCAGACGCCGCGTACGGCACTCATCTCCGACGCGCCGCGCAACATCTACTGCGTGGGCGACTGCGCCTCCGGCGCGTCGCTCGTCGTCCGCGCCCTCGCCAGCGGCAAATCAATACCTCTTGAATGAAGGCACACGGCAATGAACCAGCAAAGCGAATACGACCAACAGCAAGGACTGTACCGCAGCGAATACGAACACGACGCGTGCGGCGTGGGGATGGTGGCGAACCTCTCGGGAAAGGCTAGCCACGAGATCGTTGTCAATGGCATGACGGTGCTGAAGCGCCTCATGCACCGCGGCGCAACGGGCAACGACCCTGGGACCGGCGACGGCGCCGGGCTGCTGATGAAGATTCCGCACGGCTTCTTCAGGAATGTTCTTGCCGGGATGACTTCGGACAACAGACTTCAGACATCAACACTGGAAGTCGGAAGTCTGAAGTCTGAAGTCAAAAACTACTCCCACACAGACCTAGGCGTTGCGATGATCTTCGGGGGCGAAGGGGAAGAAGGTGCAATCGAGGCGGCGGTTCGCGGGGAAGGATGCGAAGTGCTGGCGTGGCGTGACGTGCCGACGAATCCCGACGCCATAGGCAAAGATGCCCGCGCAGTGATGCCGCGGATAAGGCAGATGTTTATTAGGACTTCAGACGTCGAGCCTCAGACTTCGGAAGTCGGAGGTCAGAAGCCAGAAGCCCTCTCCTTCGAGGGTCGGCTCTACGTCATCCGGCGACAGATAGAAAAGACCACGTCGAAGACCTATGTCTGCTCTTGCTCGTCGCGGACGATCGTTTACAAGGGGCTTCTGCTCGCCACGCAGATCGAGCAATTCTACCCAGACCTCTCCGACCCCGACTTCATCTCGCCGTTCGCCATCGTCCACCAGCGGTATTCTACCAACACCTTCCCTTCATGGGAGCTTGCACACCCCTTCCGCGCGATTGCACACAACGGCGAGATCAATGCGCTCAAAGGCAACCTCAACGCGCTCGCCGCACGCGAGCCATCGCTTTCCTCGCCGGTTTTCGGTGACGATCTGAAGAAGATACTTCCGCTCATCCATCAGGGGCAATCCGATTCCGCCTCGCTTGACAACATGTTCGAGCTGCTCGTCGCCGCCGGGCGCGACGCGCCGCATGCGATGATGATGCTCATCCCGCAGGCGTGGGGCGCGAAATACCACATGGGACACGACGTGCGCGCGTTCTACGAATACCACTCGGCATTGATGGAGCCATGGGACGGCCCCGCCGCCGTCGCGTTCACGGACGGCGTCAGCCTCGGCGCCGCGCTTGACCGCAACGGACTCCGCCCTGCCCGCTGGACGCTCACGAAAGACGGGCTCTTCGTGCTCGCTTCGGAAACCGGCGTCCTCGACATCGCACCCGAGAACGTCGCCCGCCACGGCCGCCTCAAACCCGGCTCCATCCTCTGGCTCGACCTCGTGAACCATCGCCTCATGGAGGACGCCGAAGTCAAGACCTTCTACGCCCGCCGACAGCCCTACCGCCGCTGGGTTAAGGAAAACCACATTCCTGTCACGGGCCTCTTCAACGAGATCGTGCCATCAAGCACTCCATCAAGCACTGATGAGCGGACTGTGTCCGGCCTACGCGAACGCTTCGGCTGGACGCTGGAGGACGTCGAGCTGATTCTCAGGCCAATGGCCGAGACCGGACACGAACCCGTCGGCGCGATGGGCAACGATGCCGCGCTTGCGTGCTTGAGAGCGCACGGGCAATTCCGCCTGTTCGACTACTTCCATCAGCTTTTCGCGCAGGTGACGAATCCGCCGATCGATCCCATCCGCGAAGAGCTAGTGATGTCGATCATGACCTACATCGGCAACCAGGCAAATATCCTTGCCGAGACTCCCGAGCACGCGCGGCTTGTGAAGATGACGCGACCGGTGCTGACTGATGACGAGATGACGCGCATCCGCAGCATCCCAGATTTCCCGGCAATGACGCTCCCAATGTTTTTCGACGACAATCTGAAGACCGCGCTCGATAAGCTCGCGGCCGATGCGCTGCAGGCGGTGAAGGATGGCGCAAAGATACTTATCCTTTCGGATCGGAATTATTTAGTGAAAGAAAGGACATCGGACACCGGACATAGGACATCTGAAGCCTTAAGTCCGAAGTCCAAGGCACTTAGCTGTCGGATCCCTTCCCTCCTCGCCGTGGCGGCGGTGAACAAGGCGCTTGCCGAGGCGGGAGTGCGCCCGTCGGTCGGCATCGTCGTCGAATCGGGCGAAGTGCTCGAGGTGCATCACTTCGCCGTGCTGCTCGGCTTCGGCGCGACGGCGATCAACCCTTGGCTCGCTCTGGCGGAACTACCACATTTTATGAAATGCGATAGTTCGCTGAGCCCGCATCTTGCCACCTCCAACTACATCACGGCGGTGTGCAAGGGCATCATGAAGATCATGTCTAAGATGGGCATCTCGACCTTGCGCTCCTACCGTTCAGCGCGCATCTTCGAAGCGGTAGGCCTCGGGCCGAAGCTCATGAAAGAATACTTCGGCGGCGTCACCTCGCCCGTAGGCGGGCTTGAGTTGAAGGATATCGAGAAACACATGGGAATGTTGCCAATGTGGAAATGTTGCCAATGGCCAATTCCAATGAACAATTGGAAACTGGCAACACTGGAACTGACAACAATTTCACAATGGCAACATTTCACACTTCCTCCCGGCGGCGAATACCGCGCGCGCAAGGGCGGCGAAGAGCACCTCTGGAACCCGCAGCGGCTCATCGACTTCCGCGAGGCCGTGCGCCACAACGACTACGCCCGCTTCCACCGATACACCGACGACATCGACCAGCACAGTCACGTGACCCTCCGCTCGCAACTGGAGTTCGTGAATGTTGCCAATGCGAAAATGCTGCCAATGGCCAATTCCAATGAACAATTGGAACCTGGCAACATTGGCACTGGCAACAGTTCAACACTGGCAACATTAGTCGAGCCCGTCGATTCGATCGTGAAGCACTTCGTGGGCGGCGCCATGTCGCTCGGCTCGCTCTCGCCCGAGGCGCACGAGACGATCGCCCTGGCCCTCAACGGACTCGGCACGATGTCCAACTCCGGCGAAGGCGGCGAGAACCCCGAGCGCTTCGGCACGGAGAGGAACAGCGCGATCAAGCAGGTCGCCTCCGGACGCTTCGGCGTGACGATCGAATATCTCCGCTCTGCAAAGGACCTGCAGATCAAGCTCGCGCAGGGCGCAAAGCCCGGCGAGGGCGGACAGCTCCCCGCGCACAAGGTGAACGACCTCGTCGCACGCCTCCGCCACGCGAAGCCCGGCACAACGCTCATTTCGCCCCCGCCGCACCACGACATCTACTCCATCGAAGACCTCGCGCAGCTCATCTACGACCTAAAGTGCGCCAATCCCGATGCGCGCGTCTCGGTGAAGCTCGTCTCAGAGGCTGGAGTGGGCACCATCGCCGCCGGCGTAGCGAAGGCCCACGCCGACGTCGTGGTGATCTCAGGCTTCGACGGCGGCACTGGCGCCGCGCCGCTGACATCGATGAAGCACGCAGGTCTCCCGTGGGAGACCGGCCTCGCCGAAGCCCACCAGACGCTCCTCAAGAACAACCTCCGCCACCGCGTGAAGCTCCAGGTTGACGGACAGCTCCGCACGGGACGCGACATCGTGATCGCAGCGATGCTCGGCGCGGACGAGTTCGCGTTCGGCACGTCGATGCTCGTCTCGCTCGGCTGCGTCCAGTGCCGCAACTGCAACCTCAACTGCTGCCCCGTCGGCATCGCGACGCAGAAGGAGTATCTGCGAGCGAAGTTCGCCGGAAAGCCAGAGCACCTGCAACGCTACTTCCGCTTCCTTGCGGAGGAAGTGCGCGAGATTCTCGCCTCCCTCGGCCTCCATTCCCTCGCCGAAGCGCGCGGCCGCGCCGACCTGCTGAAAGCCAAGGAAGGTACAGCATTTGACTTCGGCGAGTTGCTGACCAGGACTTCTGACTTAGGACTCAAGACGTCAGTTGCCGAAATCGGAAGTCCGAAGTCAGAAGTCTCGTGGTCGGCCAACTACGACGCCCGCGAACTGATTCCAGCCGTCGAACGCGGCGAAACCACCCTCGCCCGCACGATCTCCAACTGCGACCGCTCCGTGGGCGCGGCGCTCTCCGGCTGGCGCGTCACGAATCCCAGTCCTGATGGACGAACTGTGTTCGTCCAATTCACCGGCGTGGCAGGCCAATCCTTCGGCGCGTTCCTTGCAAAGGGCATCACCTTCAACCTGCGCGGCGCGGCCAACGACTATATCGGCAAGTCGCTTTCCGGCGGCGTCATCACCATCGCCCCGCCGAGTTCTGTGCTCGGGCTTGTCAAGCCCGAGGAAAATGTGATCGCCGGCAACGTGATCGCCTACGGCGGCACGTCGGGAGCAATCTACATCAACGGACAGGCCGGCGAGCGGTTCGGCATCCGCAATTCAGGCGTCACGCTCGTCGTGGAGGGCGTCGGCGACCACGGCTGCGAGTACATGACAGGTGGCGTCGCCGTGATTCTCGGCCCAGTCGGCGTCAACTTCGCCGCCGGCATGACAGGCGGCGTCGCGTATGTTTACGACGAGTCGGCCACGCTCGACCTCAACTGCAACCTCGACTCGGTTGATCTATTCCCCGTTGAACAGGGTTCAGCAGACGAAAACGCCCTCCTCAGGCTTCTCAATGAGCACGTCGCACGCACAGGGTCGCCAAAGGCCAAACGGCTGCTCAGCGGCTGGTCCGAGGCGCGTCCGCATTTTTCAAAGGTTCTACCGCTGTCTCGGCAGTAGCTGGCTGGCGCGGCTTCGCCTTTAGGCCCAGAAGGCCGGTGGCCATTGTCGCGAGGATGAGGAACGGCACAACATACCTCATCAGCGCCCCGAAAACGGCAGGAAAGGCCATGCCCTCGCCTGCGGACGCCTCCTGCTCGAACGCATTGTACCCCCATCCGCAGCTGCGCGTCACGAAGATGCAGATGAAGAGCGCCCCCAGCGGGAGCCAGAACTGCCCGAATATGAAGTCTTCACACGCCAGCACATGCCTGAACAGCACAGTAGGCAGTGAGCATGCCGTAACCACCACGCCCACCGCCAGGGCGGTCTTGACGCGCGATCGGCCCGTCTCGTCGATGATTCCACCGATTATGCACTCGAACACGGCTATGATCGTCGTGAGCGCGGCCAGCGACAGGAAGAGGAAGAACACGAAACCCCAGACGCGGCCTCCAGCCATGTGCTCGAACACGATGGGCAGAGCCTCGAAGATGAGACCCGGACCAGAAGTGACGTCAACGCCGAAGCTCGCGCACGCCGGAAACACAACAAGCCCCGCGAGAACCGCCACAGCAGTGTCGATCGCGATTATCCACGCCGACTCCAGCGCGAGCGACCGCTCCCTCCCAACATAGCTGCCGAATATCGTCATGCATCCAACGCCGGTGGACAGCGTGAAGAACGCCTGCCCCATGGCGTCGAACACCGCCTTCCAGGGATGCGACGCGAACTTCGCCCAGTCCGGCGAAAGGTAGAACCGCAGCCCCTCGGCGGCCTTGGGAAGCGACAGCGACTTAGCCGCCAGCACTCCGAGCAGGGCGAGGAGCGCGAGCATCATCCACTTCGTGACCCGCTCGACTCCGCGCTGGACTCCAAGGCTGCACACCGCCGTGGCAACCGCCACGACAAGCGCAAGATAGCCCGTGCAAACCGCGGGACTCCCCGCGAGAGCGGCGAAGTCGGTCCGCCCCGCGCCGCGAAGGTAGTCGCCAGAATACTTCAGCAGCCATCCTGCGACGTCCGTGTAGTAGAACATCAGGAGAAAGTTGCCCGCGAAGATGACCTTCCCCGCCGCCGCCCAGAACCTGCGCCGTCTTGCATCCGCCAGCTTCCGCATCGCGCCGGAGATGCCGCTGCGCGCGGCGCGCCCCATCGCCAGCTCCGCGACGAGAAGCGGAAAGCCCAGCAGGACGAGAAACGCCAGATAGACCAGCACGAAGGCGGCGCCACCGTTCTGCCCGACGACGAATGGAAACCTCCACACGTTCCCAAGCCCGACGGCGCATCCCGCCGCAAGCATGAGAAAGCCCAGCCGCGACTTCAGACGAGCGCGCCCTCCGCCATCGCTCACGGCACCGCCTCCGCGAATTCGAGAAGATCCGGATAGCGCGCGACGGCGTAGTCGTCCAGCGACGTCGCCTGCGCGTTCACGATGAACACCTTCCCCCCGCGCTGGAGCGTGAGGCGCGGCAGACCCGCCGCGGGGAACACCGTGAGGGACGTGCCCAGAACCAGCATCACGTCCGCCCTGATGGCCAGCTCCTGCGATCTCGTGAAAGCCACCTCCGGCAGCGACTCCCCGAAGAACGTTATGTCGGGCTTGAACACGCCTCCGCACCGGCAGCGCGGCACATACGGCTCGCCAAGCTTCTGCGCTCCACCGTTCGCGCCGATCATCGCCATCACCTCGTCGAAGGTCGCCTCCGCCCCGCACCTCCGGCAGTGGTGCCTGCGCGGCGAACCATGCACCTCGTACACGTTGGACGAACCAGCCTTCTGGTGGAGCATGTCGATGTTCTGCGTGATGATGCCGTCGAGATGCCCCGCCTCCTCAAGCCGCCGAAGCGCGGCATGGACAGGTCCCGGCTCGAACTGTCCGAGGCCATACACCAGCTCGCGGCATCCCCGGTAATAGACGGACGGGTCACGGTCGAACCAGTCGATGTCGAATATCCGCTCCGCGTCGGGGTTCTTGTACAGTCCCTGCGGGCCTCTGAAGTCCGGTATCCCGCAAAGCGTGCTGACGCCCGCGCCTGTAAGCGCGGCAACGCACTTCGCCCCTTCCAACGCCTCTATCAGCCTCTTCATTTTCGCCTCATCCATCCTTCATTCTTTCATGCCCCGAAAACAGCAGGGCCACTGGCCAATATTGTACAAAACATTCTTTGTCGGCGCAAGATGAAATTGCAAATGCGGGAATTCCAATGCGCCCAATGCCCAACAGGAATTGGCTATTGGCCGCATTTACAAATTGCACCAACTGGGTCGCTTCACAAGAGATCCTTCGCGTTGATCATGATCTCGTTGCCGATGCGGTTGCCGGCGTCGCCGTATTTCTCGTTGCCGAAGCCCCCCTCCATAGGCGTGAACATGGTGTCGAACACGTCCAAGATCCAAGCCCGCTCGTCCTCGTCCTCCGGCATGTGGTCGAGAATCCACGCCATGTTGTCGATCATCTTGTTGAGGCCGGCGCCGTCGAGAACTTTTCCCGCCACGAGACGGTCCGCAAGCTCGGGATATTTCGTCCTGAGCTTGTTCTCGGCCCACTTGATGGCGCTCTCCTGCAGCTTGGTGAGGTTCTCCTTGCGGATTCCGGGAGCCTCCTTCAGCCGGAAGAACGACTCGAAGAGCGAGGCGCCGTGGAAAATGGACTCGAGGACGTCGCCGAACCTGTAGCCGCGCGTCTTCATGCCCTGAGATATGGAGGCCGGCTTGTCGAAGATCCTCGCGTGCGCCGTCGAGCAGAAGATGCCGAACGTCTCGCACTTGAGGAAGAGCCTGCGCCTCGGGCCATTTCCGTTGCCGCCGTTCTTGAGCCCGTCCTCGTCCGGGATCGTGAAGTAGTGGAACGTCCTCATGCCGTTCAGGAGCCCGCCCGCGCCGACTGGCACGTCGTATCCGCGCGGCATGTTGAGGTGCCCGTCGACGTGTGCCGTCTGGTAGGGCTTCGCGTGCGTGGACGTGCGGATGTAGAGGCCCTCCGCCTTGTCGAGCCAGCGCGCAATGTCGCCGTTCTTGTCCTCGATCGTGAACGAGCCCCGGTACATGTACTCGCCCTTCTTGAGGGCCGCCGCGTGGAGCGCGTAGGTGAGCGCGACGATGTTCTGGTTCGTGGGCTCGAAGAGCCCGGGCCGGCCGCTCATCAGCGCGCCGAGGATCTCCTTGCCGAGCTTCACCTGCGCGGAGAGAAGCGCGCGGAGCTCCGCCGCGTCGCGCGGACGGTGTACGGACGAGCTCTTGAACAGGAGGTCCTGGAAGTGTATCTTCGGAAACTTGTACACTTGCCCGTCCACCTCGAAGTCGAGATACGGTGGAAGTTGGCTGAGATCGATCAGCGGACGCGAGTCCGCGACTGGCTTCGGATAGGGGACTGGCTTGTAGATCGTCGCCTCCTTGAGCCCGCTGCCGCCGTCCTTGCGCGCCATGTACTCCGCGGCGTGCGTGATCTGCTTCACCTTCTCCTCGTTGAACACCGCGAAGAACTTCTCCGCCTTGTCCACCGGCACGGTGATCCGCGTCACGCCGAGCGCGTCCGTGTCGAACTTCGCGCCCGCCGTCGTGACCACGTCCTCCAGCTGCTTCATGTTCGCGTA
>JAEEGL013498512.1_pt1 | contig 10401 bp, 6 predicted proteins | sample 9134231 | NCBI WGS metagenome assembly JAEEGL01 (sample SAMN16246548, study PRJNA631951) | gut metagenome | biome: gut microbiome; feature: rumen; material: fiber-attached | host: Bos | place: Iran: Karaj | collected 2018-10
ACTCCAACAGCGCCCGCGCAGACCTAGTCCCTTCCTCGCGCAAGCTCAACATCGTGCAGGCCAGGCAGATAGCTATGTACATCAGCCGCAATCTCCTTAACAGCTCCCTCACCACCATAGGCACGGAGATGGGCGGCAAGGACCACGCGACGGTCCTCCACGCCTGCAGCACGGTTGCAGACCTGATGTCCACCGACCGCTGCTTCAGGCAGTATGTCAACGACATAGAGAAAATGCTCGTTCCGGCGGGTTTTTAACATATCACATATGAACAGCGATTCCGTACTCGAAATCTTCCGGGAGATCACAAAGATTCCCCGGGAGTCCGGTCATGAAGAGAAGATGACCGCCTTCCTCCAGGATTTTGCCGCAAAGCACGGCCTTCCCTGCAAGACCGACTCCACTGGCAATGTCGTAATCAGCAAACCGGCGTCCCCCGGCAAGGAGGATGTCCCGACCCTTGTCCTCCAGGGTCATCAGGATATGGTCTGCGAGAAGGTCAAGGGTTCCGCCCACGATTTCGACTCCGATCCCATTGAGTATATCATTAAGGACGGCTGGATGATAGCCCCCGAGACGACCCTCGGTGCGGATGACGGCATCGGTGTCGCTGCCTGCCTCGCACTGCTTGAGAGCGACCTCCCGACAGGTCCCCTGGAGTGCCTTTTCACCATCTCCGAGGAGACGGGAATGGACGGTGCCATGGCCCTGGAGCCGGGTTTTTTCACCGGCAGGACCCTCATCAACCTCGATTCCGAGGATGAAGGCGAGCTGTTCGTCGGCTGCGCCGGCGGAGTGAGCACTATGGTCACCTTCCGCCACGGCTATGAGCCCCTTCGCGGAGGCTGGCGTTGCCTTTGCCTGAGGCTTTCGGGCGCCCTGGGCGGCCACAGCGGCGACGACATCAACAAGGAACGCTGCAATACCGTCCAGCAACTTGCGCGTTTCCTTAATAATGAAATATATGGCGAGATCCAGCTGGTCAGCTTCACCGGCGGCGGCAAGCACAATGCAATCGCCCGCGAGTGCGAGGCGGTCGTTGCCGTTCCCGCTTCTGCAGCAGAAGGTCTTGTCCAGCGTTTCAACTCCTTCGGCGAGGTCCTCCGCGCTGAATTCGCAGTGAGCGACCCCGGCATACAGTACGTCGCCGAAGCAGTCGAAGCCGCTCCCGAGGCCATCGAAACCGCTGTGGCCCAGAAGCTTATATCCTCCCTCGCCGCCGTGTTCCACGGAGTGCTCGCAATGAGCCAGGACATTCCCGGCCTTGTCGAGACCTCCAGCAACCTCGCCTCCGTGAGGATGGACAAGCCCGGCCTCATCGAGATCTGCACAAGCCAGCGCAGCAGCGTCGAGTCAGCCAAGGCCTGGGTCGCCGAGAAGGTGGCCGCGTGCTTCCGTCTCGCCGGCGCAGAGGTCGAGTTCTCCGATCCTTATCCGGGATGGAAGCCCGATATGAATTCCCATATCCTGAAGGTCTGCTTCGACTCCTACGTGCGCCTGTTCGGCTATGAGCCCAAGGTCAAGGCCATCCACGCCGGCCTCGAGTGCGGCCTCTTCCTGGAGAAGTTCCCCGGACTGGATATGATTTCCTTCGGTCCCACCCTTCGCGGCGTGCACGCTCCCGGCGAAAAGCTGGACCTTGCCTCGAACGAGAAGTTCGTAAAGCACCTTGTGGATGTCGTAACCAATTTCAGGTAAGATGATTACAGTAGCACCCTCAATGCTTTCCGCCGACTTTCTCCACCTGGAGAAGGACGTGCAGATGGTCAACGCCGCCGGTGACATATTCCACCTCGACGTGATGGACGGCACCTTCGTGCCCAACATCTCCTTCGGTTTCCCCGTGGTCGAAGCGATCGCTCGCAAGGCCCAACGTCCTATGGATGTGCACCTTATGATAGTCCATCCGGAGAAGTATGTGGACCGCTTCGCTGCCGCCGGCGCCGCTATGATCTCCTTCCACCTCGAAGCCGCCCTTGCCGACGGCTCCGACCCCGGCGCCATCCTCGACCAGATCCGTTCCCACGGCGTCAAAGCCGGCCTCGTGGTGAATCCCGACATCCCGGTGGAGGGGCTTTTCCCTTATCTGGAAAAGACTGATTTCGTGCTGATTATGTCGGTCTTCGCAGGCTTCGGCGGCCAGAAGTTCATCGAAGCCACCTACGACCGCATCCGCACCGTCCGCGCCGAAATCGTCCGCCGCGGCCTCCCGTGCCGGATCGAGGTCGACGGGGGAGTCTCCGCCTCCAACGCCGCCGCTCTCGCCGAAGCCGGCGCCACCATCCTGGTGGCCGGCAGCTCCGTCTTCAAGGCCCCCGACCCCGCCGCCGAAATCGCCCGCATCCGCTCCGCCGCAAAATAGCCCGCCAACCCCGTTCTGGCTAACCGGCTGCTAATCAATCCGTTATAGAATAGTCCCTGCCCGATATCGAGTAGGGACTATTCTATATGTGCCTAATAATCAACAATTATTGCAGAACGCCCAAAAGTTCGTAAATTTAATGTTATAAAACTAACTGATAGGGATAGTATTAATAACACTGAAACGGACCAATTGGACGAAAAGCAATTAATACGTAAGATTAAAGCTGGCGATACGAGGAGTTTCCGCCAGTTATATGACCGTCACGTATCCGACCTGTGGAATTTTGTTTTCCGCTGGCTGAAGTCCTCCGACCTTGCAGATGACATTGTCCAGGACACTTTCTTCCGCCTGTGGACACACAGGGAGAAACTGGACGAGAACCGTTCCGTGCGCTCCTATCTTTTCACTATTTCCTACCATCAGCTTCTCAAAGAGCTTCGCAGGCGCCTGCGCAATCCTCTTATCAAAGAGTATTTCGACTTCATTATGCATCTGCAGTCACCCGAACACGGAGGGTGGCAATATGACTATGATGCATTCCAGTCGCTTCTTGCCAAAGCAAAAGAGGTACTCACACCCAGGCAGCGCGAAATCTTCGAGATGAACAGGGAGGATGGTGTGGAAGTCCAGGAGATAGCAAGAAGGCTTTCCATCCAGGAACAGGTGGTCCGCAACCAGCTTTCAATTGCGACAAAGAAAATCAAAGAGTACTTAAACTATCCCGATAACAAATGAAGAATCTGCTTCACAAGTATGCGGAAGGTAAGCTGTCCGCAGAAGAAATAGACCAGTTGTCCGAAATGCTGGAATCGACCCCGGATTCTGCACTGGAGGATATCGTGGCCGAAGAATGGCTGTCATTCGAAGGGGAAGAATCCATCTCCGAAGAGAGGAAACGACGCCTGTTCATATATGATACCGAATTCAGGAAAAAAGCGATTTGGACTGGCTCAATCGCCGCTGGAGTGGGAATCATCCTGGCTTCGGTCTTCTTCCTGCATAGTCGCTGCCTCCAGTCAAAGCTGGATAGATTGTCGGGGAACGAAGTCGTCGTGGAAGCTGGGTATGACGGACCGTCTTCCGTCGTCTTGCCTGACGGAACTTCGGTCCGGCTCAATGCACGCTCGTCACTGAAATATTCTTCCGATTTCGGTATCGACCGCCGGATGGCGACCTTGACGGGTGAAGGCTATTTCGACGTGGCAAAGGATCCGTCGAAGGAATTCACCATCCACACCTTTGGAATGGATGTCAAGGTGCGCGGTACCAAATTCAATATCTATTCCTACGAAGACAGCGACATTACGGAACTCTCCCTGGTCGAAGGTCGGGTCGAAGTCATAGCCGGCAACTCAAGCTATTCCCTTATCCCAAATGAGAAAGTAGTCCTGGACCGCCTCAGCGGCAGGGTGAACGTGATGAAGACCGACAACGGAATCGAAACGTCCTGGCTCCATAAAGACCTGGTATTCATGCACGAACCGTTATACCGTGTCGTGGACATCCTTCAACGCCGTTTCGGTGTCGTCATTAAATGCTCCGAGAGTATAGACCTGGCAGACCGCTACACCGGAACGTTCCGGGACAGGAGGATAAACGATATCCTGGATGTGCTGAAAATGCATTATGGTTTCGAATATGCCATAGATGGCAATCAGATAACGATAACAAAATAACATATGATTAAGAAAGTATTGGCAGTGACGTTACTGCTGTTCGCGGGCCTGCTGCTTTACGCCCAGAGCGACAGGGTGACCCTGAATCTCAGGAATGCGTCACTTAAGGAATTCTTCAGGGAGATCGAGAGCCAGACAGACTACAAGTTCTCCTACAGGGATTCAGAGCTTGAAGACAAGAATGCCGTTACCATCAAAGTAGAGAATGCCGAACTTTCGTCAGTCCTTAAGTCGGAACTGGCAAAAGCAGGCTTAAAGTATTCTGTAGTAGGGGATAAGATAGTCGTCACGCCGGCTCCCCAGACTCCTTCCAATGACCCATTCGTAATCACTGGCAAAGTACAGGATTCCTCGGGGCAGCCTGTCGTCGGCGCAACTGCCTATGTGAAAGGCTCGATGCGTGGGACAACTACTAATGCCTCCGGCGTGTTCAGTCTCGAAGTCACGCGGGGAGAAACGCTTGTAGTCTCTTCCATCGGTTATTCTTCAGAAGAAATCCGGGTCGGGCGGTCATCTTCGATTGATGTCGTCCTGACTGATGATTTCGAGATGCTGAATGAAGCGGTGGCGGTAGGATATGGTACGACCTTGAGGAAGAACCTTACCACTTCCGTGGCGACGGTCAAGGCAGAAAAAGTCTCAAAAGCGGCCAATAGCAATGTCTCGCAGCTCCTTATGGGACAGGCCGCCGGCCTTAGAGCCAACATCAGCAGTCCGCAACCGGGTGGTTCCGTGGATATCTCCATTCGAGGTGGCGGCACACCTATATTCATAGTAGACGGCGTGGTTATGCCTTCAGGTGCGCTGGAAGTAGGAAGAGGGTCCATCGAAACGCCAAACTCCATCAACAGGGCGGGTCTGGCCGGACTGAACCCGGGTGATATTGAATCCATCGAGGTGCTGAAAGATGCCTCCGCTGCCATATATGGCATCAACGCAGCCAACGGCGTTATCCTGATTACCACGAAAAAGGGCGCGGAGGGCACGCCAAGGGTCGTTTGGGAGTCAAGCTATTCCTTCGTCCGCAATTATCCTTATCTGGAGCCGCTGTCCTCGAAGGAGTATATGAACTTCGCGAACATCTTCAGCAAGGAGAGTTACCTGCTGAACCACGATATGGCCCCGTATGGAATGGATCAATATGACGGAGGATGGTCTCCTGTTTTCTATCCAGACGAAATAGAGTCTGCTACAGATACACGTTGGCTAGACTACATAATGAGACCAGGAAGTATCAACAATCACTCCATCTCCATAACCGGCGGTTCCAAATATGTGAAATACTACATCGGAGGGAACTACTATGACCAGACCGGAACGGTCATCAATTCAGGAATGACGCGCTACACCCTGCGCTCCAACATTACTGCACAGGTTTTCCCCTTTATGAGACTGTCCTCCATAATGAACATAATGTCAAATAGTTTCGTCAATTCGAATGCGGATGGAGGCGGCGCGGGAGGCGTAGGCAAGGATGCACTTCAGTCGGCGCTGATGTTCCCCCCGAATTATCCGCTCTATGATGAAGATGGCAATTACAAGCGTTACCGGACGACAGCGAACCCCGCAGAAATGGCCCAGTTCAATGACAACACGAAGTCAACCGGCTGGTACACAAACCTTTCTGCCGATATAGATTTCATCAAGGACATCCTTTCGCTGCGTGCCTTATATGGCCTGAACCGGGACTACGCCAAGCGGTCTCTATATATCCCCACGACAATGTTATGGTATGAGGTGGCGGGGGTCTCAAGAGGACACATCGGAGATGTCGAAAGGGATGACCGGACCATAGAGGCTATCCTGACCTATCATCAGAACTTTAAGGATATCGTTGATGTAGAAGCAGTCCTGGGTGTAGGATTATATAACCAAAGCGGGACATCGCTTGAAATAGATTACAAGAACGCTAATGACAATATCGGCCCGGACAACATCGCGGCGGCTGAAGGTCCTTTCGTGCCGACATCCGGCCGTTGGGAGAACGAAAAGCGTTCGCAATTCGGACGCATGTCCGTTGACCTGCTGGACCGATATGTCCTGGCAGCGTCCTTCCGAAGGGACGGAACGGACAAATTCTTCCCCGGGAAAAAATATGCCTGGTTCCCGTCGGTATCCCTAGCCTGGAAGCTCTCCAACGAGCCGTTCCTGAAGGATGTCTCCTGGATTAACCTGCTGAAAATCAGAGCCAGTTATGGCGTAACAGGACGCGATAACCTGGGCACATCGTTATATGGCCTATACAACCTTGCCCCCGTCTATGTCAAGTTCGACAGCAACGCAACTACTTATATCCCTTACTTGAAATCCGGAACGGATTATCCGGACGTGACCTGGGAAAAGACCGTGATGAAAAACATCGGACTGGATTTCTACCTGTTCGGCAACAGGGTCTGGGGTAATATCGACGTGTTCCGAAACGATGTGACAAACCTCCTGGGGCAGGCACCTGGAGAGCCACTGAGTATGGTCGGTTCCCGGCCGGTCAACTATGGCCATTACTACAGAAGCGGATGGGATGCGGCTTTGAACACTCTCAACGTCAAAGCCGGCAGTTTTTCCTGGACTTCGATGCTGACCCTGACCCATTACAACGCATACTGGGTGCAAAGGACTGAAAACTATGATTATAAGGAATACCAACTTCGGGAGAAAGAACCGATGAATGCTTCTTACTTCTATCACGTAACAGGAATCATAAACGCCGACCGGTCCAATATGCCCGACTCCCAGCTCAGCCTCGGCCCTAATTCCCAGATGCCTGGCTATCCGATAGTAGAGGACAAGAACGGAGACGACATCATTGATATAAAGGATATCTATATGGATGACGTCCTGCCAAAGATAAGCATAGGATTCGGCAATACCTTCACCTGGAAGTCGTTCGACCTGGATATTTTCCTGTACGGACAGTTCGGCGCCACGCGTTATAATTATGCGCTAAGTTGGGCATCAGCGGCATCCTTGTCATATGGACAACCCCAGAATTCCAACCAGTTCGCCTACTGGATATGGAACTCTCAGACCAATGGCAACGGAAGGCTTCCCGGAATCGCAGTTATGAGGAGTGATGCCCTTCCAGGAAACGCAGGATGGGACCTAAGCCGCCAGGATGCGTCTTTCGTCAGGGTGCGTAATATCACTTTGGGTTACAATATAGCCGGAAGCAAACTCGGTCCGGCGCTGTCCAAACACATCGACAGCGCCAGGGTATTCTTCGACGCCCAGAACCCCTTCATATTCACGACCTTCAGCGGAGTGGATCCGGAAATCTACATCGGCAACAGCTCGTCGCCTGCCGGATATCCGATGATAAGGACATTCTCCCTCGGGGCCAAGATTAACTTCAAATAAGGCAAGCTATGAAAAAGATAGTCATTTCGCTCCTTGCAGCAATTCTTATATTGCCTTCCTGTGAGAAAAACTTCGACCCCAAGATATATGGAGTTCTGACCTCCCAGAATTATCCCGTCTCGGAAAACGACTTTGTGTCCATTATGATGACGTGTTATATACCGTATATGAACACTTGGACCTACTCGCTCTACGCTTCAGAAGGCAACCAGCATCCCTGTTACATCCCGGCCGGAGGCGTTTTGAAACAATTCGACACCACATCCGACGTCGAAGCCCCCTGGGTGGATGGCGTATGGGATATCAACTACCGCCAGCTGTCGGAGGCGAATTTCTCCAACTGCGTCTATTATAGCAGGGGAGTACTTGAAGATTCCCGGCCGAATCACTATCCGAAGGTCCGCGAAGTTACCCGCTTTACGGACATAATAGGAGCGCTGCAGAATGCATCCACAGCCAACATAACACAGGAGAAGAAGGATGCTATTTTGGCCGAGGCAAGACTCCTGCGCGGCTTGCATATGTACAACCTGCTTCACGTCTACGGCCCGGTCCCAGTTATTGTCGACCCCTCGAAAGTGGCTGATGAGCAGGCACTTAACAACGCCGAAAGGCCGTCACTGGATGACTACTGCGCCTGGGTCTATGATGATTTCGACTTCGCGGCAAAGTACGCGCCCGAGGAGCAACAGCAGAAGGGGAGATTCACTCGCGACTTCGCGAGGGTCTGCCTTATGCGCCATTGCCTGAATGAGGGGTATCATATGGATGGATACTATCAGAAGGCCGTTGACCTTTATAAGGAGCTGAATACAGGCCGGTATAGGCTATTTACTTCAGGCGATAATCCATATAAAGAACTGTTTCGCGAAGTAAACGACTGGAATTGCGAGATTATAGCCGCTATCACCTGCGATCCTTCCTCAACCGGGAATCCGAAGGAAGGGGGTATGAATCCTTTCGCAATGCTGTCAACCCCATTCAACGCGGCGAAAAAGGATGACATGGGGAAGCCGACTCCTTTCGCAGTAGCTGGACCAGGTTGGGGTATGACCTTCAATCTTGCTCCTAAATTCTACAACACATTTGAAGCAGGGGACAAGAGGAAGGAATGCATAATAACGACTTATTATACCACAAGCGGAGAGTGGTGGGGCCCGGACAAGATAGGAACCAAGGCGGAATGGGATGGCTATATCCCGTATAAATACCCGGCCGAGACGGCCACCGCTCCTTGTTTTGGCAATGATTTCCCTCTTGCCAGATGGGCTGACGTGCTCCTGATGTATGCCGAAGCGGATGTCAGGCTCAGCGGTGCGGCGCCGTCGGCAGAAGCAATCCAGGCGGTCAATGATGTGCGTGCCAGGGCAGGCCTGACCTCGCTGCCGGCAAAGTCGACAGACACTGCCGAGCACTTCCTGGATGCGATTCTGGAGGAAAGGGGACACGAGCTATGGTTTGAAGGAATCCGGAAGATAGACCTCATAAGGTTCAACCAATATGCACGTAGATGCCGCAAGATGAAAGCGAAGGTTCCGACTCATCAATATATGCCGATTCCCAACTATGCGGTAGAAGAAGCTGCTGCTATAGGCAAAAATCTGGAGCAGACTTTCAGCCGCGAAGGATGGGAGGTTGACCTGGAGAAAGCGAAAAACTGATAAACTCCTGAATATGAAACGATTATATTATATCTTCATTCTGTTTCTCCTGACCTCTTGTGTAGAGAAAGTTGATAAGAGCATCGATTGGCCCCAGTGGGCTTCGCGTCCTATCGTGGCCGATGTTTCACTCAAATCGGAAAGCGGAGGAACTACTGTCACGGCCGGCCAGACAGTCAGGCTGACTGCGAACATACACGATGATTTCACCGAATTGAAGAAATGGTCGATCGCGATAGCCCTCGGCGACGATGTCATCTTCTCGAAAGAGACTGAGATAAGCGGAAAGGCCGTCGAAATATCGGAGTCCTTCAACATCCCATTCTCGGCGAATCTGCCTATTGGAGGTGTATACCCCGATGTGACACTTTATGCCGTCAATGCGCAGAATGGCATTTCTGAAGTAAGGCTGACCGAAAAGGACAATGTCGTGATAGAGCGCCCCGCCGAGCCGGAAAAACTATATCTGGTGGGCTCTAAAGGCTCTGTGATAGAACTTGTCAAAACGGATACTCCCTTCCTTTACAGGAATACGCCGGAAGCAGACCTCTCCACTTTAGGCGAAAAGGTAACGATAGCCGAAAAAGTCAAGGGTACATCTCCCGATCCGTCCGGAAGGATATGGGGGTACCGTGACGGGGCTATCATATGCGGCTCCGAAGAGCCCATTCAGCTGCCATCGACTGAAGGCCACGGCTATAAGTATCTCGGTTTCAACACTTTCTCATTCTTGATGGACCGCCTCGTCAATTACTCAGTCACCATCGATAAATCCCAGATGGATTCTGAAGAACAGGGAGGCGTGAATTATTCGATAGCCCTTGACAAAAGCCTGGTCCGTGACTGTGAGGTCGTATTCACCGGATTTGGAGACCTGGGCGGTATGCTCCAGCCTGACCGCTTTGAGATATTATCGGCCACGAGCGCCAAGTTCACCGGCCAGACCCGCACGTGGAGTTTCTATTATGATGAAGCCGACGGCTGGATGATACTCGATTACAACCACAACAATGAGCCCGAGCAGATATGGGTGACAGGGGAGCACGCCTGTTTCCCTCTCGGAAACGGAGAGACGCTCCACGAGTTCAAATACCTGGAAGGCGACGGCAAGGTTCGTTACGCCACGCTGTCTGCTGTCATCGACGAAATAGGGGATTACCATTGTATGGTTTATCTCAAGGAAGGATTCCACATACAACTGTACCGCTGGATGAAGTGGAGCACCCTCGTGACGATGGTATCTTTGTCCCCAGATGTCGCAGAGATAACCCCGGATGGATATTACATCAGACAGGCGACAGCTTTCGTCCCGGGCAGATATATGATAAATATCCATTTTACCAAT
>JAEEGL014107419.1_pt1 | contig 10401 bp, 9 predicted proteins | sample 9134231 | NCBI WGS metagenome assembly JAEEGL01 (sample SAMN16246548, study PRJNA631951) | gut metagenome | biome: gut microbiome; feature: rumen; material: fiber-attached | host: Bos | place: Iran: Karaj | collected 2018-10
CTAGAAAGGAACACAATGCAATTTTAGAAGCTAGAAAGTTAAACATCCCAGTATTCGGTATCGTTGATACAAACTGTGATCCTGATGATGTTGATTATGTAATCCCAGCAAACGATGATGCTATCCGTGCTGTTAAGCTAGTTACATGGGTTATGGCTAATGCTGTAATCGAAGCTAACGGTGGTGTAGTTGAAAAGTTTGATGATGAAAAGGAGCAAGTAAATCTTGGTGATGAAATCGCTAAGGAAGCTCCAAAGAAAGATGTAAAGGAAGATAAACCAGCTAAGAAGCCTGCTCAAAAGAAGCCAGCTGCTAAGAAGCCTGCAGCTAAGAAGGCTGAAGAAAAAGTAGAAGCAAAAGCTGAGTAATTGGAGGATACAATAATGGCAAATATTACTGCATCAATGATTAAAGAATTACGTGAAAAAACTTCTGCTGGTATGCTTGATTGTAAAAAAGCATTAACTGCAACAGACGGAGATATGGAAGCAGCAATCACTTGGTTACGTGAAAGAGGTATTGCAAAGGCTGTTAAGAAAGCATCTGCAGTAGCTGCTGAAGGTTTATGTTCATATGCAATTAAAGGCAATAAGGCTGTTTTATTTGAATTAAATTCACAAACAGACTTCGTTGCTCAAAATGCTAAATTCACTGATTTATTAGCAAAAGTTGGTGAAATCTTAGTTAATTCAAATGCAACAAATGATGAAGAAGCATTAAAGGTTGAAGCTGAAGGTAAGACTTTAGAGACAATTATTCTTGAAGCTTCTGGTGTAATCGGTGAAAAGATTTCTTTACGTCGTGTTACAGTTATCAATAAGAATGCTGATGAAGTATTCGGTGCTTATAAGCATATGGGTGGCCGTATTGTTACTTTAGCAGTATTAAAGGGTTCTGATGAGGTTGTAGCAAAGGATGTTGCTATGCATGTTGCTGCATTAAGCCCTAGATTCGTATCAAAGAATGATATTCCTGCTGACGTTGTAGCAAAGGAAAGAGAAGTTATTTTAGCTGCTGCATTAAATGAAAATGCACAAAGTGCTAAACCAAAGCCTGAAAATATTATCGCTGATAAGATTGTTCCAGGTCGTCTTGAAAAGAACTTAAAGGAAATTTGCTTATTATCTCAAGCATTCGTTAAGAATCCTGATCAAACTGTAGAAACATACGTTCAAGGTGCTAAGAGTGAAGTTGTTACATTCATTCGTCTAGAAGTTGGAGAAGGAATTGAAAAAGTAGAGTCTGATTTTGCCGCTGAGGTTGCAGCACAAGCTGGACAATTCAACAAGTAATTATTATAGGGGGATACTATGCTTATTCCCCTATTTTTTTAAAAGGAGAATACAATTATGTACAAGAGAATCTTATTAAAATTAAGTGGTGAAGCATTAAAGGGAGATACACCTTTTGGTATTGATCCTAAGACAGTTGCTTCAATCGCTGAACAAATCAAAGAAGTTCAAGAATTAGGTGTTGAAGTAGGTATCGTAGTTGGTGGTGGAAATATCTGGCGTGGTAAGACTGCATCAGAGCTAGGTATGGATAGAGCACAAGCTGACTATATGGGTATGCTTGCTACAATTATGAATGGTCTTGCTGTTCAAGATTCATTAGAGCATTTAGGAGTTCCAACAAGAGTAATGACTGCAATTAACTGTAATCAAGTTGCAGAGCCTTATGTTAGAAGAAGAGCTATTAGACACCTTGAAAAGGGTAGAGTTTGTATCTTCGTTGGTGGACTAGGAAACCCTTATTTCTCAACAGATACTGCTTGCGTATTAAGAGCTACTGAAATTGGTGCTGAGGTTGTATTAATGGCTAAGAATGCTACTGAGGGTGTATATGATTCTGATCCAAGAAAGAATCCTCAGGCTAAGATGTATGAGGAATTAACATTCTCAGAAATCTTAAACAAGAATTTAGCAGTTATGGATTCTACAGCTGCATCTTTATGTAAAGATAACAACTTAAATTTAATTGTATTTAACATGAATAATAGAGGAAACATTAGAAGAGTAGTTCAAGGTGAAAAAATTGGTACTCTTGTAAAGGTTAAATAAGAAGGGAGATAAAGAAATGGAAGAATTAGAAATGGTCCTATTAGAGGGCGAAGAAAAAATGGATAAAGCAATCGCTTCATATGAGCGTGAGCTTGCAACAGTTAGAACTGGTAGAGCATCTGCAAGCCTATTAGATACTATTAATATTGATTATTATGGTGTTCCAACACCTGTTAAACAAATTTCATCAATTACTATTCCTGAGGCTAACCAATTATACATTAAGCCTTATGATAAGTCTTCAATCAAGGCTATTGAATCTGCAATTTTCGCATCACCTCTAGGATTAACTCCTCAAAGCGATGGTAACGGAATCAGATTAATATTACCTAAGATGACAGAAGAAAGACGTCGCGAATTAGTTAAGCAAGTTGGCAAGATGGAAGAAACTGCAAAGGTTGCTGTAAGAAACGTAAGACGTGATTTAAATGATGATATTAAGAAATTAGAACTTCCAGAGGATAACGAAAAGGAATCTTTAGAGGATGTTCAAAAGCTAACTGACAAGAAGATAGCTGAAATTGAAGAAAAAACAAAGAAGAAATCAGAAGACTTAATGTCTTTCTAATTTGATATTTGGCTAAGAATCCATCACTATTATAGTGCTGGATTTTTTTTATTCATTTTGATATAATAAAATAGTATACTTGTATACAAGTATTTAGAGAGGTTTATTATGAAAAAGAGGATTATTACAGCAATTGTCTTAGCTTTAATATTAGTACCTGTCATTTTGGTAAGAGAACTTATCAGAGTTTTCGATGTATTAGCTATTGTTATTGCTGTTGCAGCATCATTTGAATTAGTAAATATGTATTCAAAAGAAAAGCCAGTTCATATTGCTATGAAGCTGATAAATTGTTTTTTAACTATTTTACTAATGTTTTCAATCATAAATCATTTTAGTGAATATTGTGAACAATCATTAATGGTTCAATTATTAACTCTAATTCATATGGACACATTTTTAAGTCCGGCTGTTGCTTTAATCACAAGCTTCATAATAATTATGGCTATAATGGTTATTAATCCATCATATACAATGGCTGATGTAGGTAAATTCTTTATTTCAATTATTTACGTTGGTGTATGTGCTGGTGCCGTAACTATCTTAAGATATTTTGGTATTAGATTTATTGTTTATTTATTATTAATTACAGTATGTACTGATGTATTCGCATTAGTATTTGGTATGTCATTTGGAAAGCACAAGATGGCACCTGTTACATCTCCTAAGAAAACATGGGAGGGCGCAATTGGTGGTACATCAGTTGCAGTATTAGTTGGTACACTTGTTATTTTCTTATATCCACATATCGCTGTTTATTTCCATAACATCACAGATGGAGAGAAATTCGAATTCTTTGATGAAATATTTAGATATCGTGAATTTACAGTAGTAGGAAAGATTGCATTTGGAATAACATTAACATTATTCCTATCAATATGCTCACAAGTTGGAGATTTACTTGCATCTAAACTAAAGAGAACTTATGGTATTAAAGATTATTCTAATATATTCCCAGGACATGGTGGTGTATTAGATCGTTTTGATTCATTATTCTTTGCATCTGCAGTATTCTTATTATTCCTATTAATTGAAACTAACATATTCCCATGGCCTTTTGCAGCCTAAAAAGGAGGCTATTATGAAAGGTGTATATATCGTTGGAGCTTCAGGCTCTATAGGTACTCAAACATTAGACGTTATTAGAGAATATAGCAATGAATTTAAAGTTATAGGCTTATCTTTAGGACATGATTTAAAAAAGGCTAAAGAAATAATAGAAGAATTCAAGCCTGAAATCATCTGTCTTAGAAATAAAGAAGAAATAGAATTATCATATAAGCCAATTATTGTTTATGGTGATGAAGGATTATTAAAAATTGCTTCTTATAAGAAATTAAAGGAAGAAATATTTGTTAATGCCTTAGTTGGTATTTCAGGATTAATGCCAACTGTAGTAGCAATAAATAATAAGAAGGATATTGCATTAGCTAATAAAGAAACATTAGTTGTTGCAGGAGATATCATTAAATCATTAATACACGATAATAATGTTAAATTAACACCAATAGATTCAGAGCATTCTGCAATATTAGAATGCTTACAGGGTGAAAATAAATCTGAAGTTAAAAGATTAATTATTACTGCATCTGGTGGTTCATTTAGAGATAGAACAAGAGAAGAACTTTATGGTGTAACAAAGGAAATGGCACTTAATCATCCAAATTGGTCTATGGGCTCTAAAATCACAATCGATAGTGCAACTATGATGAATAAGGGCTTTGAGGTTATTGAAGCTCATCATTTATTTGATATTCCATATGAGCAAATTGATACAATATTACACCCTGAATCAATCATCCATTCAATGGTAGAATATGAAGATGGTGTAATTAAGGCAGCAATTGGTAGTGCTGATATGCATACACCTATTGCTTATGCCCTAAGATATCCAAAACATGAAATAATTAGAAATAAGCCATTAGATTTAATTGGATTAAGCCTTCATTTAGATTATTTAAGCAAGGATAGATATCCATGCTTAGAATATGCATATTATGCAGCTAAAAGAGGCGGAGTATATCCTGCAGTATTAAATGCGGCAAATGAAGCTGCAGTTTATTTATTTTTAAATGATAAGATTGAATTCTTGGATATTGAACAAATCATTTATGATGAAATTCATAATGATAAATATGAAAGATATCAATATGATCTTGATTCAATTATTAGAGTCAGCAATCAAATCATAAGTAGTATTAAAGAAAGGTATGGAGTAAAATAATGTTTTTAGCACTTACAGGTTTTCCACTTGTTTTACTTTCCATTATTGCATTTATAATAATCATTGGATTGATTATTTGTATTCATGAATTTGGTCATTACTATTTTGCTAAAAAGGCAGGCATTCTATGTCATGAATTCTCATTTGGTATGGGACCTGCATTATTTAAAAAGCAAATTGGTGAAACTACATTTTGTATTCGTCTAATTCCACTTGGTGGATATGTATCAATGGCAGGAGAGGAATCAACTGCTGAATTCACAAAGGTAGGCACTGAGGTAGGCTTAAATTTCACCGGAGATTCAGTTTCTGAGATTATCCTAGATGATAATCGTCAAGCTGAAATAAGAGGCAAAATAAAGGCAGCAGACCTAGAGGGTAAGGATGGAAGTCCTTTATATATAACTCTTGATTTAGGAATGCAAGATCATTATTTCCCTGTTAATAGAGATGCATTATATGTATTTGAAAATAATAAAACATTACAAATAGAACCATATGATAGATCATTTGATTCTAAAACTATTTGGCAAAGATTTATAACTTTATTTGCCGGACCTATGAACAATTTCATTTTAGCAATATTTATTTATTTAATTGTTGCTTTTTGTTCAGGAGTTCCTAATAATAGTTCATCAAAGATTGGTTCAATTTCTGGAAACAATTATCCATCATATGGTGTATTAGAAAAGGGAGATATCATTAAATCTATTAATGGTAATGGTGTTTCATCTTGGACAGAATTTGATACAGTAGTTGAAAAAGAATATGAAACTACAACAACAATTAATATTGTAGTTGATAGAAAGGGCGAAGAAAAATCATTTGAAATTGAAGCCTTATCAATTATCCAATCCGTAGGTATTTCTAACGTTGGCGCTAAAAACCTAAAACCAATTACAGAAGAGGATGGATATAAATATAAAGATTCAAATGGTGTTGAACAACCAATAACTCATGGTCTATTACTTGGAACAACAAGCTATAGAAGCAAGAGTATGGATGCCCCTGAAAAATCAATTATCACTAAGGTAAAGATACAATATGATAAAAAAGATTCTGAAAGATTATTTAATGAAGCATCTCATGAAGAAATTTATGAAGTAAATAGCTGGATAGATTTAATTAATATTTTTAAAGAGATTAAGAGCCAAGCTAAGGTTTCATTTGTTGATTTTTATAGAATAAATGATAATGGCACATCTAGAAATGCAGATGATGATTACTATGAATTAATTGAAGAATCTAAACAAACAACTACATATACTGATGAGGTTTTAACAAGCCAAAATGTATATAAGATTAGAAATCTAATTGGTATTTCACCAACTACAAAATTTGATTTCATTGGTTCAATAGTTAATGCATTTAAGCAATTTGGTTCAGATTTTACATTAGTATTTAGAACATTAAAGTTATTAATTGCTCCATCAGGAGTAAGACAAATTGGTGTAAACAATTTATCAGGCTTTGTTGGAATATTTAGCTTAATAGAAAAATATATAGGAAATGGTATTTTACCATTAATGGCCTTTGCCGCAATGCTATCAGTAAATATTGGTATAATGAATTTATTACCAATCCCTGCTCTAGATGGTGGTAGAATAGTATTCTTATTAGTAGAGGCTATAACTAAGAAGAAGCCATCTAAGAAGGTTGAATCAGTTATTAATACAGTATTCTTTATTTTATTAATGATTTTATTTGTTTATATAACAATTCACGATATTATTAGATTATTCTAAGGAGTAAACTATGAAATATAAAAATCCCATTATATTAGGAGATTATAGTGATCCTGATGTAATAAGATACAAAGATTCCTTTTATCTTATATCTTCATCATTTAATCACACTCCTATAATCCCAATATTAAAAAGTAAAAATTTAGTTGATTGGAAGCTAATTAGATATGTAGATGACAAATTACCTTTTGATAGATTTAAAGATGTTTGTCATGGTGAAGGAGTATGGGCTCCATCTATTAGATTTCATAATGGGTATTTTTATATTGCAGTACCATTTCCTGATGAAGGAATATGGATTTATAGAACAGATGATATTGAGAATGGTAAATTTGAATGCTGGCCTTTGATTGAAGGAAGAGGATATGAAGATCCATGTCCTATTTGGACAAATGATGGAAGATGTTTCGTAGTTTTCGCATTTGTTAAATCAAGAATTGGATTTAATTCATGTCTAGCTATTCATGAGGTAACACCTGATTTAAAATCTACTATTACAAAGGATTATAAGATAATATTTGATGGACATAATACTCAGCCTACAATAGAAGGGCCTAAATTCTATTATAGAAATAATATGTATTATATTTTAGCTCCTGCAGGCTCAGTTAAAACAGGCTGGCAGACAGCATTAAGATCAAAAGATATTTATGGACCATACGAAGAAAAAATCGTAATGGCTCAAAACGATTCTCCAACTAATGGACCTCACCAAGGTGCATTAGTAGATCTAAAGGATGGAAGAGATGTATTCATTCATTTCCAGGATTTAAGAGCGTATGGAAGAATTGTTCACCTACAGCCTGTAACATGGCACAATAATTGGCCTATAATTGGTCGTGCAAATGATTTATTATTAAATGGCTCACCTGTAATAGAAAATGATTATTTTATTGAAAATAAATCAAATTATAAGCTAGAATCATCTGATTCATTTAAAAATAAATTAAGCTTAATGTGGCAAACACCTGCAAACATTAATAAAGAATTTTATTCATTTAATAATGGATTAGAATTAAAATGCTTATATCATGATGAATCATCATATAAAGCATTAAATAAATATCCATATACATTATTAGCAAAGCTATGCTATAAATCATTTAAGATTAAAACTGAATTAGAATTAAATCTTAAAAATAATGGCGATATTGCAGGTCTTGTATTAATGGGTCAGGAATATCATTATATTTGTGTAGAAATTGTTAATAATGATAAGCATATTAGAATTAAAAAGGGTTCATTTAATAATGAATTAGATGAAATAATATATGATGAAATTATTAATGATAACAATATCATATTTAATCTAAAATATGATTATCCTAATACATATATGTTAGGATTTAATAACAAATATATTAAACAAAAATTTATAGCTTATCCAGGTAGATGGATAGGTGCTAAATATGGAATATTTGCAGAAGGTAAAGTAAATGGTGGCTCTGCAGTATTCAAATACTTTAAAGTAACGGAAGTGAGAATAGATGAAGGAAAATGATGAATTTATTCTTGATATAAAAAGATTAGGAATAAATGGAGAAGGAATAGGCTTTTATAATAAATTAACTATTTTCGTTGATGATGCAATTCCTGGTGAAGGTCATAATGTAAAAATAGAAAAGCTTGAAAAGAATTTAGCTTATGCTAAATCTTTAGAAATTAAGCATAGATCACCAGATAGAATAGAACCACTTTGTAAACATTATTATGAATGTGGTGGATGTCAGGTAATGCATATTAATTATGAAAAGATGCTAGAATATAAAAGAGATTTAGTTATAGAAGCAATTAAGAAATATACAAAATTAAATCCTAAATCATTTGAAATATATCCAACTATTCCATCTGATAAAACAACAGGATATAGAAATAGATCTATATTACCTATAAAAGAAGGATTAGATACTAATTTACATGTATGTATGATTAAAAAGAATTCTAATTATTTAACTGCAATAGATACATGTGTAATTCAAAATCCATTAATTAATGAAATAAATGATAAAATAATAGCTATAGCTAATAAGATGCATTTAAAGGCTTATGTTCAAAAATATAATAGAGGTTTATTACGTTTTATTTCCATTAGAGTTAATAGAAATAATGAAGCACTAGTAACTCTAATCTGTGGTGAGAAAAACGCAAAAATAAAGGAATTAGCTAAGGAAGTATCAAAGATTCCTGGAGTAAAAGGAGTGTATGAGAACTTCAATTTAGAAAAGAAAGCTATTAATCCATTTGGAGAAGAAACTAATCATTTATTTGGTGATGAATATATTATTGAAAATCTAGGAGATATTCAATATAAAATTTATCCAACAACATTCTTCCAATTAAATACATTACAAGCTGAAAAGCTAGTTGATACTGTAAAAAAGGTATCTAAGCTATCAAGAAATGAAATAGTAATTGATGCTTATTGTGGTGTAGGTGCAATTGGTCTATATCTAGCTAATAGTGTTAAAACTGTAATAGGTATTGAAAATAACAAAAGTGCGGTTTTAGCTGCCAAAGATAACGCAGCTCTAAATAAAATTAAAAACGCAAGCTTTTATCAAGGTGATGCAGTTAATTTAATTCCAAAGATTATTGAAGAGAATAAGAATGAAAAAGAATTTACTTTAATTGTAGACCCTCCTAGAACAGGATTAGATAAGAAATTAATTGAATGTATTAATAATTCAGGAATAAGAAGAATCATTTATATTTCATGTAATCCTGCAACACTTGCTAAAGATATTGATTTATTAAGTGCAAATTATAAAGTAAATTTAATGAATCCATTAGATTTATTCCCATATACTTCACATACAGAATGTATTACAGTATTAAGTAAAAAATAAAAATTAAAAAGCCCTTATGGGCTTTTTTTACATTCCTTCCTTAATTAAATATAATATTCCAATATGTAATGGATAGAATATATAGAATAAATATTTAAGATTCACTTTTCCTTTTGTATCATTATATAAAAGAATAAATATTCCTGCAAAATAACCATATACCTGAATATATAAATCTGTATTAATTTTAAACCAGAATATAGATATTACCATACATATTGTATATGTAAAGAGATATGCTATAAGCTTAACTATATTTTTATATCTATAATCATATTTATTACTGTAATTAATTAGTGATAATACAAATGGAATTAATATAGAAAATAGCTGAAATTCTATGTAATTAAAATACATGAATACTAATAAAGATATTGAATAAATAACAAATATTATTATTGATAGAATAAGTAATTTATTTTTCTTTAGAATGATATTATCTCTGATTTTATCAAATAAAAATATTAATATTAATGACATAGAAAATGATATTAATATATTTAAATTAATTGTCTTTGTTGCTGCAAAGACAATCATTGATATTAATATGCCTAAAACTAAAATAGATGCTAAATAAACTGGTTTATTCTTTGAATAATAAGCACCTTCAGCAATCATAAATGCGAATATAGGCATAGCTAATCTTCCGATTATTCTTAAGGCAATAATATCAGGAAAAAGGAAGAAGCCTAAATGATCTATTAACATGAATATACAACCAAGTATTTTTAATTGGTTACCATTAAGTAATTTCTTTGTCATATAATTATTTCCTTCTAAAATAATTATAACATGAATAAAAAATAGCGAAACAATTAATGTAGTGTACCCAAGAAATTGGACTAATTAATTTAATATTATAATTGTGATAAGGATTGTTGTCTATATTGAAGCGGACTCAATCCTTTTCTTTTTACATTTATTCTTTCTTCATTGTACCATTTTATATAATCTTCAA
>JAEEGL014429524.1_pt1 | contig 10401 bp, 10 predicted proteins | sample 9134231 | NCBI WGS metagenome assembly JAEEGL01 (sample SAMN16246548, study PRJNA631951) | gut metagenome | biome: gut microbiome; feature: rumen; material: fiber-attached | host: Bos | place: Iran: Karaj | collected 2018-10
AGGACGATATGGCAATTTATTACAGACTTGCTGATTTGTACTGTTCAATTGATGACAGATATTCCGCTATAAATGTTCTGGAAAAAGGTGTTAAAGCTTTCCCTCAGGTAGATGAATTAAGCGAATATCTTTCGGGCCTGTATTTAAGAGACGGGCAGTATGATAAAGCGCTTGAATATTCAAGAAATGACTATTCAAAAACAAAAGCATACCTTATGAAAGGGGAGAATGAAGAAGCCTTTAAAATTTTAAATTCAATAGAAGACAGAACCAATGCCAATTATTATGCACTTTTTGCAGAGTATTGGTTTAACAAAAAAGATTTTGCAAAATGCACCGAAAACATAGACAAATTTAATGAAATGGCACCGCAAAACCCGTTAACATACCAAATGAGAGCTTTGGTTTGTGATTCAAATAATGATTCTTTCGGCTATCACTATAACATGGGTAAATGCTATTCCTATAAAAAGAACTATGACTTAGCTCTTGTAGAATACTTAAATGCTCACAGAGCAGATGCTTCAAGAAGTGAAGCAATAAAAGAAATTATTAAAATCAATGAAGCTTCGGGTGATAAAACAAGTCTGATGGAATTTTACGAAAAACTGTACAGACAGGAACCTGATAACCCGATTGCTTTAAACGGATTAGGCGATGTTTATGCAGATATGTATGAATTTAAAAATGCGCTTGAATATTATCAAAAACTGGAAAAAGCAGATTCTTCCTATTATGAAGTGTACAGAAAACTCGGGCTTTGCTATGAAAAATTAAAAGATACGGCAACTGCAAAAGAATGTTATGAAAAATACATTGCAAAAGCACCGTTATCACCGGATACAGAAAAATTAAAAGAAAGAATAAGCAAATTCTCATCAACCTCTTCAGCCGCAGCACCTGCAGGTGAAGAAGAGGGTATCCTTGATAAAATAATGAAAATCTTCGGTAAATAGGTTTATTAGTAAGTAATATTTACATTCATATACCCGGGGTACGGTACAATAAGCCACAACGGAAGTAAGATGAGGTTTAATATGGTTGCCGGAATTTCGTTTCGTATTTCCGCACGCTCCATTTTATCTTCATCAGCCTGAATTTTTTTGTAAATTTGCGACTTTATTCCCGCTATTTCTTTAACATCAGCTCTCTTTTTGTATTCAAAAGGAACGATTATTTCGTTATTTTCATTTATAATTCCCCAGCCGTAACCTTTTTTTGCGAGGAAAAGATTATTGTTTCTTTCTGTTCCCTTATATTCAAGAACAATTTTATTCCATTCTTTTCTCATTTCTTCTTTGTAATTATCTGTCAAAGGATAAATTACATCGTAAATAAAAGGTGTTTTTATCTCATTATATCTGTTAATAATGCCCCAGTTACCGTTTTTTGCTATTATTGTATCAGGATTTTGAAAAGAAATATTTGCTCCTGTCAGCCTGTTTATCAAAGAATTTTCAATATAAAAATCATTACATGGCAGCAATATTTCATTTACATTGCTGTTATTGTATACAAATAAGTGGTAGCCTATTTTTAATTCACCTGTTTGGGGATAATTAACGGGCAAATATGGCGAATTATCGGCAATATTTGAATATAAATCTTCCAGAGAACCGATAACGGAAGGGGTTTGGATATTCATTTTTTTAACGGGAATTTTTTCTCCGCTTGATACATTTATACCGTTAAAGATTACGTTCATTGAATTTTCGGCAATTTGTATTTCTTCATTTATGCTGAAATTACTGATATAATTATCATTTGAATTATCTTCATACTGCTCTGTTAATATTTGAGAGAAGGTTAAAAATTTATATCCGCCTTTTGCTCCTGTTCTGTATACTAAAATATCATCGGGAGGTGCAAAAGACATTTCCAGAAATCTTGAAGCGGAAGAAGTTTCATCGGGAAACATTATTTTGTCATATATTGGTTTTGTAATATGCAGCATTCCGTTATTTGCGTATATTAAACCGAATTTATTATTCTCCTTGTATTTTATAATACCGTAATTCGGGTATCCGATGAAATTAATATTACTGTTATATTTGTTGGATTTATAATATTCGGTTAAAAAATTGTCGTATAATCCGTCAGGACTGTATAAGGTTATATAGTCATCATTTTCTGCAACGAACACAACCTTTTTTTCATATTTAACTTTTCGTATTTTGTCGTATTTATACGGCAGAATAACAGAGTTATTGTTTTTATCTATAATAGTGTTTTTTGTTATTTTTAATTTCGGTTTTTCATCAGCAGCCGAAACGGCAAAAGGATTAAACCCCAATAACATTGATATTAATATAAAAACGGTAATCAGCTTTTTCATATATAATATTCTAGCAGATTTTACATTAAATAGTTTTTTTTACTTTTTTATTTTATAATTTTTTAGAAAAGAGAGTGCTATGCAAAACACATTAAATAAAGTCGAAAAAATAAAAGAGACAGTCGAACAAACAAATCTTCGTCATATCGCAATAATAATGGACGGAAACAGACGCTGGGCGAAGAATAAAATGCTTCCTTCGGCGGCAGGGCACAAAAAAGGTGTTGATTCTTTAAGAACGGCAACAAAATCCTGTAAAAAATTCGGAGTAAAATATTTGACTGTTTATGCTTTTTCAACGGAAAACTGGAACAGAGATAAAGAAGAAGTATCTTTTTTGATGGAACTTCTTGCAAAGACCATAAAATCAGAGGTTCCCGTATTTATAGAAAACGATATAAAACTTACATTTATAGGGGACAGAACGAATTTAAAACCCGAATTAATCAAAATTCTTGAGTACGGAGAAAAGGAAACACAAAACGGAAAATCCTTAAATTTACAAATAGCGTTTAACTACGGCTCCAGAATGGAAATAACAAATGCGGTTAAAAGAATTTGCGAGCAATTAGAGGACGGAAATCTCGATATTAAAGATATAACGGAAGAAACGGTTTCAAATAACCTTTATACTTCAAATCTTCCCGACCCTGATTTATTGATAAGAACAGGCGGAGAAAAGAGAATCAGCAATTATTTATTGTGGCAGGCTGCGTATTCGGAAATATATGTTACGGATACCTTCTGGCCCGATTTTGATGAAGATTCATTGGCGGAAGCCATACTTGATTTTAATAAAAGACAAAGAAGATTCGGAAAATAATTTATGGTAAAGATAGTTCTTGCAACCTCTAACCCTCATAAATTAGAGGAAATTAATGCGATAAATACGAATAAAAAAATAGTTTTTGAGGTCATAAAAGGTGAATTTAACCCCGAGGAGAACGGTAAAACCTTTGAAGAAAATGCTGTTATAAAAGCAAAGGCAGCTGCGAAAATTGCAAAAACCTATTGTCTTGCTGATGATTCGGGGTTATGTATTGATGCACTTGAGGGGGCTCCGGGTATTTTTTCATCAAGATATGCTCCTACTCAGACAGAAAAAATAAATAAAATTTTAAAAGAAATGTTTGCTGTTCCTTATGATGACAGAACGGCTCATTTTACGTGTTCAATGGTTCTTGTTGATGCGGACGGAAATATTTTGCATAAAGAAAACGGCAAAGTATTCGGATATATTGATGACAGTCCCAAAGGTTCAAACGGGTTCGGTTATGACCCTGTTTTTCTTATCCCCGGATATGATAAAACAATGGCTGAACTGGACGAGGATACAAAAAATAAAATTTCTCACAGGGCAAATGCTTTAAATCCCATGCTGGAATGGATAAAAAAGAATTTAATGTAATTTAAGTTCACACATGGCAACATATAGAGTTGACATTGATTTTTGCTTGTAGTAACAATATATGTATGTAAAAGTGAGTGGTTCTGTTTGTGCTGAACAGAAATCACAAAGGAAATTCACAAGGAGAAAACATGCCAACAATAGCACAGTTAGTACGTAAAGAACGTCAAAGAACAACTGATAAGACTAAATCGCCGGCGTTGACCAATTGCCCTCAAAGAAGAGGTGTTTGTACAAGGGTTTATACAACAACCCCTAAAAAACCGAACTCCGCTTTAAGAAAAGTAGCCAGGGTAAGATTAACAAACGGTTTTGAAGTTACTTCATATATTCCGGGTATCGGACACAACTTACAGGAACACTCTGTTGTATTAATCAGAGGCGGCAGGGTTAAGGATTTACCTGGTGTAAGATATCACATTGTAAGAGGCACACTGGATACTGCAGGTGTTGCAAACAGAGCAAAGAGCAGATCCAAATACGGTGCTAAGAGAGCAAAAAAGAAATAAGAAAGGCGATTTAAACAATGTCAAGACGTAGCAAACCTGCAAGAAGAATACCTGCGCCGGACGCTGTATATAACAGTGTTGATATCGCAAGCTTTATCAACAGATTAATGAGACGCGGTAAAAAATCAGTTGCAGAGAAAATATTTTATTCAACATTAGAAAACTTAAAAACAAAATCTAAAGATGAACCTTTGGAAATCTTCAAAAAGGCTTTAACAAACGCAACTCCTCTTTTGGAAGTTAAAGCAAGAAGAATCGGCGGTTCAACCTACCAGGTTCCTCTTGAAGTTAAAGCAGACAGAGGTATGGTTCTTGGTTCAACTTGGATTATTGATGCTGCAAAGAAACGCAGCGGCAAATCAATGGTTGAAAAATTAACTAATGAGTTAATGGACGCTTCAAACGGTGTAGGCGCTGCCTGCAAGAAACGTGAAGATACTCACAAAATGGCTGAAGCTAATAAAGCATTTGCTCATTACAGATACTAATATTTCCAAATACATTGAATAAAAAGAGGGGAACAATTGTTCTCCTCTTTTTGTTTTGAAAATATAACCTTTCTTACTAATTTTTCTTATAATTTTTATATGCTTTTCTTTGTTCATCGGATAATATTGCCAAAAATTGCTTTTCATAACACTTACAAATTTCTTTTCTTTCCTTTTTTAACTCTTTAATTGTATTTTTGACTTTTCTCATATCCCCTTTTGAAGCACATTGTTTTTTTAAGTGGTTTAAATTTTGCTCTTCACACTTTATTCTTTCATTAATACTCAGGGTTTCAAGTTCGTATTTATCCTGAATTTTCTCGGTTGTACACATTTGAGTTTCACTTAAACCAAGGCATTTTAACAGTTCATCTTTCTCTTTATTTGTACAAAGGAAAGTATCCTTCGGACATGGGCGGGTGTATACTTTTTTAGGGCAGGGGTTTGGGGCAGGGCAGGGGGTTTTGCAGTTGTCCGCAAAAGCATTCATTGAAATAAAGCAAACAAAGGTAAGAATCAGTAAACTTATTTTTTTCATTTTTCTTTCTCCGTTAAAAATTAGTACAAATTAAATATTAAATATAAACAGAAAAATGAATATTACAGAGAGGAATAATATAAAAATCCGTATGTCTTAGCCTTATGTGGCAACTTAAATAAATAATGACTTAATAAGCCCCTTAAAGAAGCGTAAATCGAAAGAGAAAATTATTCTTTTATAAATCATTACGAGATTTGCCTTGTTTAATTTTTCCCTGAAAAAGTCTTTATTTGAGGAAATAAACTTGAACATCTGAGTTCTGATTTTTTTGTTATTTCTGAAATAGTTGTTTTGAGTTCTCTCTTTTAAATATTTTTTATTACCCATAACAGGATTTGCCAGGGAATAATTGGACGAATGACGTCTGTAGGCATATAAAACCCTGTCTATTATTGCACTTGAACCTATTAAATGGCAGAAGGAAAACATAAATTTATCTGCCGTGATTTTTAATTTTCTTGTTTTATCTATTAATAAAAGCATATCGCAGACGGATTTACGCATCATAGATGAAGTCGTGGGTCCCCAGTGCCATGTTGCAAAACTGTATCTGTCATTATCAAGAATCTTTACACTGCAGCCGCCCTTATCAAGCCCTGAAGCGTGCCTGTATTCATTAAATTCTTTATATGATTTATTTTCTATTTCAAATTTTTTCTCTTTTTTCTTCGGTCCTTCTATGGAATTTAATGTATGGATAACGTTATTTTCATCAATTTCCGCCTGCTTGCAGGTGGTAAGAGCAACCGAAGATTTTAAATGAGCTTCTATGTGTATTGCACAATATTCGGGGAAGAGAATGTCATCACCGTCTATTGCACATACAAACTGACCTGTTGCAACTTTTAAACCCTCTAAAAATGAAGCTAATTGTCCTCTGTTATTCTCATTCTGAATGAATTTTATTCCCATTTTGGAATTTTTATTGATAAATTCCCCGATTTTTCCTCTTGTTGAATCCTTTGAAACATCATCAACAACAATAACTTCATAATTTTTGTAGGTCTGATTTTTTATACTTTCAAGACAATCACACACAAAATCTTCGAAATTGTGCGTGATTACTATAAATGAAACTTTTGGTAAGTTTAAAAAATCTTCCATTTTATACAATTGCTTTTTCTATACGATATTTTACTTTATCTTTGCCGAGGACTTCAATAATAGCACCCATATCAGCACCTCTTGTTCTTCCGGTTAATGCTGCTCTTATTGTCCACATTGTTTCTTTTGGTTTAATACCGAAGTTTTCTTTAAAATATGTTCTGAAATCAGCCAATTGTTCGTGGAGTTTTTCTTCATTATCAAAATCATAACTGTCAAGTTGCGAATCAAAATATTTAAGAATATCCTGTGCCTGTTTTGTATCAACATATTTTTCTTTTACTTCTTCATCATAGGTGATGTCTTTGCCGAAGAAATAAGCTACATCGTGTACCAAATCGGAAAGAATTGTAATTGGTTCTCTTGTTGCCGCAATAACTCTTTCGAGTTTTTCTTCGGTTAATTCGGTTAAATCATACTGTGATAAGAACGGTTTAGCCTTTTGTGTAAGTTCTTTTATATCCATTTTCTTGATATACTGACCGTTCATCCAGTTCAATTTGTCGTATTCAAATATGGAGTTTGATGAAGAAACTTCATTGATTCTGAAATCCTGTGCAATTTCATCAAGAGTTTTAATTTCAACTCCGTCAGAAGGCGACCAGCCTAAAAGTGCAACGAAATTCAATAATGCTTCGGTTAAATAACCTTTTTCAACGAATTCCGAAACGGCTGTAGCACCGTGGCGTTTTGAAAGTTTACTTCTGTCGGGCGCAAGAATCATACCTAAATGTCCGAATTTAGGAACTTCCGCCCCAAGTGCTTCATAAATAAGAATTTGTTTAAACGTGTTTGAAATATGGTCTTCACCTCTTATGATGTGTGAAATTTTCATTAACATATCATCAATAACAACGGCATAATTGTATGTAGGTGCTCCGTTTGATTTCAAAATTACGAAATCACCGATAAGGCTTGCGTCCTGATGCAAATCACCTTTAACCATATCTTCAAAATGAATAATCGGTGAATCGTGGAAAGCCTTTAACGCTTTTGAAACGTTGAAACGAATAGCGGGTTTTCTGCCTTCGGCTCTTAATTTTGCTTTCTGTTCTTCGGTTAAATTCTCGCATTTTTTGGAATATACATAAGCCTGCTTATTCTTTGTTGCTTCTTCTTTTTCCGCTTCAAGTTCTTCGGGTGTGCAGAAGCATTCATAAGCAAAACCTTTTTCCAGTAATATCTGAACGTATTTAGGATAAATATCAAATCTTTCTGATTGTGTATAGGGACCGTATGCTCCGCCTACATCGGGACCTTCGTCCCAGTTTAAGCCGAGTGCTTTTAAACTGTCAAAGATGTTATCTATATATGCCTGACTTGTACGTTCGGCATCGGTATCTTCAATTCTTAAAACGTATTTACCGCCGTTTTTCTTTGCAAATAAATAGTTAAAAAGAGCGGTTCTTGCCGTTCCTATATGTAAATTACCGCTTGGTGACGGTGCAATTCTTACCCTTATTTCGTCCATTTCATTCTCCAATCATACCAAATTTACGTATATTCTAATTCTATTACAAACATGAAAATGAGTAAGGTTTTATATAATTTAATCTAAAAGAATGATAACGAAAAACCGAAAATATTATACAATCGGGTTAAGTAAAAGGAGATTATTATGCCAGAATGGTTAAATTTACAGCAGACATTTTTTACAATAGGTATTATTTCAACGGCTTTATATGCTATAAAACTTGCTATTTTCATATTTGTAGGCGGAGATATGGAGGTTGATGCCGATTTCGATGATATTACAGAAGCAGATACATCTTTTAATTTTCTTTCCGTCCAATCCGTACTTGCATTTTTTATGGGTATGGGCTGGGGCGGACTTACCGCACTCAGACAATTCGGACTTTCACCTGCAATATCAATAGTAATAGCTATTGTTGTCGGTCTTATATTTATGTTTTTAACGGCATATCTAATGTTTTCATTAAAAAAATTAAATAAAATTATAAAAGTTGATTACACCACATTAGTAGGAAAAACAGGCAAGGCTTATACCTCGCTTTCACCTCACAGAGAAGGGCAAATACAGATAGATGTTAATGAAAAATTATCATTTTTAACGGCAATAAATGATTCTGATGAAGAAATATCATCGTTTACTCCCGTTAAAGTTACAAAAGTAGAAAATGATCAGATATACGTTATAAAAGGAGAATAAAATGTTTTTAGAAGCTTGGCAGTGGGTAGCCATTTCACTATTTTTAATAGTTTCGAGTTTTGCATTTTTCCTTGCAAATCGATACAAAAGATGTCCGTCAAACAAAATTATAGTTGTATATGGTAAAACAGCAGGAACAAAGACGGCAAACTGTATTCACGGCGGCGGTGTATTTGTTTGGCCGTTGTTTCAGGATTACGGAGTCCTTTCACTTGAACCTATGACAACCGATATTGATTTAAAGGGAGCACTTTCAAAAGGAAATATCCGTGTAGCAGTTCCTTCAACATTTACTTTCGGTATTTCAACAAAAGAAAATATAATGATAAATGCAGCTGAACGTCTTTTGGGACTTTCTAAGCAGGATATTATCATTCAGGCAAGCGATATTATTTTAGGTCAGTTGCGTCTTGCAATTGCTACTTTAACAATTGAAGAAATCAACCAGGACAGAGAAAAGTTCTTGGAGCAAATTAACGTAAACGTAAATACGGAGCTTAATAAAATCGGGCTTGAAATCATCAACGTAAACATTAAAGATATTACCGATGAATCCGGATATATTGATGCTATCGGTAAAAAAGCGGCAGCAGAAGCTATCAATAAAGCGAAAGTAGAAGTTGCACAACAGGAAAAACTGGGTGCCGTAGGTGAAGCTGAAGCTAATAAAGAAAAAGAAGTACAGGTAGCTGAACAAACAGCAGAAACGGAAATCGGTAAAAAGAATGCAGAAAAAGAACAGCGTGTTAAGACTGCGAATATCAATTCAACAGCTGAAATCGGTGAAGCTGAAGCTAATAAAGTAAGAGAAGTTCAGGTTGCAGAACAGGTTGCACAAACCGAAATCGGTAAAACAAATGCACAAAAAGAACAGCGTATTAAAACGGCAAACCTTGAAGCTCAAGCGGTAGAAGGTGAAAACATAGCAAAAGCAAATATTGCCGATTATAACGCAACATTGGCTGTTAAACAGGCAGAAGCATTGAAACTGGGTGAAGTTGCAAAAGCAAATGCCCAAAGAGATGTTTTAATGGCACAAAAAGAACAGGAAGAAGCTAAGTTAAAGAAAGAAGAATTGGCAAGACAAGAAGTTGAGAAGTTAAAAATTCAGGTAGAAGCAGATGCGGAAGCTGAAAGACAGAGAAGAATAGCATTAGGTGAGGCTGACGCTATAAGAGCAAGATATTTCGCAGAAGCTGAAGGTGTAAAGGCAGTACTTGAAGCTAAAGCAAAAGGTTATGAAGAGTTAGTAAAAATAAGCAATAACAGACCTGAAATAGCAACAAGCTTCTTAATGATAGAAAAAATCGAAAACATTGTTGCTCAACAGGTTGAAGCAATCAAGAATATTAAATTTGATAAAATCACCGTTTGGGACGGCGGCTCGGGCAGCGAAAAAGGTTCAACCACCGCAAACTTTATGCGTGATTTAATAAAAGCATTACCTGCAATGCACGACTTGGCAAGTCAGGCGGGTGTAGAATTACCGCAGATACTTGGTAAAGTTGCAGCGCAGGACGAAGAAGTAAAAGAAGTTAAAACAGTTGTTTCTCAACCCCCTGTAAAACCAAAGAAAGAAGAGAAATAAAAATCTTCTTATAAATCGGGAAAGTTAAAAACTCTCCCGATTTTTTTTGAAATTTTCGTGGAGAAAATTTCAAGACATTTCATCAGAGAAAGATTTCAAAACAAAAAGCTGATGAAGGGAATCGAACCCTGTCCTTATTGATTACGAATCAATTGCTCTACCGACTGAGCTACATCAGCATACCTTTATTCTACAATAAAATATTTAAAAATAAATAAATATTTCTTTTTAATATTTTTTCAACAGGTTAGAATTAGC
>JAEEGL015606319.1_pt1 | contig 10401 bp, 9 predicted proteins | sample 9134231 | NCBI WGS metagenome assembly JAEEGL01 (sample SAMN16246548, study PRJNA631951) | gut metagenome | biome: gut microbiome; feature: rumen; material: fiber-attached | host: Bos | place: Iran: Karaj | collected 2018-10
AAGGTGAAACCAGTCGGCGTTGGATTGGTTAACCATGTCAATATCTTTTGCCAAGTTGCAAAAATCGGCGGAGAGCATGGAAGGTGCAATTAATGGTTTCATAGGCCGGTGATTTTATATATGAAAGATTTTTTCTGCATTTTGTGTTGTTTTTTCTGCCACTTCTTCTATGGAAGTTTCAAGAATATCAGCTACTTTTTGAGCGATAATGGGGATGTAGGAACTTTCGTTGCGTTGACCGCGGTAGGGGGTGGGAGCGAGAAACGGGGCATCGGTTTCTAAGACAATGTTTTCAATTCCCACATGTTTTACAATTTCCTGCAATTTATTGTTTTTGAAAGTAACTACACCACCGATTCCCAAAGCAAATCCGTGTCTTACAGCCCAGTCTGCTTCTTGAATGCCCCCTGAAAAACAATGTAAAACCCCTCGCAAATCATGCTGATTGAACTTTTTGAGTATTGTAATGGCTTCAGTATAGGCACTTCGGATGTGTAAGGAGAGAGGGAAATTACGTTCTTTTGCCCATGTGAGCTGTCGATAGAACACCTTCTGTTGTATTTCCTTATAAGAGGTGTCATGATACAGGTCCATACCGATTTCTCCGATTCCAACTACTTCCGGACGGGTTAGTTGATTTTCAAGCAGTGCAAGATCTTCAAGATAGTTTTCGGTGATGTCGGTGGGGTGCAACCCTATTAATGGAAAAAGATGCTGCGGATATTGTTCCACGGCATCAAAAATACAAGGTATGCTTTGCGCATTTACACAAGGTAAAATAATCTTCTCCACGCGTGCTGCAATAGCACGCTCCATTACTGAATTAAAATCTTCTGTATAGTATTCGTTACAGATATGACCATGAGAATCAATGAAATACATATTTTATTTGATTCCTAATTTAGCTTTCACTTTATTAGTAATATCTTCAGAATCAGAATAATAAAGAACAGTATTTTTATCAAAAATGTAGGTATAGCCATTTTCTTTGGCTACGATTTTGATTGCTTCTATAAGTTTTTCCTGAAAGGGTTTAAGCATTTCTATCTGTTTGAGTTGCAAATCGCTTTCTGCTGAAGAGGTGAAAGTTTGGATTCTTTCGTACAGACTTTCCAATTCTTTTTGCTTAATTTGTGCAACGGAAGGGGAATAGGTGGCTTGTTTGGCAGCAAAATCGTTGTATTTGTTTTGGAATTCTTCGTGCATGGTAGCGGCTTCGGCTTCCAAATCCGCCTTGAACTTGGCAACCACTGTTTGAACCGTGTCAATTCCATCCATCTGTTGTATCGTTGCTGCATAGTCAATATGACCGAATTTGGCTTTTTGTGCCCATGAGTTTTGAGGAAAGAGGATTGCGGCAACGAGTAAAAGGAGTAAAGATATTTTTTTCATAGTAAGATACATTATTTAATGCCCAATTTCTTTTTTACGAGATCGCTAACATCCTCACCTCCATCATAATAAAGAAGAGTAGCGGTATCAAAAATATAGGCATAGCCATTTTCTTTGGCCACTGCTTTGATGGCTTCAGTTATTTTTTCCTGGAATGGCTGCATCAATTCAATTTGTTTTTCCTGCAAATCGTTTTGAGCACTTTCTTGGAATTCCATGATTCTGTTTTGAAGATTTACGAGTTCGTCTTCCCGAATTTTACGAACGCTTTGCGACATGGTGCCTGCCTCTTGGTCAAATTTTTCCTTTTTTGTTTGAAATTCAGAAACCATTGTCGTATAAACTTCGGTAAGTTCAGCTTCAAATGCTTTTAATTTAACAGGTATGGAGTCAGCTCCGGGCATAACGGCAAAGATCTCCTGAGAGGTGATATGCCCATATTTTTGTGCATCTACTGTGGTTGTGCCGATAAAAAGAATTGCTATGAGAATAAAAAATACTTTTTTCATACTTGTCTATTATTGCTTTTAGTGATTAATCTTCATCTGAGCTGCTTGCCGTAACACCGAGCTTCTGCATGATTTGGTCGTTGATATCCCATTTGGGATCAGCATAGATAATGGTCATGGCACCGGCGACATCGAATACAAAAGCATATCCTTTTTCTTTGGCGTATTCGTCAATGGCGGTGAATACACGGTCTTGGATAGGTTTTACAAGTTCTTCTCTTTTTTTGAACAGGTCGCCGTCGTTGCCAAATCTTTTCTTTTGCAGGTTCTTAGCTGCCTGTTCAGCGGCGATAATGGCTTCCTCCCGTTTCTGTTTCATGTTTTCAGGCAGCGTGATGGCTTCAACCTGGTATTTTTTATACATGGAATCAATGGAGGCAAACTGTTTTTCGATCTCTTGTTGCCAAACACCGGCCAAACGATCCAATTCAGCTTGAGCTTCAGCATATTCGGGCATATTGCTCAAAATATATTCAGAATCAATGTACGCATATTTCTGTCCAAAAACGGGCAAAAGGATGATGCTAATAAGTAAAGTTAATAGAATGTTTTTTTTCATAATATTTAAATTTTACAATAATCACTAACGTTTAAATATGGGTTATATTTTATCATGATTGAATTTTAGTCTATAGACTGGTTGATGGAAATATGGAAGCGGCTGCCGTTAGCATCTTTCTGGCCGGGCACTTCATCAAATCCGTAGCCCCAGTCAAAGCCGAGCAATCCGAACATGGGCAGATAGATTCTGATACCCAATCCGGCTGATTTATAGAGGTTGAAAGGTGAATATTGGCGAATATCTTTCCATGATTTACCTGCTTCGACGAATGCCAGAACATAGATGGTAGCGCTGGGATTCAAGGTGATAGGATAGCGAAGCTCTGCAGTAAACTTGTTAAAGATGGTGCCGCCGATAGTGGTGCCGTTTTCAACGGGAGTGAGTGCTTCATCATCGTAACCGCGCATGCCAATAATCTCGCGACCATCCAACGACCAGCCTGACAACCCGTCGCCACCCAAATAGAACCGCTCGAAAGGAGGGGCACCGATTTGTCGGTTGTACCAGCCGATGAAACCGGTTTTGAGACGTACATTCAACACCAAATTATCAACAATTTTCGTAAACCATGAAATGTTGAATTTCCATTTGTGAAATTCAAGGAATTTGTATTTCTCCTGATCGGTAGCGGTAGTATAATCTTTCTTGGTAAATGCGGAGTAGGGTGGAGTGAGTTGTACTGAGAAAGAGAGTTCAGACCCTTCCCTTGGGTAGATAGGCGCATTGATGGAGTTACGCATAATGGTGAATTTGTAACTGATATTATTAGCAAATCCGTTGCTGAAGATGAATATACTGCTGTAATTCTTTACGTTATAGTATTGATAAATCAAACTGTGTGAAATCTGGAAATAGTCATCCGGCCATTTGAGTTTTCTGGCAAAAGTGATGTTTGCTCCAATAATATTGATGGATGCGCGGGCTTCGTCTTTTTTCTTTCGTCCATTGGTTTGTACTTGGTAATAGACTTGTGCCGATAAAGTGTTTGGCTTCTTTCCTCCCAGCCAAGGTTCAACGAAAGAGAGGCTGTACGACTGGTACCAGATGGCATTGGTGGATATTTTTAGCGAAAGTTTTTGCCCGTCTCCTGATGGGATAGGGGTCCATGCGTCTTTTTTGAATAGTTTCTTAAAAGAGAAATTGTTGAATGAAACGCCGGCGCTGAGCACTAATCCGGTGGCGCCATAGCCCGCTGACAATTCCAGCTGGTCAGAGGAGGTCTCTTCCACCACATATTCTATATCCACTGTGCCGTCGGCTTCGTTCGGGGTCGGCCTTACATCCATCTTCTCTTGGTTGAAATACCCCAAGGAAAGTAGAACTTGCTGTGAACGGATAATATCCGACCGGTTGAACATCTGTCCCGGGATCGTAGTTACCTCACGTAAGATAACATTGTCATTGGTTTTCGTATTCCCTGATACGCTAATCTTGTTATAGGTGGCTTGCTGTCCCTCACGGATACGTATCTCAATATCAATGGAGTCATTTTCAATAAGCACTTCTGTGGGGTTTGCATAGAAGAACAGATAACCGTCATTCATATACAAAGAGCTGATATCGTTGCCATCAGGACTCATACTGATGTTTTGTAAGAGCAGTTTCTGATTATATACATCCCCTTTCTCAATATTCAGCACTTGTTGCAAAATATCAGAAGAGTACTTTGTATTGCCCACAAAAGAGATGTCTCTAAAATAGTAGCGAGGCCCTTCATTTACCTCAATATCAATGTAGGCGTAATTGTTTTTGATATACACACTGTCTCGAACAATATAGGCATCGCGGTACCCTAGTTCGTTGTATTTTTCAATGAGATGGTTTTTGTCTGTTTCGTATATTCCTTTGATAAATTTGGAGGCTTTGAAAATGTGGAAATTTACGCGTCCTGCAAAGTAATCCCCCAAATGTTCGATAATATCTTTCGATTTGTAGTAATCGGGATGTTTGAACATATATCGAAGTACCGTATCTGCTTTGTAGAAAGGGGTGAAATGGAATCGCTCCTTTGTGTCTTTCATTGATTTGAGTAGCTTGGCATCAGATACTTGATAATTATTGATAAAATTAATCTTATCAATTTTGATTTTCGTTCCTTTGTGAATATGGAAGTAAAGGGTAACGGCCCGTTGCAATTTCTCGTCGGGGCGTTCTTCGATAACCACCTTGCAGTTGTGAAAACCTTTGTCAATGTAGTAGTCTTTGATAATATTGGTGCAAGTGGTTTTCATGTTGTCGTTGACCACATTCCCTTGGGTGATTTTGATTTTATTGCGCAGATCGGTTTCCTCATTTTTCTTGGCCCCCACAAAAGCGAAAGCAGCCAGACGCGAGCGATTTTCCAAGTAGATGTCCAAAAAGGCCACGTCCCCAATGGTTTTGGTTACGGAAATCTTAATATCCTCATAAAGTTCTGTGCTCCAGAGTTTTTTAATGGTTTTGGTGATCACATCACCGGGAATGTCAATTCTATCGCCCACACTGAAAGGTAGCAGTCGTTGGTCAAGTGCACCGGAACCGGAAATGGTGATTCCTCCAATTTCATAATTTTTCGGAGAGGAATAATTAATTTCAATGGTAGGGATGGTATCACCGGAAGAAACAAATGTCTGTGCATAACTCATTAATCCATAAAAGATTAATAAGAGAAACAGACTAAGATGGTTGAAAAATTTCATTCGATTTCTTCGGTGTTAATATTGAGGGGCAAAAGTAGTAAAAAAACTAACACGATTTTATTTGTTCACTTGTTTTTCCGAAGCGTCTTTCACGATTTTGAAATTGAAGGATGATTTTTAAAAGGTCGTTTTCGGCGAAGTCAGGCCATTTGGTGTCAACAAAGAAAAGTTCCGTGTAAGCGATTTGCCACAACAGAAAGTTGCTAATGCGTGATTCGCCACCTGTTCTGATAAGAATATCAGGGTCGGGGAGAGGAAAGGTGTTAAGGGTAGCTGCTATTTTTTCAGGGGTAATATCTTTAGCGGCAAGTTGTCCGTTTTCAACTAATTGGGCAATTTGGGTAACCATGCGGGTGATTTCCCATCGTCCGCTGTAGCTTAAGGCAAGGGTTAGGGTGAGTCCTTTATTCTGAGATGTTTTATGGATGGCGGCGATCAATTCCTGTTGGCATGCTTCAGGAAGGTCGTCCACATTGCCGATAACATTGAGTCGCACTTGGTTTTGCATCAGATTGTCCAGTTCGTTTTGGATGGCCGAAACAAGAAGGGTCATCAGTGCGTCCACTTCGGTGCGGGGGCGGTTCCAATTTTCCGTGGAAAAGGCGTATAAAGTCAAGTAGGGGATTTGCAATTTCCCTGTGGTTTCCACGATTCTTCTTACCGCATCAGCTCCCGCTTGATGCCCATACATACGTTCCAAACCACGCTCTTTTGCCCAGCGGCCATTGCCATCCATGATGATGGCAATATGTTGGGGCAGGTGTGTCAGGTCGATATCTGAAATAGACATTTGAAAATTTTTTTAGTAACTGGTAACGGCTTTTCGTTTGACGTTGGTGCGTAAATTGCAAGAATTATCAGCCTCACCGAATTTGAAGGTGATGGTGGCACCGGCAAACGAATACAAATCTTTGGTTTTAGAGTTTCCGCGACCGGTCCCTGCTTCGTGCTTCACTTCTGATTTGTCGGCTAAACCGGCGACGGCAGGCCCTCTCAGTTCCCACAATGCTGCGTTATCGTAATAGTTGCCGCCTACATCGTCCAAGTAGTCGGTAAAAGTATAGCGCATGCCCCATTCAGCTCCAATGGAAATATGTTTTGAAACATTGAATTTCAGACCGATGCCAAAGGGAATAGCTACATTGCACAAGGAATAATAGTCTTTTTCGCCAGCTAATCCTTGGCCCTCTGTTCCTAAACATTGCAAGGCATAAACGGTGCCATCGTATTCAGCTTGCGGGTTGAAGGAAAATACAGAAATACCTGCGAAAATGTAAGGAGAAAAGAAATTATGCCCTCTTTCGTTGTATAGTTTGAAAAAATTCAGTTCAACTTGTGCGGAGATTTCGGTAATTGGGGAGGTGAAGTTGAGATTGCGTTCATATTTTTTGTTGGTGATGGCATCGTCGCCGGCAACTTTGGCAAACAAGATATTGGCTTTGATGGCCCAACGGGGGGTGAAGTTGTAGCGGTAGATGATTCCTCCTGCCAATTGCGACATGCCAAAGAGGGAGCGCGGATTCAAGTCCCCCAAATAAAATGAGGTGCCCACCATGGCTCCAATTTCCGATTTCTGAGGGAAACAAGGAAAACTGGCAAGGAGAAAGAGCAAAGCGATAAAATATTTTTTCATTGCTGTTTGGTTATAGATATTTTGTTAACGTTTTGAATAGTAAAATATTGTATGAGGCTGATGGCAGTTTGTTGCAGAAATGGATGGCAAAAATACAAAAAAAACAGCAGTCTGTAAGCCGGGTTCTGTCGAGTTCCGTCATTTATCTACGATTGATGTCGCCACCAACCTCTATCGACCTACCCTCCGAGTCGGGCGAGCCACCCTCAAGCCTCGGTTTATTTGGTCTTTCAACCCGTGGGGTTTACCTCCGCGTGCATCACTGCACTACGGCGTGAGCTCTTACCTCGCGTTTTCACCCTTACTCCTTGCGGAGCGGTATGTTTCTGTAGCACTTGCCGTAACCTCTTTCAAGGCCCCTTCCTGTTAGGAAGCACGGTGCTCTGTGTTGCCCGGACTTTCCTCTCCTCCCAAGGGAGCAGCGACGGAACAACTGCTGTTTTTTTGTTATTGTGTAAAAACGTACTGTATAATATTCGCCCCCATTTTCAATGCTTTTGTACGTGTCGCCTCCGAATCCTTGTGCACTTCATAATCTTCCCATCCATCCCCCAAATCACATTCATAGGTATAAAAACATACCAGCCGGCCTTCCCATATCAGCCCGAACCCTTGTGGCGGCTTGAAATCGTGGTCGTGAATTTTGGGCAATCCATTCGGAAATGGAAACTTTTGATGATAAATGGGGTGACTGTAAGGTAGTTCTACAAACTCCAGCTCTGGAAATACAAGTTTCATCTGTGTGCGGACAAAAGCGTCCAATCCGTAGTTATCATCAATGTGCAAGAACCCGCCGGAGATGAGGTAGTTGCGTAAGTTTTGGGCTTCTTCTGGTGAAAAGACGACATTCCCATGTCCGGTCATGTGCACAAATGGATATTGATAGATGTCGGCGCTACCCACTTCCACAGTGGCTATTTGTGTGGATATCTGCGTCCCGAGATTGCTGTTGCAAAAAGCAACCAGATTTTTAAGCGATGTGGGATTCGCATACCAATCGCCGCCGCCACGGTACTTCAAAAGGGCAATTTGCTGTCCCCAAGCACTCGCGCTGACCGCTATCAAAACAATTAACAAAATATCCCGTAATTTCATACGCCTATTCATTTTAATTGGCTAATATCCACCGCCCCATTTTCTCATAAACCATTCTATACCAAACAATAATATGATGATGACAAAGTATATCCAACTATTCAATATCAAACTGTATTTCTTGTTGTAGGAAACAATGGATTTGATATTCTCATTATCCTTAACAGCTTGTTCAACTTTTGCCAAATCGTTCATTTCAAAGTATTTGCCTTGACTTTGTTCGGCTATTACACGCAATAAATCGTGATTGGCAATGAGGTTCATGCTTTCCAATTCAATTTCTTGAACCGTAAATGTGCCGGATTTTGTATAGGTATTGTTGCCCACGAGGGTACTTGCCTTCCATTGGTAGTCGCCGATAGGAAGTTTGCCCAGATTGAGGTAGTAACTGTTGTTTTTCTTGGAAAACAGGGAGGTGAACTCTTTCCCCTCTTCGTTGGTGAGGGAGAATTGTATGTCAGGAGTGTTGATCAGTTCAAAGCTTTCGGTATATACTTCCGCGCTTAATTCGATCGGTGTGTTTTCATTATACACTTCTTGAAGGTTGATGCGGAAATTGCTCTTGTCGCCTTTAACAGAAAGGTATAGTGCCATTTGGTTGATGATTTCGTCGAAAGCATCAAAATTCTGACTATGCAAATAATTCTGTATGCGCCAATTCCATATTCCGGTGCCCGTAATTACACCAATGCGTTGCCGGTTGTTTTGGTGGAAAGTGATTAACGGATAGTTGGTTTCCACTTTGTTGATTTTCTGGTACAGGAATACATTTCCTCCGTTGTGAACTTTGTAGTTTCCAAAAAAAGTGCTTACGGGAGTATAGTATTTCAGCATCTGTTGTGCATTCTCAGAGAAGGTGAAAGTGAGGAAGTTGGCGTTCAGGGAAGGGGTTGCATCATTCATCATCACTTGTCCGTTGCTGCCACTGGGGGTAATGGTTATACCCGCTCCCAAATTGTTAAATTCTTTAATATCTGTTTGATTTCCAATAATATATAAAGATGAAACCCCTTGTTTCTGCACTTCGGAAAGCAATTTTCCTGCCAACTTCTTTTGGCATGGCAACTGGTGAAAGATGAACAATGAGTAGTCGCGTGGGTTTTTGTTGAATTCATCAGCGGCAAAAGTCTCCACTTCGTATTTGTCGGATTTCTCCAATGCTTGTTTGATGGCACTCACATCGGGATGGGCACCTGCATAGACAATGGCAATCTTTTCACGGGAATCCACCACATTGATAAAAAAGGTGGTTTTGTTGTTTTTATAAGTGATTTCATTGGGCAGTTCTGTGATTTCCACCCGGTATTTCTGGGTGCCTTTCTCTTTTGCCTCCAAAACCAATTTTACGGTTTCAAAGTGTTGGTTGCCACGGATATTTATATTCTTGGAAAATACTTCATCGTCTTTGTGGAAAACAGTTAATTGGGCATTATGCCCGGCCAAGTGGGTGGCATCAATTTTGATTTCTATGGGGAAAAAGTTACCCAAAAATGTTTGTTTGTTGTGTGCGATATCGGCAATTCGGAGATCGGTAGGTGCGGTGGTGTCGCCCGCGCCCACTGCGTAAACAGGGAATTTGATGTTTTGTGTCTGGTATTGGGGATTGCTCCCGGTATTGTATATCCCATCGGTAATCAAAACAATGGCACCTACATTGTGTTGCGAATACACATTGTCAATTTCAGTGAAAAGTGCTGAAATATTGGTCATTTTCTGATCAAAGGCAGGGGTAATGTCTTCTTTGTTGGAAACAATTTCGTTCTGTTCACCGAGAAAGTAGGTCTTGACATCATATTTGTCGCCAAATGAGTGGATAAGTTGGTTCAGTTGCTGTGGGAACTCATTGCGGTAAAAGTTGGAGTCGCTTAAACTGACCATGGATGACGAGTTGTCGATGGCGAAGATCAGTACCGGTTTGTCAACCTCTTTAACGGGTCTGCGTATCATCGGGGAAAGAAGTAAAAACGCAATGAGTGAGATAGATACGCCCCGCAGGATGGACATAATCCATTTCGGACGCTTGTCAAATTCAATATCGTGGTAACGAAGATAGAGTGCTACGGCATATATCGCTCCCAATAAAAGACATAATAGGCCGAACCAAAGCGAGTATTCCGTAAGAATTGACATCATAGGATTTTAGTTGTTTTCAGAGGTGCAAAATTAAGATTTTTTAGTGAATAATTTCAGCCAGCCGTAGCGATCTTTGGGCGTTTGCTTGCACCATGCGATGCATACGTTCCCATTGATGAATAGGTAAATAGTATATAATGTAAGGGTTACATAATTGTGAGACAAAATCATCAGAATGACCCCGCAGAGGGAAAAAATAACCCAATAAAACCATGCATCTGTTCTTTTACGAATCATCAGGAAGTTGGCCAAGGTACTGGAGCCGACGATGGCGGAACTGATTACTGCTGCTGTGGTGAATTCATCTTGGAGCAAGAACAGGTCGGCAAGCATGAGGATGGCTAAAATACAAAGCACCACCAAAAATCGTTTTACATCCATAAATGAAGGGATGGCGTA
>JAEEGL016086874.1_pt1 | contig 10401 bp, 8 predicted proteins | sample 9134231 | NCBI WGS metagenome assembly JAEEGL01 (sample SAMN16246548, study PRJNA631951) | gut metagenome | biome: gut microbiome; feature: rumen; material: fiber-attached | host: Bos | place: Iran: Karaj | collected 2018-10
CAGAATAAATCAGGGAGGACATTATTGTGAATATCATTAAACGAAACGGCAAGGAAGTGGAATATGATGGAGAGAAGATCATTGCCGCTGTGGAGAAAGCCAATGATCAGGTAAGAGAGAATTATAAGCTTCTGAATTCCCAGATCAGAGTCGTTGAGGAGAAAGTATACAGGAGACTCAAGGATCTGGATCATGAAGCAGGGGTCGAGGAGATTCAGGATTATGTAATACAGGCAATTCAGGAGGAGGGAGCCTTCAGGGTAGCCACCATCTACACGGTTTACCGTTATAAGAGGGAGCTTGTCAGAAAGAGCAATACTACAGATGACAAGATTCTGACGCTTGTAGAATACGAGAACGAAGATGTAAAGGAAGAGAATTCCAATAAGAACCCCATGGTGGTTTCGGTCCAGAGAGACTACGTGGCAGGCGAGGTCAGCCGTGATCTGACCAGCAGGATACTTCTTCCGCAGGAAGTAGTAGAGGCCCACAGACAGGGTATCATCCACTTCCATGATGCAGATTACTTTGTGCAGCATATGTATAACTGCTGTCTTGTAAATCTCGAGGAGATGCTCCAGAACGGTACGGTGATCTCAGACACCATGATAGAGAAGCCCAAGAGCTTTTCAACTGCCTGCAATATAGCTACACAGTGCATCGCACAGATCGCCAGCTCACAGTACGGCGGACAGAGCATCACTCTTTCACACCTGGCACCTTTTGTAGATGTGACCAGAAAGAAATTCCAGAAGGAAGTCACTGAAGAGTTCGAAGCTGCAGGCATCAGCGCTTCAGAAGAAGAGATAAATGCAGTAGCTGAGCGCCGCACGATCGAGGAGATCAGACACGGTGTACAGACCATTCAGTATCAGGTGACCACCCTCATGACCACCAACGGACAGGCACCTTTTATCACAGTTTTCATGTATCTCGGGGAAGTACCTGAGGGACAGACCAGAAATGACCTGGCCATTATTATAGAAGAGATGCTGAAACAGCGTATTCTCGGGGTGAAGAATGAGAAGGGAGTTTACATAACTCCTGCATTCCCGAAGCTCATCTATGTACTGGATGAAGACAATGTAACAGAGGATTCCAGATACTGGTATCTCACAAGGCTTGCAGCACAGTGCACTGCTAAACGTATGGTTCCCGATTACATCTCAGCTAAGAAGATGAGAGAGTACAAGGGCGGAGACGTTTATCCCTGCATGGGATGCAGAAGCTTCCTCACCCCCGACAGATTCTCGGCTGAGGGCCAGAAGCATAAGTACTACGGAAGATTTAACCAGGGTGTGGTTACCATCAACCTGGTAGACGTAGCCTGCTCATCAGGAAAAGATATGGAGCAGTTCTGGCGCATACTTGACGAGAGACTGGAGCTCTGCCACAAGGCTCTCAGATGCAGACATGAGAGACTTCTCGGCACTACGTCGGATGTGGCTCCCATTCTCTGGCAGCATGGCGCTATTGCAAGACTGTCCAAGGGAGAGAAGATCGACAAGCTTCTTTACGGCGGATATTCCACGATCTCACTCGGATATGCGGGTCTTTACGAGATGTGCAAGTACATGACCGGAAGATCACACACAGATCCGGAGGCAAAGCCTTTCGCCCTTAAGGTAATGCAGAGACTCAATGATAAGTGCGCAGAGTGGAAAGCAGCAGAGAATATTGACTACTCTGTATATGGCACTCCTCTTGAGTCCACCACATATAAGTTTGCAAAGTGCCTCCAGAAGAGATTCGGACGTATCAAGGACGTTACAGACCATAACTATATCACCAATAGTTATCATGTAAGTGTAAGGGAAAAGATAGATGCCTTTACAAAGCTGAAGTTTGAAGCAGATTTCCAGAAGCTGTCTCCCGGCGGAGCCATAAGTTATGTGGAAGTACCGAAGATGACAGATAATATTGATGCGGTTCTCAGCGTAATGAAGTTCATCTATGAGAACATAATGTACGCAGAGCTCAATACCAAGAGCGATTACTGCCAGGTATGCGGCTACGACGGAGAGATCAATGTGGTAACCGACAACCATGGTAAGCTTGTATGGGAATGTCCTAACTGCGGAAACCGTGATCAGTCAAAGATGAATGTGGCCAGACGTACCTGCGGATACATAGGCACAAACTTCTGGAATCAGGGAAGGACACAGGAAATAAAAGAAAGAGTATTACACCTCTGATTCGAATTTATAACCAATGCCCCAGACGGTTGATATCCTCCAGGCTTCGTGATCTTTAAGTTTTTCACGAAGCCTTTTAATATGCACATCAACGGTTCTGGTGTCACCGATATACTCATAGCCCCAGATATGGTCTAAGAGCTGCTCCCTTGTAAATACCTGATTGGGAGATGAGGTGAGGAAATATAAAAGCTCCAGTTCTTTGGGAGGCATGTCGAGAGACTTGCCGTAGTAAAGAACAGAGTAGTTGGTAAGATTGATGGTGAGATCCGGATATTCCACCTTCTTGATATCGGATTTCTGGCTCTCCTGGGGAGAAGCCGCAGACTGATTGGTGCGGCGGAGGACAGCCTTGGCTCTTGCGATCAGTTCCTTTGAATCGAAGGGCTTTTCCATGTAGTCATCGGCTCCCAGCTCCAGGCCGAGAACCTTATCAAATACTTCACCCTTGGCAGACAGCATGATAATGGGAGTCTGGGACTTTGTCCTTATCTCACGGCAGACCTGATAGCCGTCAATTCCCGGGAGCATAAGGTCCAGAAGGATGAGATTCGGATGATAGGTCTCATATTCCTTAAGGGCACTTTCACCGTCATTGACGATCTTTGTATCAAAGCATTCTTTTGTGAAATACAGCGAAATGAGCTCGGCTATATTGTTATCATCATCTACTATCAGAACTTTCTGCTTATCTACCATAGTGTTTCCTTTCATCTACTTAAACGTGGCTATAGTAACACCGGAATCACCTTCACCGAATTCTCCGGCTCTGTAAGTCTTCACATATTTGCACTTCTTAAGGTAGGACTGGACAACCTCCCTGAGAACTCCCGAACCCTTTCCGTGAACTATACGGACTTCGGGAAGATGGGAAATATAGGCATCATCCAAATATGCCGCCAGTTCCTCCCTGGCATCGTCGCCGTTCATGCCGATAAGATTGATCTCCGGATGGATAGTCATTGCATGACCAAGGGACTTTCCTCCGGAGGATGCTTTTCCTATTCCGTAACCTCCTGTCTTTTTCTCATCAGCATTCAGGTCAGACAGATTAACGTTATATTTTATAATACCACATTGTACGGATAAATTCTTATTTTTGTCGGGAAGGGACTGCACGGTGCCCTTAAGGTTCAGGGAAATTATCCGCACATTCATTCCGATCTTGATATCTTTCGGAGAGAGGTTTCCTTTCGGACGATCCTTTTCAGGAACAGAACTTAAGGAAGGTGCCGGTACAGACGGATCTGACGTAGTGTTCAGCGCATCTCTTAACCGTGCCCTGTCCTTTTCGGCGGATTTCAGCACGTCCGTGTCCGCATACTTCTGAAGATTTTTAATTGACTGGTCGGCAGTCTTTTTTGCCTCCCTGAGGATATTACGTGCTTCTTCCCTTGCTTCGGAAAGGATCTTATTTTTGGAATCCTCCAGTTTCTGTTTGCCGGAATCCAGCTCATTCTGCAGCCTTTCGATCTCAGCCTGGGTGTCGGTTATTTCTTTCTGCTTCTTTTCAAGAGCGACCCTGTTTTTCTCCAGGCTGGCAAGGACATGCTCGAATTTCTCATCTTCTTCATTTATACGCTGTTTTGCGTCATCGATTATCTTATCCGGAAGTCCCAGTCTCTTGGAGATAGCGAAAGCATTACTCTTTCCGGGAACTCCCACAAGGATCCTGTAGGTAGGTCGCAGGGACTCCACATCAAATTCGCAGCAGGCATTCTCCACCCAGGATGTGGTGAGAGCATATTCCTTCAGCTCGGGATAATGAGTGGTAGCCATGGTGCGTATACTTCTCTGATGAAGGTAATCCAGAACAGAAGTCGCGAGAGCTGCACCCTCGGTAGGATCTGTTCCGGCACAGAGTTCGTCAAAAAGGCAGAGGCAGGTGATGTTGGCGTCATGAAGTATTCCCACAATATTTGTCATATGGGAAGAGAAAGTGGATAGTGACTGTTCTATTGACTGTTCGTCACCGATATCCGCGTATATCTCACGGAAGAAGGAGAGCTCACTCCTTTCACCGGCAGGGATATGGAGACCCGAAAGCCCCATGAGTTCCAGAAGTCCCACGGTTTTTAAGGATACGGTCTTTCCGCCGGTATTGGGACCGGTGACTACCAGAAGGTCAAAGTCACGTCCGAGGCAGACATCTATAGGCACCACCTTTTTCCTGTCAATGAGGGGATGGCGTGCGGAGTGGAGATCGATTATCTCTCCGGTATTAAATACGGGCCTGGTTCCTTCCATATCAAGGGAGAGGGATGCTTTTGCGAAGATAAAATCAAGCTCTGTCATTATGGTGTAGTCAGCGGACAGAAGGTCAGCGTTACTTCCCACGTCCACTGACAGGTTCTTTAATATAAGCTGGATCTCGTCTCTTTCCGCAAGCTCCAGTTCCTTTATGGCGTTATTCAGATTGACAACGGACTGGGGCTCTATGAAAAGGGTGGAGCCTGTACCGGACTGATCGTGTACTATACCCGGTACCTGGGCCTTGTGCTCCAGTTTCACGGGAACACAGTAGCGGTTATCCCTCATTACGATCACCTTATCCATAAGATAATCTGAGAGCTTTCCGTTTATCATATTGGAAAGGGTGGAGTGAACTTTTGACTGCGCTTCCCGGATCTTTCGCCTTATGGATTTCAGTTCTGAACTTGCGTCATCAGCTATGGTATCCGCGTCAAGTATGCACCTGCGGATCTCTTTTGCCAGGTGATCCACGCTTTCAAGGCAGGAGAAACGGTCCTCCAGGGAATCCGGAACCCGTTCTTCTTCACGGGCTTTATCTCCGTAGGATTTTACAAGGCGTGTGGTCTCCAGGAAAGAAGCTATGTCCAGAAGATCTCTTGCGCTGAGGGAACCGTCTGCTTCAGCGTGCCTGAGAGACAGGGTTATGTCATAAACCCCGGAAAAGGAAATGCTGCCGTCCTTAATGAGACGGTTGAAGGCATCGGATGTTTCCGATTCTGCATGTTCTATTTCTTCTATTGTACTGTAGGGCCGGATATTCAGACACAATTCCTTCCCTCTCGGTGAAAAGGCATGGGATGAGAGAAGTTCGCGTATCTTATTAAATTCCAGCGTATGTAAGACTTTTTCATTCATAGTGTTATTATACCTCAAAACGGTAGGATTACGCCAGATATGGTATGTGGACATGAGCCTGTCTTGAGGCTAGAATATTTATTCACAGGGTGCAAAAAATGGACGAAAACAATTCTTCGGATTTTCATTTTATTAAAGAGACTATAAAGGAAAGACCACTCAATAAAAAGAAGCTTTTAGTGAGGCTTATTTTGCTGGTCATTTCAGCTCTGATCTTCGGACTCGTTTCTGCAGGTATATTTGTGCTGGTCATCAGGAATGTGCTGCCTCCGCCGGAAGAAACACCGGTAGTTGTGAATATTCCGAGGGATGAAGAGTCTGAATCCATAAGTGAGCCCAATCTGGCTGAAGATGATACAGAAGGATCGGAAGCGGAGGTTTCTGCTGATATGGTAGCGGAAGAACCTTCAGAGGAAAGTACGGAAAGTGCAGAAGAATCAGAGGAAGATAAGAAGAGCGGTTCGGATTATCCTCAGATCTCTTATAAGATAGAGCATGTATCCCTTTCCATAGATGATTATAAGAGCCTGTACAGGACGTTAAAGGAAGTCGCAAACGAAACCGGACGTTCGATAGTTACGGTAACCGCAGTGACAAGTGACACCGACTGGTTTGAGAATTCCTATGAGAATACGGATAATTCGGCAGGTCTCATAGTAGCGAATAACGGAAAAGATCTTCTGATCTTAACAAATATTCCCGAAAATGAAGAGAATGTGGACTTAAGCGTCACCTTCTGTGACGGAGAAGTAAGATCCGGATCCATGAAGTCTGCGGACAGAAATACGGGCCTGGCGATCGTTTCGGTACCTTTGGATTCCATTGCAGAGGATACCCTCAGAAAGATTAAAGAAGCTGAGCTTGGTAATTCCAGAGGCACCAATATGGTTGGTCTCCCGGTGATGGCTCTCGGAAGCCCATTGGGAATTCAGGGCAGCCAGTGCTTTGGACGTACCATTTCCAACCAGAGAGAAATGTCGATGGTTGATAAGAATATACACATTCTCAGCACCGATATATACGGAAGCGAGAATGCCACAGGCGTCATAACCAATTATGACGGCCAGATAATGGGAATAATCTCGCAGAATACTTCCCTGGAGGATGCGCCCAACCTTTTGACGGCTTACTCGATATCCGACTTGAAGGGCCTGATAGAGAAGCTTTCCAATAATTCTTCGGAAGCATATCTGGGAATATACGGGACAGATGTAACAAAGGCTATCAACGAAGAAAGCGGAGTACCGATTGGGCTTTACATCACGAAAGTAGCCCTTGATTCTCCCGCGCTTAATGCAGGTATACAAAGCGGAGATGTGATCACCAGACTTGGAACTGCGGAGATATCTTCATACAGGGATTATATGGAACAGATGATGAAGTACCAGCCCGGAGACGAGGCAGTCATCACTGTTCAGAGATATTCAAAGGGTGAATTCCAGGAAATGACCTTCGAAGTGACGATAGATGATGCGAGTAAGCATACGGATAAAGAATAGATGATCAGTCTGTAATTCTTAGCGAAGCGAAGAATCTTCAGAACGATGAAAAGCAGAAAGATAATGAAGAAAACAGATGAGGTGGATTACAACGAATGAGGTATTTAGCGGATCTTAATGAGGGAGACAGCCTTTCGGATGTTTATCTCTGTAAATATAAAGCCCAGGCGGAGACCAGAAACGGTAAGCCCTACTACAATGTGATCCTTCAGGATAAAACGGGAACTCTGGATGCAAAGGTCTGGGAACCAAATTCCGATGGTATAGCTGATTTTGATATCATGGATTATATCTATGTTTTCGGTGATGTGAACAGATATCAGGGAGCACTTCAGGCATCCATCAGAAGGATCAAGGTGGCGCACGACGGGGAATATGTACCATCGGATTACCTCCCCATGAGCCCTTTCAGCATTGACACCATGTGCAGTGATCTGAATGCGGTGGTCAGTACTGTAAAGAACCAGCATCTTAATAAGCTGTTGAATATGTTTTTTGTTGACGATCCTGATTTCATGGAGAAATTCAAGATGAGTTCTGCCGCAAAGTCCATTCACCACAGCTTTGTGGGAGGGTTGCTGCAGCATACTCTGGCTGTGACCAGGATGTGCAAGTATTACGTAAAAGCTTATCCTGCACTTAACCACGATCTTCTGATAACGGCAGCGCTTCTTCACGATATCGGAAAAACAAGGGAGATCTCTTCTTTCCCGCAGAATGATTATACGGACGACGGACAGCTCCTGGGACACATTGTGATGGGATCCGAGATGATAGCGGAAAAGGCTCATACCATACCGGATTTTCCGCCCAAACTTTTAGGTGAGCTTCAGCATTGTATCCTTGCGCATCACGGGGAGTATGAGTACGGATCTCCGAAAAAGCCCGCGCTGATGGAAGCAGTTGCTCTTAATTTTGCGGATAATACAGATGCGAAAATGGAGACTTTCAGCGAGATCCTTTCGCATACTACGGCTGATAAGAAGGACCAGTGGATGGGATTCAACAGACTTTTTGACTCCAATATAAGAAAAGCAGGGGACTGGTGATTATTTTGGAATATCGCAAGAATGACGAAATAAAACTCATAATAGACGATCTTGGAAATGAAGGAGAAGGCATCGGACATATCGATGGCTTTTCTTTCTTTATAAAGGATACTGCAGTCGGAGACCATGTAACCGCAAAGGTGATGAAGGTAAAAAAGAACATGGGTTTTGCAAAGCTTGTGTCTGTTGATACGCCTTCACCTGACAGGATATTGCCCTCATGTCCCGTGAGTGCGAGTTGCGGAGGCTGTACGCTTCAGCATATCTCATGTGAAGCAGAGCTCCGTTATAAGGATAATAAGGTATATAACTGCCTTAAGAGGATAGGAGGCATTCCGTCTGAAGTTCTGGATGCAGCGAGGGAGCCGGCGGTCGGAATGGGAGATAAGGAAAGATACAGGAATAAAGCCCAGTATCCTATCGGTATAAATAAAGACGGAAAGGCTATTGCGGGATTCTATTCAGGGAGAACTCATCATATTGTGGAAACGGAGGACTGTCTTTTATCGCCTCCGGAATTCAGTAAGATCCTGAGAACGGTTCTTGATTTCATAGATGAATATAAGATATCTGTTTATGACGAAACTGACGGGAAAGGTCTCATCAGGCATGTGCTGATCCGCAAAGGTTTTAATACCGGAGAGATTATGACATGTATTGTGACATCTTCAGAAAAGGTGCCGCATATTGAGATTCTGTCAAAAAGACTTATGAATATTGAAGGCATGAAGTCAGTCTGTCTGAACATCAATCCTGAAAAGACAAATGTGATACTCGGCGCAGAATGTATTCCCGTGAAGGGCCCTATGTATATAGAGGATATCCTGTGCGGACTCAGGTTCAGGATCTCCCCTCTTTCATTTTATCAGGTGAACCCCGTGATGGCGGAGAAGCTGTATTACAAGGCTATGGAATATGCGGGGCTTATAGAGGCGCAGGAAAAGGCTGCGCTAAAGTCACAGAATGGATCTACACAGGATCTTCCAGAAGATAAGAGCTCCGAAATCTGGGACATATGCTGTGGGATAGGGACTATCACACTCACAGCTGCAAAGAGCGCGCCAAATAGCCTTATCCACGGTGTGGAGATAGTCCCGGAAGCCATTATGGATGCAAAGGAGAACGCTCTTCTAAACGGAATATCAAATGCGGAATTCACCGCAGCCGCAGCGGAAAGCTTTATGCCTGAGTATTTGAAGGAGAACCCCGGGGCCAAAGCGGACGTTGCGATAGTAGATCCGCCGAGAAAAGGGCTGAAGCCCGAAGTCCTCGACACTATTGCAGAGCTCTCGCCTGCAAAGGTTGTCTATATTTCCTGCGACCCCGCTACCCTAGCCCGTGATCTGAAGATCCTCCTCTCATCAGGCTATAAACTTGAGAAGTACCGGGTTTTCAATCAGTTCTACAGAACTTCGCATGTCGAGACTGTGTGCCTCTTGGGCAGACGAAAACCCGATGATACGATTAAAGTCTCCGTCAATATGGACGACTATTATCAGATCAGGGACGCTGAGGAAGCGGAGAAAAACCCTTCATAAGACCAAAATAAGTATATCGAAATTATAACTAAGCTGTTGATGCGTAAGAAAAGATTACGTATCAGCAGCTTATTTTATTTTCGGCCGGGAACGGCAGAAGGGAGCAAATCTATGACAAAGGAAGTAAAAACGACAAGGAACCTGAAGGTGATTGAGCAGAGCGGGTACAGGTATCAGGCTACGCCGACTGTGATGCTGAAGGGCAAATGGCTCAGCGAGTTTGGCTTTGACATTGGCACGCATGTCAAAGTGGAGTGTGAGGACGGCAGGAACATTGCCCGATATATGAGAGTGGACAAGCTGATCCGTCCGTTCAAGGATAGGCTGGATGTCGGTGATCTGACCTTGACGGCGGCGGTGGAGCTTTCCTATCTGTCAGAGGATGAACAAGAAGCCGTGACGGCGCGGGATGTGAAGGTGGATGAAAAGACGGCGAAGGCGGTCAGGGCGGCAGCAGGGGAACTGACGGAAGGGAAGCTGGAAGAAATCCTGCATCCGGCTAAGGCTCCTGCGAAGGCAACAATGATCAGTGTGAAGATACCGGCGGAAGCGGAAGAAAAGTATTTCTCCGGTCTGAAGGCAAAGGACAGGACGGATCTGGTCATGCACGCTCTGGAAGCGTGGTTTGCCGGGAAGGAGGCTGCCTATGTTCAGCAGTGAAGACCTGAAATGCTTAGATCCGGAGTATTTCAACATCATCACCACGGATGCCTATGATGTGACGATCATGTCCAGAAATACCGGGCATTACTGGTATCTGCATAATCCGGAGTATCCGGAGCAGGGAACGGTGATCATCTTCCACAAGCACAAGACTTCCCATCCGTATCACCAGCACGGCAGGGCGAACACTCTGCGGCAGGCGGTACGGAGCATCCAGGGGCATGATAGGTGGCAGATGGGCGGGCGTAAAAATAAGCGAATAATATAGTTGACGGGGCGGTACAGAAGTCTTATAATATGTTTAGTAAGGTTAGGAGGTTACAAAACATGTCAACAAAGGTGTCTTTAA
>JAEEGL017058723.1_pt1 | contig 10401 bp, 10 predicted proteins | sample 9134231 | NCBI WGS metagenome assembly JAEEGL01 (sample SAMN16246548, study PRJNA631951) | gut metagenome | biome: gut microbiome; feature: rumen; material: fiber-attached | host: Bos | place: Iran: Karaj | collected 2018-10
CATGAAGAAAATCCTGTCCCTCGTTCTCTCACTTATGCTGCTGGTCTCCATGGCCGCGGCCCTGCCGGCTGGTGCGGAAGACTACCGGGAGCCTATCACCCTGACCATGTACTCCGGGCTGGCCAACTTCGCCGGCGAACAGAAAGGCTGGTTCGCTAAGGAACTGAAGGATCGCTTCAATGTGACGCTGAAGATCACCTCCTCCAATGTGGATGCCAACGCCCTGGCGAACGTAGCCACGAAGCAGACCGCGCTGTCCGTCCGGATGACGGTGGCCATGGTGGTGACCTTCCCGATCCTCTGCGTCTACCCCTTCTTCCAGCGGTATTTCGTGAAGGGGATCATGATCGGGGCGGTCAAGGGATAAGCCCCTTCCCGGCAAAGGCTTTGCCCCGCATGCGATGCGGGTATGCAATATGCAATTTTTATAAGGAGGAAGAACCCATGAAGAAAATCCTGTCCCTCGTTCTCTCGCTCATGCTGCTGGTTTCCATGGCCGCCGTCGTTCCGGCCGCCGCGGAAGACTACCGTGAGCCCATCACCCTGACCATGTACTCCGGCCTCGCGAACTTCGCCGGAGAGCAGACCGGCTGGTTTGCCAAGGAGCTGAAGGACCGCTTCAACGTGACCCTGAAGATCATTTCCTCGAATGTGGATCCCAACGCGCTGACCTCCGCGATGTCCGCGGGCGAGCTGGGCGACATCATCTGCATGGGCGAAATGAGCGGCGACTTCCTGGACTGCGTGAAGGCTGACCTGATCCTGGACTGGAGCGACATCGACCTGACCGCCTATCCGAACATCAACGCCTACATGCAGGATTCCATCGCGAAGGTTTCCGCAATGTGCAAGGAAGCCGGCTATGACGGCGTCTACGGTATGACCAACCAGGTGGCCATGGAAAACGGCGCCTGGGCCGAACTGACCGATCCCACCTACGCGCTGCAGATCCGCTTTGACGCGTGGGAAAAGGCCGGCAAACCCGAGCTGAACACCCTGGAAGACCTGCCCGCCTTCCTCGAGGCGCTGCAGAATGCCGTTCCCACAAACGCTGACGGCGAAACCGTGTACGCCTACGGCGGCTTCGGCGACTGGGAAGATTGCGTCATGAAGTTCACCTGGGACCTGATGACCTACTACGGCTTCCAGGAATTCGACTTCATGGGCGTGAACTACGCGACCCGTGAAATCGTGAACCCCCTGGATGAAGGCAGCCTCTACTACCGCGCCCTGAAAGTGAACAACGAACTGTACCGCAAGGGACTGTTCGATCCGGAATCCGTTTCCCAGAATTTTGACGCCTATTCCCAGAAGCTCAGCAGCGGCCGTTACCTGGTGGCGCTGTGGGGCTGGATCATCGGCAACTACAACAGCGCGGAGCGCGCCGCGAACAAAGAAGGCTTCACCACGTTCCTGATCGGCGATTCCGCTCCCGCCGTGCAGACGCTGTCCACGCAGGGAGGCAACTGGCCCTGGGCCCTCGGCGCCAACACCGAGCATGCCGAGCGCGCGCTGGAAGTCATCGACTGGCTGACCTCTGAGGAAGGCATCATCATCTCCAACTACGGTCCGAAAGGCCTGTGCTGGGATTACGGCGAGGACGGCGTGCCCTACATGACCGACTTCGGCTGGCAGTGCCAGGAAGACCAGGAGAACACCCAGATGCCCGAAGAGTTCGGCGGCGGCACCTTCATGGACGGCCAGAACAAGATCAACCACAACACCCTGGCCACCGAACAGCTGATCCCCGGAAAGACCTACAGCTTCTCCAACAAGGGCTGGCCCTGCTACGCGGAACACTACGCCACCGAGCTGAGCAAGGCCTGGAGCGAAGAATACGCCGACGGCGCGGTCTCCGGCATCGACCTCTACCGCAAAACCGGCAAGGCTTCCGTTGTGAGCCCCGCTGCCATCGCGTTCACCAAGGCTCCCGCCTCCGACGACGCCCAGGCCAAGCGCGCCCAGTTTGCCCCGATCATGAAGGAATACAGCTGGAAGTGCGTATACGCCAAGGATGACGCGGAATTCGACGCCCTCTGGAAGGAAATGGTTGAAACCTGCAAGTCCTACGGGTATGATGATGTGGCGGCCGAAAAGATGGCCGATATCCAGAAGTGCTTTGAGTACATGGACGCCAACGACTGAGAACAGTTCCGCGGCAGAATAAAAAAAGGGAGCCGCTCTTTTCCGGGGCGGCTCCTTTTCCGGAAGGCGTGTGGCAACATTGGTAACGATGAAGGATATTGCGCAGAAGTGCGGGGTTTCGGTCTCAACGGTCTCCCGCGTACTGAGCGGGAATGATCTGATCAGTCCGGATACCAGCAGGCTGGTAATGGAAGCGGCGGAAGAAATGGGCTATATGCCGGATATGACAGCACGTACCCTGAAAACGAACCGCTCGGATATGATCGGCATCGTGTATGACATGAAGCTGACGCACCCCTTCTTCTCGGGGGTCATTGACGCCATCCGGACCCGCGCGGAGGAAGCCGGCTTTGACGTGCTTCTGCTTTCCCGGGTAAAACACGGCGGCAGGATGGGCTATACGGAGATGGCCCTGTCCAGGCGGATGGACGGAATCATCGTGGTCTATGCCCGCGTGGAAAACGAAAACGTCCGGAAGCTGATGAACGGAAGCATTCCGGTCGTTTCCGTCGACGTGTATGACGGAAAAACCAGCGTCGTGTTCAGCGACTACCGCGAGGGAACCCGGCAGCTGACGGAATACGCCGTTTCCCTGGGGCACCGGCGCGTCGCCCTGATCCACGGGGAAATGGGATACGCCACAAAGGAGAGACTGGCCGGTTTCCGCGAAGTGATGGCCGCCCACGGGCTGGAAGTGCCGCCGGAAATGATCCGGGCCGGTGTTTTCAACCATCCGGAGGAATGCGCCGCGGAAACGGAAAAACTCCTTGCGCTGCCGGAAGCGCCGACCTGCATTCTCATGCCGGACGACTATTCCGCCATCAACGCGCTGCGGATCCTGCGGGAGCGGGGCATTTCCGCACCGGGGGATTTCAGCTGCGCAGGATACAGCGGAATCCTGCCCTCCCTGACCTTCGGGCCGCAGCTGACGACCTTCCGGCAGAATACGAAAGCCATCGGCCGGACTGCGGTGGAGCTCCTGCTGGAGACCATCCAGGAAGGCCCCGGAAAACTGCGGGAGGTTACGGTCCGCGGACAGCTGATCCCGGGTGAAACCGTGGCGGATCTCCGCGCCTGACAAAGCGGCGGCGGAACGGCAGGGGCAGCCCTCTTCGTTCCGCTTTTACTTTATGCGGATGTACCGGCTCCCTTCCCGCCTGAAAATCCCTTCGCTGATCATGTCCCGCCGGATCGTGCAGTAATCATCGTGAACCGGCAGGATGATTTCATTGACTTCCTTTTCCTCATAGACTTTTCCGATCTCAAAGCGCGCGGCGATCTGTTCATAGCAGATCAGCTTTTTTTTGCGCTGCACCGGAATGGAGCGGAGTTTTCCGTATTCAAAGAAAGCGCTGATCACCTTCCGGCGGTATGCTTCCTCCCTCTTCTGCTGCTCGTCCGTCTCCCCGGGCCCGGAAACCGCGGCCTCATACAGGGTCTTTTCCAGAACCGCCCGGTTCAGGGAATAGACCGTATAGTACTGCTCCCTGCGGGACACGATGATCCCCGCGTCCTCCAGTTTCTTCATATGGAAGGAAACCGTAGACGGCGTCAGCTCCAGTCGCTCCGCCAGCAGCTCCGTGTACATTTCCCCCTGGGTCAGCGCCTGCACGATCCGCAGCCGGGAGGTATCCGAAAGGCATTTGAACAGCTTCAGGGCGTCTTCCCGGGTCATTCTTCCCCCACCTCCCGCAGGTGCGCAATCACGTCCTCCAGCGCGGAAAGCTTTGCCTCCTCCACGGCCGTTCCCCGGGCGTCTCCGTGCTGCTTCGCCCTTTCCAGCGCCGCGCTCCATTCCGTGCGGAACCTTTCTGTCTGCGCCTTCACCGCGCCCATCCCGGCACCGGGCCTGTCCGCCAGCGCCAGGGTAACCGTCCTGCAGACCTCATAGATATTCGTGTGCGCCTTCATGAAGCCCGCGTCGTCCCTGCGGCCTTCCGCCTGCAGCCCGGCGGTTTCCGCCCTGCCTTCTTCGATTTTGCGGTCCAGGTATGCAATTAATTCTTTCATGCTGACATCCTCCGTAATGAATCTGATTCTATAATCATCGAATCAATATTAGCGCCGGCGGAAACGGATGTCAATATTTAATTTTATATTTATCGAATTAATTTTGAAACTCCCGCCTTCAGGCCGGATCCGGCGCCTGTTCCGGCTGCGCTTGCCGCTTCCCGCTCCGCATGTTAAGATGAATCCTGCAGGCAGACATCGAACGGACGCGGCAATCCCGTCATCAGTGCAGGGCGGAGCCCGTCCGGAATCCGCCGGCGGACCGGAGGAAAAGCCAGTGAAAATTTTCGATATCTCCCAGGAAGTATTCGGATGCGCGGTCTATCCGGGCGATCCTGCCCCGGAAAGAATCCGCCTTCAGAAGATGAGCGAAGGCGCGCTGTACAACCTGACCGCTTTCAGCATGTGCGCCCACAACGGCACGCACGTGGACGCTCCTTCCCATTTCATTGAAAACGGCGAAACCGTCAGCCAGATCGGCCTGGACCGGTTTGTCGGATACGCGTACGTCGCTTCCCATGAGGGGGAGCTGTCTTCTTCGGATGCGGAAAGGATCCTCGGCGAAGCGGCGTCGAAGGCCGCGCTTTCGCGGATCCCCGGCTGCGACTGCTGCGGCAGGATCCTTGTGAAGGGAAAGGCCGTCGTTACGGAAGAAGCCGCAAAAGTTTTCGCGGCGCGCAGGATTCTGCTGTTCGGTAACGAGTCCCAGACGGTCGGGCCCGAAAGCGCGCCCATGGCCGTCCATCAGATCATGCTGGGGAGCGGAATTGTTCTCCTGGAGGGAATCAGGCTCAGCGAGGTAAAGGATGGCATATACTTCCTGAACGCCGCCCCGATCCATCTCGGGCAGGCCGACGGCGCGCCCTGCCGGGCCTGGCTCATCGGCTGCTGATTTTTCCCGCGCGGCCCGCCTGTTGTCTTTTGGTTCGTCAGCGTTTATACTTTATCTATATCTGAGGGATTGCGCCCGGCAACACAAAAAAGACCTGACAATCAAAAAAGGAGATGGCAACATGAAAAAGTTATTTGCGGTCCTGGCTTCCCTGTGCCTGCTGCTCAGCGCCTTCGGCGCCGTTGCTGAAACGGCGGAAAATCCGGAGGATCCCCTCTCCGTCACGCTGGAGGTCCTGAACAGGGGAGCGGAAGCATTCTACGGATGCGACGTGAACATTTCCATCAAGGATTTCATCGCCCTCGGGTTTGAGTTCGGCGACGCCTGCAGCGTCGTCCTGGAAAATGACCTGTACCGCTATGAATTCAAGTCCGTTCCCTTCTATAACGGCTATTATACAAAAACAGGGGTCCCGCTTCTGTGCGGATACGGCTACGCCGTTAAGGAAAACAGAGGAGACGACTATCAGTATACAAGAACCGATTATCCGTATCTCCGGTTCTGCTTCAACAACCGGGAAATGTGGAACCTGCTGCACCTGACGACAGACATGAAATGCACCATCACCCTGGTTGACCGCGGAGGTTATGATTACGAGCAGAAGCTGGTGGGCGGCCTGACGTACAGCAAGGATTTTGAAGACTACGAGGCAAAGGACGGCGCGACCAAGGAAGAAGTTTTCGCAAACTTCAGGGCGGTCCGGTCTGACGCCGTCAGGGAGAACGTCCTGTTCAGATCGGCTTCCCCGTTTGACAACGCCAACAACCGCGCCCCCTATGTAAACGCGCTGGCGAAGGCAAACGGAATCGATTATGTCCTGGACCTGGCCGATTCCGAAAAGAAGATCGAAAAATACAAAGAGGATGAAATCTGGCCGGAGCTGGACTATTCCCGTCAGCTTCTTGACGACGGCCGGGTCTGCCTGATGGCCATGTCCGCGGCTTATGAAGGCGCGGCCTATCAGTCAGCGCTGGCCAGGGGGCTTGAAAGCGCACTTGCGCATAAAGCGACAAAGATCCTGTTCCACTGCACCGAAGGAAAAGACAGGACGGGCTTTGTGGGCGTGGTCCTGGAGAGCCTCTGCGGCGCTTCCTATGAGGAAATGAGAGACGACTACATGATCACCTACGACAACTATTACAACCTCACGGAAGAGTCGGACAAAACGGCGTATGATTATATCGTGGAACTGAAATTCAACGATATGATCGACTATCTTCTGACCTTCGATCCCTCCCTGGAAGCAAAGGGAGATGGCACCTATGACCTGGCCGCCGTAACGCCGGAAAATTACGCGGCAGCCGCAAGGAACCTTCTTACAAAAGCCGGAATGAGCGAAGAAAATCTCCAGGCGCTGACCGCGCTGCTGAAGAAGTAAGATCTCCTCAGCAGGAGGGCTTATCCGAAGAAAAAAAGGCGCCGGAATACAATCCGGTGCCTTTTTTGCGCGTCCGTGCGCGGGCGGGTGCGCGTGTTTTTACCGTCAGGAAAGAGCCCGGGCAAGAAGCCGCGCTTTTTCCCTCTGTACCTGCTTCAGTTCCGCCTCCTCGGTCATTCCCCATTCCTTCTCCAGCAGTTCAATGATCCGGTCAAAGGTTTCCGCCGCTTTCCGGTATTCCCCCCGGATCTCATAAATTTCCGCGACAGCCATCAGCTCGTCCTGGAACCGGGGCCTCCGGGCCTGCCGTTCATAGGAACGCTCGTACAGGGCAACGGCCCTGCCGTAATCGCACTTGCGCGCGTAATACTGGGCGGCCTCAAAGAGGCAGGCGGAATCCTCCGGATACTTCGCTTCCAGCGCCTCCATGATCCGATCCGCCGCCGGCTCGTCAAACCGGGCCAGGGCGATGCAGGCCCGGTAAACTTCTACGTGAACCGGGCTGACGCCGGGCAGGGTTTCATATTTCCGCAGAAGCTCCTCCGCCTCCTCCGCCCGGTGGTCCGCCAGGAGGTTGTCAAACAGGTAAGCGTAGGGCAGTTCTGTCTCAGGATTCTCCTGCACCAGCCCGCGGTAGAATTCCACCGCCTTGCTGTGGTTGGCGACATTCCAGTCCCAGACGGCATGCCCTTCAGTCTTCTGAAGCATCCACTGGCAGCCTTTTTCACCCGGCGCGTTCCGCACCGCCTCCTTCGCCCAGCGGCGGACTCTCGCCGCGTCGGCGTTCATTCTGTGCCAGTAAAGATAAGCGGTCAGCTCCGTGGCGCGCTTCCGGTATTTTTCATCCGCAAGCCCGGTTTTCAGGAAATCCTCGTATTCCCTGAAAACATCCGGGGACAGTTCATCCTCGAAATCCAGGCGGTTTTCAATCCGGTTGAGGCGCTGCTCCGCGGTCAGGTCGAAGAGATCGTCAATGCTGACCCCGAAAACCTCGGCCAGGCCGGGCAGCAGCGCGATATCCGGCATCCCCACAGCGTTTTCCCATTTGGATACCGCCTGCGGGCCAACCCCCAGCTTTTCTGCCAGCTGCTCCTGCGTAAACTGGGCTTTCAGGCGCAGCTGCTTTATTCTCTTTCCAAGTTCCATCATCATTTCCTCCTCCCGCGGCCGCCGTTCCGGGCCGCAGGATCATCATAAAGCCGGATACAGACGAAAACAATAACCCGTTCGTCAAGTCAGTCCGCTTTGCAGTTGAGTTCTCCTAAAACTGAAACGCCACTGCTTCGCGGTACAGGCTGCCGAGCAGGCCGATAAAATCCTGCAGCGATTTCCTGCGGTCTTCCCTGTGCGTGCACAGGACGCAGGAAAAGCTCTCACTGCAGTCAAAAGGGATCCACGCAAACTGGCCGCTGTGGTCGTTCAGAAAGCCGGGAGCCAGGCAGACGCCTCAGGCCTGCAGCAGTTCAAAATGGTTGAGCCCGTCGCTGCTCCGGCCGATGATACAGCTCATGCCGCCCTTCATGGCGCCGTACAGGACGTCCATTACGGCAAGCATCAGGGTCGGGAATCCCGGATCGCTGACGGGGCTGTTTTCACAGACCCTGAACAGGAAGTAATTCTGCTTTCCGCTGCCGGAATCCGGGACGTCTCTGATCCATTCACTGACATGCTCCCATCCGCTGCGTTCAAATACCTTCCGCGCGTCCGGGGGAACGTTTTCCCCGGATCTGTTTTCTTCTTTGGCAACCTGGAAAAACAGGGTGTTTCCGCCGGGATTTCCGTCTGCCATTTTGTCCATGACTTCTTTCATGGCGTTCAGGTTCTCATCCGTCATCTGCCGCGCGATTTCAGCGCTCGCCTTCCTGCACTGCGTCAGCCAGTCAACCAGCTTCTCATGCACTTTGGCGCGGGTCTCCGCCTGCCGTTCAGTATCCAGCCCGAATTCCTTCCACAGGACGGGTTTGTTCATCTGTCCTTCCACATAATCCGTAAGCATATAAACCATATTCTGCATATCCATTTTTTCACGGAGATATGATTTCTGAATTTCCCGGATTCGCTCCAGTTTTTGCTGCTGTTCCCTGATCTTCCGGTCAAACGCTGATATCAGGAGATCGTCATCCCCGGGCAGAAGGGCTTTGATTTCTTCAATGGTGAAATCCGCCTGCTGCAGGTTTTTAATCTTCACAAACAGCAGGGCCTGCTCTTCTTCATAGTACCTGTAACCGGTCCATTCATCGACCTTAGCCGGCTTCAGAAGGCCGATGCGGTCATAGTACCGCAGCGTCTGGGTGTTGCATCCGCAAAGCTTTGCGAATCCCTGGATCGTGATCATATCTCATCCTCCTCAGCGCTACGGTAGCATTGCACTTAAGTGCAAGGTCAAGCGTTTTTTTTTATTTTTTTCAGAGCAGTCCATCCGGCGCCTCTCCGGAGGCCCTGCCGGGATTTCTCACAGTCCGCCGCGTTTCCCGTTGTTCAGCAGCCACGCGAACGCCCTTGCCGTCCGGAGATCCGCGTCCCTGAAGTGATTGCCCTCGTTCCACTCAAGGGTGCAGTTCACGCCGCGATCGTTCAGCAGGGCATGCGCCGCGCGTATTCTGTCTCCAACAGCTGCCATCACGGGATTGCGCGTTTTTTCCTCCCTGTTGCCGAGGCTGAGGTAAACCGCATCGGTCCGGATTTCATTTTCTTCCATATATCCGGCAAAGCCCGGAAACCATACGGAAGGAGACGCGGCCGCGACGCCGTCAAAAACGTCTGTCTGATATGCCGCCCACAGGGCGAACAGTCCGGCGAGGGAATAGCCGCCGATATAATACGTCCTGCGCCTGTCGCCGCACAGTTCAAGCAGTTCCCGGAGGGTTTCCGGAGCCCCGCAGCCGAAGCCTTCCTTTCCGAATACTGCCGGAGCCTTCCACGGGGAAAGATCCCTGTTCCAGTCGTTGACTCTGGCTGCCTTCAGGCAGAACTTCGCATCGCAGTGCGCGGCAATCGCCGCATACTCGTTTTCGATTCCTTCAAGGTCGTGATCATCAACCGGCTGTATCAGAACGATGCCGGTGTCCGGATCTCCGAATTCATGAACCTTCATTTCCAGAGTCCCCTTCCGGTTCTTTTCTGTATTTCCTGTAAATCTTTCCGTAAATCATGGGCAGAGCCGGTATGCTGACAGCGCATCCCGCAACCAGGAAAATCCCGCCTGCTTCCATATTTACAGCACCGAGCACCGTACTGATCCACATCACCAGGGAAAAGGCAAGCCACAGGAACCCGTTGGCCCTGTTATACGCTGCCGTATCTGAGATTTCAGATTCCTTCACCGTGCTTCCCGCCCAGAACCACATCGGCTTTCTGCTCTTCCGCGCGAAGATGCCAAGCCCTGTAAACAGCAGGCTGACGGGGGCCATGATAACCAGCCATACGATATTTTTCACGGTCGGCGCCTCCCTGATCCGTTCAGGCCGGACCGCAGTAAACAGGGAACGGATCGTTTTTCCATGTTCGCGGCCATCGGCCTGTTTGTCCGGGGCTGAACGTTTTCATTTCCTCAGCCGTGTGATCCGATCGGATGTGTATCTTTCAACCTGCTTCCACAGGGACGTCAGCTGCTTTTTGTGGATACACAGCTTTTCCGTACAGTTTCTGCACTGCAGATAATCGTTTGTTTTTTCCGAGAAACGCTCCGGGTGAAGATAAAACGTGATTTCCCAGCGGATCAGCAGCGCCACCGAAAGCGCCAGCAGGCTCCAGGAATAGCTTCTGCGTACAAAGAACAGCGGCGTGAACATCATGGCATAGTCCCAATTGTAAATTCTGCACGCGCTGCAGCATTTGTTTTTCATGAACCACGTCTGGAACGGGCAGAAAAACAGGATACAGATGATGTCGCAGACAGAATACGCGCTGCACAGCAGGATCATGATCCCGTCGTCCAGGATGCCCTGCATATGCAGCGCGCCGAAAACGCCGTTGA
>JAEEGL010433624.1_pt1 | contig 10400 bp, 21 predicted proteins | sample 9134231 | NCBI WGS metagenome assembly JAEEGL01 (sample SAMN16246548, study PRJNA631951) | gut metagenome | biome: gut microbiome; feature: rumen; material: fiber-attached | host: Bos | place: Iran: Karaj | collected 2018-10
CAAGTGCTTTTCTATCTCCGTGAGCACGGCATTTTACAGTGTGCGGATGCCTCGGTGAGCGTACACATCCTCTTTGAACTCGCTCATCTTCTCGCCCAGAGCCATAATAGCGGCGGAAATGCCGTCTATCTTCTGGCTGGACTTGGATTTGTCGGGCTTGATATTTCCGGATGGATCTCGTGCGATTGCGACATTCGAGAGCATCCAGCGCAGCACAGGGTTTCCGTCATGAACTACCTGCCTGGAAAGCACTCCAGCCTCGAAAGCTTTGGTCGGGGTGGACATACTTGCGTACCCCTGCCCGAAAGGGTGCATCGTCATCCCTTCATTCTGTAGATCTATGACCGTCTGGGATGAGTTCCAACGGTCATAGGCGATGGACTGTATATTGTACCTCCTGGAAAGCTGAAGAATATCCTCTTTGATGAAAGCATAGTCCACCACATTTCCAGGAGTGACGCGGATATGGCCTTCGTTGATCCATTTCCTGTAGTCCACATTCTCTTTCTTCATCTTCTCGGCCACCGTGTCTTCCGGAATCCAGAAGAAAGGCAGAAGAGGTGTCTTCCCATCTTTGTTGAAAGCAAGAACAAACGCCGTGATGTCAGACACATTCGAGAGGTCGAGACCGCCCCAGCAGTCGCAGTGCTCCAAATCCGTACCCTTAACCTCGGATTCCATCCATTTTGAGTCAAGAATCCAGGTGGCGGCGGAGTCAGTCCAGAGGTTCAAGTTCTTGGTCATCACATTTACCTGCGCTTCTGGACGGTTCAGGGCATCTTTCACCTGCTGCCCGATATAGTCTGAAGAAACAGATACATCGAGATTCGGGTTGGCCTTGATCCAGACGGACGGATCTGTCCAGTCGTCGCCTTCGTCAAGGGTAAAGATCATTGAGAAGAGGGAATCATCCTGGGCAATTCCTCTTAGCACATTGATGGCGTTCCGGCGGTATGCGTAGCAAGGATAATTCCTGTAAAATCCGGCAGTTGTGATGATAAACATCAGCGGACTGAAGCGTGATCCGGAAGCAGAGTCCAGTACATCCAGCACTCCGGAGGTAGGATGCGCATGATACTCATCGATGATGGAGATATGAGGGTTCAATCCGTCAAGAGTGTCATAGTCTGATGACAGAGGCTTGAAATAGCTGCCAGTAGCATCGTAGGAGAGGGAGTTCCGGAAGATATTGATGCGATTTTTCAGGGAGCAGCTCTTCACCATCTCCTTCGCTTCCTCGAACACGATCTTGGCCTGGTCTTTTGTGGTAGCAGCAGAGTAGATTTCCGCTCTCGGCTCTTTGTCCACGAACAATCCGCACAAGCCGATACCCGCTGCAAGAGTGGACTTTCCGTTCTTCCTGGCCACTTCGATATAGGCTTTCCGGAACCTTCTGCTGCCGTCGGCTCTCTTCCAGGCGAAGAGGTTGAAGATGAGGAACTGTTGCCAGGGCTGAAGGGCGAGAAGATGGCCGGCATAGATACCCTTAGTCTGCTTCAAGGAAGATATGAACCTGATTGCCCTCTCTCCAGCCTGTCTATCGAGAGTAAGGCCCTCATATATGCGCTTTTTGTCACGGAAATAGCGATGACAGGCAAGCCGTATGAGCTCGCCCGCCTGGATGTTGCCGGAAAGCACTCCTTCTGCGTATGTCTCGTAGGTGTAGTTCATTCTTCCTCCTTCCATTCCGCTTTCGGCAGCGAGATATTGTACCCTTTGAGGTAATACGCATCATCACCTTCTCTGACGGAATAATCGAGGACATACCACCTCTTCCCTGACTGTTTATTGACAAAAACTCTCATTTCTTTGACTTTATGCAAGGTATTTTGGTCTCCAATTTTCGTAATCTTCCATCCAGATCATCCGCCCACAGGTAGAGGTTTATATCGCCATCGATGTAGCTTTTTGGCGGGGGAGGCGGAGTGAGGCAGCGTCTCATTCTATCTTCCTGCCGTTTGGTTATCTCACGCAGGCTTTTGATCTCTTTTTGCAAGAGTTGAATATCCCTTCTGAGTTTCTTTTTCGTTTCCATCACTCGAACTCCGTAAATTCGTCGTATTTCTGTTCGTTGCCGGATAGCATGGCTGCGATCTTCGCCCTGGAAGCTGGAGTCAGGCCGAACTGGGTTGCCAGCTTCGTAGCTTTCTCCAGGCAGTCAGAAGCAATCTTCCTGCGAGGGTTCACGGAGTTGACTGTTCCGGCTTTGGTGTGGATCTTCACAATGAATCCCTCAAGCCGGATAGCCTCCATCTGGTCGTAGTATGTTCCGAGCTCCAAAGCATACGCAGCCACGAGGGAATCGTTGATGTCTTCCAGGATCCTCCTTGCTATGAACTCCTGGGCGATGATTTTGTATATCTTCCAGGCTTTCCCTGTCAGTTCCGGATGCGGGAAGAGCTTTTCAATCTTCGTGAAACCTATCTCCTGCTGCATCCGTACCGGCTGATCCGTGCCGTGTGCTATCTTGTCCTGGTTGCTTATGCTGTACCTTCCCATTTTCCCGTTTTCCGAAATTCTGCACCTGTGCGCAAAAGATTGGGGGTGCGGTGTAGGATTTTCACCCTCCGAGGATTTTTACCCCCTATCCCCAATTTTTCTTGACAAGTTTTGTATTTAACATAATAATGCTATCAAAAACCCTACAATTCATTTAGCTTTTAACTCTGAAGAAGCTTCTCGATTATATGGTTAGTTGCTTCAGATTCTATCTTTTTTTTGTCGATTATCATCGCCGTGTACAGTTGTGTCTCCTGCGGGTTGGAGTGGCCTAATTGGGCTTGGACTTCCTCTATGGAAACTCCGTTCTCCAGCAGCATGCAGGCATAGCTGTGGCGGAGCGAGTGAGGTGTCACCTTGCGCTTGGATGCTATCCCCAGCTTCTCCAGGTGAGTTCTCACTATCACTCCGATCTGCTCTGGCGGCAGCACCTCCGGTTTTCCCCTCAGTATTCTGTTGTGACTGATGGCAATAGGGAGGGTATCTACAGTATCGTATTTCTCCGCCAGCGCATTGGCATAGTCCTCTATCGCCGATATTGTCAGATCTGGAAGGCGGCGCATCTCGTCTTTCTGCGTGTGACCTTTTGGTTGGATGTGAACTATCGCATAGCTGTCATAGCTGTCGATGTCCGAGAATCTGAGCCTTGACACTTCTACGCAGCGCAAGCCATTGAATAGCATCAGGTATATCATCACCTGATCTCGCCGGTCTTTCAGGGTTTTCGGATTCTCCAACGAGGCCACCAGCATTTTGATCTGATTGTCTGTTAGCGGCAGCTTGTTATAGCGAAAGTGCAGCTTGAATGATCTTACCGACGCTCCAACTGGTGTTGTCCAGTAGCGCATCTGATAGCACCACGCATAGAATCTCCGGACGCAGTTCACCAGGGCATTGATGTAGTACGGGCTGTGATCCTCCAGGCTGCGGCGATATTCCACCACATATCTTTCCTGTGGATCATCTGCATCGTACTTCTGCCGTGCCAGGAAGTTGAACCACTGGCGGATCTGCCAGCGGTACTTCTCCCTGGAAACACTTGCTACGGAGAGTGACTCCAGCCACTCTTCCACGAGATCATAGTTCGTTCTGCCGATTGCCCTCAGTGCCATTATGCCATCTTGTAGCTCATGACTCTCTTTCCGGTTGGAGTTCTCATCCACTCGCGGCGTATGATCAGCCCGTCAGTGATGAGCTCGCAGATCCTCGCGGAGAGGTTCAGGCATCCGAACTCTGTGAATGCAGTCATCGGGGTGATGGTCTCACCTCGTCTCAGAGCAGACTCGATCTGCTTCTTCTGTGTTGATTGATTTGCCATAGTGTTATCTGTTTACCAATGATAGTCCCTTACTTTCACCATCGTGAGCCTCGTCCAGATTCCCAGGCAAATGCTCACATGGTCATATTCATCGCCTCTCTCCACGCCATATCCTTCTGCCCAGATGTCAATCTTCTTCAGGCGTTTGTTGTCGCTCAACAGCTCTTCCTGTGCACCCCTCAGGCGTGTGATGATTTCAAGCACTCCCGTGTCGAAGTGCAGTGTGTGCAGAAGCTGCTGCATACACTCGGTGAGCTTCTTGGCCATGAGCGGAGCGGTGGCATAGCTCTTGACTTCTGTCACGAACCAAGATCCTTTCAGTTTGTCAATCTCCATTTCCATGTCTCTGTATTTTGATTTCAACATCAATCTCAATCGGTTCATCCTCATAGGACTGTCCTTCCGCTATCTGGTGCATATCATCTTCCACCATGCACTCCAGGTGCTTGGCCTGGGTTCCGTCCCAGAAACCGTAGTTAGTCCTGACTGGCTTATCCCAGTATATCGCAGTGCCTATAGAATCAGTCGCTATGTAGAGTGTTCTCTTCATCGCTTTCATCGCTTTGTTTGCGAGGGTGCTGCCGCTCACCCTGCACAAACAAAATCCAGTTAAACAAAACATTATGAACAACTATCTGCGGCAGTTTTTCTTCTGTTCTGGGGGGGGAGTCGAACCCCCTAATGTCCTACGCTTTCGTTTCCGCTATCCGTTTCGGAACTATCCCCAGTCGGGTTTTCGCCAAAACCTCATTCTATCTGACTGAAAAAATCCAGCGCGTCATATTCTTCCAGAAGCTTGTCAAGATCTTTCTCTTTCTGCTTGGACCTCACGAGCATTTCCTTATCCCTGGTCCTGAAGTATGCCTTCTGAGCATCACGCATCTCCCTGGCAATCCTGTAGATGCTGCCCCTGCTCCGGAATCCTTGCATATAGGCATTGAAGTACACACTCTCCTTGCTCTCTTCCGGAAAAGCACTGCAATAACGCTTCGCCTGATCCTGTAGTTCCTTCACTGTCATACTCCTGGATTTTTCTCGTAAGTGAAACCATATTTTCCGGATCTCTCCCAGTCCCTCCGTCTCTCTGTCCATTTGTCCCAATAAGCTGTCTTAGATCCGCGAGGCACTTCATATCCGCGAGTGCGGAGAGCTCTCCTGGCTGCGGAAAGACGCTTGGATTCCTTGAGCTCGTCAGGCTTCATAGCCTTCCAGCCTCTTTTCTTCTTGGCTGGCTGGGGCTCAGGAATCGGGGCTGGTGTCGGCATCGGAGCAGGCTCTTTGCTCGTCAGAGGCAAGGCTGTCCTTTCCGGAAGTTCCTGCGCCCTGCGCTCCTGATCCAGATCCGTCAACACCTTCCCCACATCAGTGAGCATCTCCACGAGCAGATCCAGCGCGAACCTGTAGTCCGTGATCCTGTCGCATTCTATCAGCTTCGCCACCATTGCAGCGTCATTCTCATAGTGGCGGAAGAGCATATTCATCGCTGTCTTGAAAGCTGTCATATCATTTTCCTCCTATCGTTGTTACCGAGAGACCTTCTTCCCTGGCAGCGTCTATCATGGCCAATTCTATCAGCTTTGACCTGGTCAGCTGGACGACATCGCCGGTAGCATAATACACGGCCAACGCATCTATTCTCTCTTGTCTTAATTCGTTGTAACTCATCTCATTTTCTTTGAAAGTCTCTGCAAAACCACAGATGGTCCATCATCTGCCTGGTCCATCCTTCCGGAAGGAACTCGCATGTGCATAGGAACGGTTCGCCTTTGTAGTTCAGGTTCGGTATTCCTGTGATGGGCTTATGGTGAATGCAATCCCTGCATTTCGTCAGCCCCTGCGGATTGTTTCTGTTTCTCAATGCCATATCACAGCCTGTATTTGTTCTCGATCTCGATTTTCAGAGTGTTCCGGTTCGCCTTCTGGATGTACGGGATCACTATGGCCGCATCATCTTTGGACGGCCATACGAATGCCAGCTTGCCCAGGTTGTCTTTCGCCTGGACGATGCCGGTGATTACATCCTTCGCCTTCTCGTCCGCCGCGTCATGCGCATACGCGTATGCAGCCTGCAACAAGCGCAGGGCCGGAAGAGGGAATCGTTTGTTTTCGCTTTCGGATTTCCAGAAGGAGGCGTAGGCCACAATGTCGGTGATCGCCGTGCCATTAGATTTTTTCCATCCGGTAGAGTTACCCCATTCCAGGTATCTTGTCAGTTCCTCTTTGGGGTTCTGAAAATTTTTGAAAAAGAATTTTTGGAAAATCTCTCTCTCTCTTCCTGACAAAGAGATATTGTTATTGTTATTGTTATTGTTATTGTTATTGTTATTAGGTTTTTCAAAATCGAAACTATGGTTTTCATTTTTCAAAACCATAGTTTTTTTATTTTCAAAACCATCTTCAAAACTATCGTTTTTCTTTGGTCTGCCACCCCTTTTTCCATTCTCGAACCGTTGAATCGTCGCGTCCAACTGAGGTTTCGCGAGAATGAATGCGAGCTCTGCTGCTCCGCTGAGAGTCATTTCCTTGCCCTCGAAGGCGTATGAGCAGATCGCCTCGACAAATGCAAGGCGGTCTGCCTGGTTCATCTTCTGCATGGCTTCCCAGAATGAGGCGTAGAACACGATGGTCTCTCTGGTCATTTCAGCGCACATTTTTCCTCCCGCTTAAAGTGTTAAGGATTTAGTGAACAGTATTCAAGTCAGCGCACGGCACAACTCTGCTCGAATAGTACTTACTGCCGTAGTTCAGGTTGGAATAGGTGTTCAAGTACCAAGCGTAGCTCTTAGAATACTCAGTGCTGCCCCATATCCACATATTGCGCAGATCCGGATAATACTTGCAGATGTCATCCATGAAGTACGCGAGTATGAACAGCTCCCTCTTTGTCAGGAGAGCCTTGCCTTTCTTCTTGGCATACTCCATCGCTTTATACCAGTTCATTTTCTCTTTGCTGATGTCCTCAAAGAGCAGTTCCTTTTCTATTATCGGAATCTCTACCCCGATAACCTTGCCGTCTTTCTCAATCGGCTTGATTTCAATAGCTTTCATCAATCTTGATTTTAAGGGTTATTATTCTCGTTTGTTTGTCTTGGGGCGGACAAAGGCGGACAAAGGCGGACAGCCCTGCCCTCTCTCGCGGACTTCCTGTTGTGGCAGGTCTCGCAGAGACTCTGGAGGTTCCGCTGGTCAAGCCGGTCTCCGCCCTCGTTGATCGGCTTGATATGATCCACTACCGTTGCCGGAGTCACCCTGCCCAGCCTTTCGCACTCCTGGCAGATGGGGTGCTGCATCAGCTGGAGGTCGCGCACCTTCTTCCATTCTGCGGAGTGGTAGAAAGCAGCGTTCTTCGCTGAATACCTTGAGAAAGGCTGGAGCTTGGGCAACCAGGGCCTATCGTGTGACTTTTCTATTCTCGGCATAGAATTTACATTTGAATTTCTTGGCTTTTATGTCGTTGCGGTGGACGAGAGTTCCGAACTCCGTGCACAGGAGACCACCTCTCCCCTGCCTGGTGTGGTAGCAGGTGGAGCAGTTCCTAAGACCTTCTTCTTTTCGGTTTTCCATATAGTTTAAGACGCATCATCCGGTCAGCGTACATGTAGAAGGTGGCGGTGCAGAACATGGGCCTCTTGTGCCCAGGCACTTCCTCCGGAAGAAGCTTCCGGTCAGCTATGAGCTGATCCACGAACCTTCTTCCTGCCTGGCGGTAGAGCTGGGCCTTCGTAGCGAAAGGTCCCATCTCAAGCGTGAACACCCGCTGCCGCAGGGCGAACACCTCTTCCTCCAGGGCGGAGATCCGTACCTCGTCCATCGCCGTCATCTTCTGAATACTTTGTATAGTTCAACTGGGAGAACATAGAAGAACAGAGCTGTGGCCATCATGCCGAACAGGTTGCCTTCTTTGTGCAGCACGGCAACTCCGATTGTCAGGAGCGCAGCTGCGATCTTTACGATTGTCAATCCTTTCATAATTGTTACAGTATTCTGGTGACTCTCATCACCTGGTTTTCATAGTCGTAGTTTACGGAGAAGGATTTGCCCTCCCTCTTCTTTAGGGAAGCAGCGATACTCCGGATAGACTGCCTGTCAGTCATCGGCAGGATCTTGAAGTCTATTGAAGCTCCCACTTCCAGCTCGCGCATCTTCTGAGACTTGCTATCGGTGTAAACTTTTCGCATACTTTTTTTATATTTGTTTTTGATAAAATCCGAGAACAAAGGTATAGAAAAAATATCTATACTCACAAACTTTTTATAGAAAAATTTTCTATGAGTTATGGAAAGAATTATTGACAGACTTGACAAGTTTATGAAATCCAGTAACTTGAATGACAATCAGGTTACTGTCCAATGTAACCTATCAATAGGCTTGCTGGGCAAGGCCAGGCAAGGAAAATCAGATTTAGGGAAGAAGGCTATAGATAAGATATTGAGTATTTATCAAAATCTCAATAGGACATGGCTGCTTACTGGAGACGGGGAAATGTTTATCAAAAGCGATTTTTCCGGAAATGAAGTAAACGGCAACGGGAATGTTCTTGGCAACAACAATAATGTCCGTCATTGTGATGTTGTGAATAAATTGACAGACCAGAATAGCCGTCTTCTGAGTATTATTGAGGAACAAATGCAAGTAATCAAAAACCTTAGCAGCAGGTAACATGAAAAAAGTTTTTCTATTTCTTGTTTTGGCGATCTGCCCGATATTTTTCTACGGGCAACATCGTGTCCAGATTTCGTATGATATTCCAGAGCCTGAAATAGTTTCCTGGAATAGCGACTCGATTGCACCGTTCAAGATAGTGGATGGGTATCTTCAGAGAGTTGATATACTACAGTGTCCAGGAAAAAGCAAAGATGAGATTTTCAATGGAGTTTTTTCATTTATAGTCAATAGAGTAGGCAATCTTAAAAATTTTGTTCAAGACAAAGATAGGGAAGCCGGAAAGATTACTGTATCTTGGATCAATGCAGGTCTTTTGCCTACCAGTAAAATTACCGCCTTATCCTATGATTGCAGCAGAGTAATGACGATTGAGGTTAAGGAAGGAAGAATGAGAATCATATCAAATATGCACAAATTGAAATTCGCAGCTTCTGGCCCTGAATATACAATAGTCGAGGCATACCCGTTATCACCACCTCGCAAGAAAAAACCTAATTATTTTGAAAAAAGACTCCCTCGAATCATTTTATTGGAAATGCTTGATGTCGAATTGCTTATACATGATATTTTAGAATCGGTTTCTCGCGAGACCGATGATTGGTAAAAGATTAACTATCTTTGTTACCGTCAATCTTTTCATATAACAGGTGAGTATTGTCCTCGCAAGTTTTCCAGGCGCAGATCCGCGCCTGGTTTTTTATGCTAACTTTGTATCGCCATGAAAGAGAAGAAATTTATCGCAGAACTGAAAAGATGCTGCACTGACGAGCGCACTACATTGGAAGATCTGATGCGCCTTTTGCTCCTGGAAGATCTGGAGCAATATCATTTTGACATAGATGTTGCTGACTATTGCATCACCTTCTGCAAACACCACAAGGGATGCGAGTTTGCACACGGCCCGATCCATCGGTTCATCAAAAGAACTGACGAGATGGGGAAGGTGGACTATCTAACTTACCGCGAGAAGGGAAGCTGGAAGATCGAGAGCGAATAGCTATTCTTCCAGGAGAGCAATCACCTTCTGATTCATCCTGTCGATAAGGGTGAAATCCTTTCTGATATATTTGTCTGTTACCCTGCCAGATGAGTGGTTCAGGGCAAAGGCCACATCATCTATGGAATAGCCACATTCATTTCTGGCAAGTGTCGCCCAGGTGTGACGCGCAGCGTACCATGTGATCGTTGCTCCCAGCTCTTTTGAGATCTCCCTTAGACCTTTGCTGACTCTCTTGACAAGAGCGTGAGCCTCTTCATAGTTTTGCCATTTCCATTCCTTCTTTCCCAGCGGCTGCCGGTATCTTTTCATAATGACAGCAGCTTCTTCCGGAATAGCGATGGATATGTATGCCTGATCTGATCTTCTGCTTCTGGTTTTCTTCCTGCAATATGAAAGCCGGCCATCTTTGATCTCCTTGCTGGAGAGCTCGAACAGATCCGCCGGATTGATGCCTACGAGATAGAAGGAAAGAAAGAACAAATCTCTTTCATATTCACGGATTCCGGTATAGTCTCTCAACTTTTTTAATACTGCCAGATCTATCGCTTTTCGTGAACCGCTGGAGGAAATTTTCGGGAACTTCCACCTGGAGAAAGGATAGTTCGGAATCAGGATCTTTCCCGTGTCTTCGTCATTGTAGTATTTCCGGCAGTGGTTGAAGAGGGTGCGAAACTCCTTCATGGCGGAATGCAGAGACTGATTTGACAGAGGCTTTAGCGTCATTGTCTGGACTGTCCCGCCCCTGCCAGGGCGTTTCACCTTTCTCTCGGTCTGCAAGAACCGCGCATATTCATCCAGGAACGGCAACCGTATTTCATCCGTATAGATTGTCTTGCGGAAGTCCGCAAGATATGCGACAGTTGTCTTGTAGATCAAAGCCGTCTTATCTTTCGGATTTCTTGTCAACCGTTGGCTCAC
>JAEEGL011379298.1_pt1 | contig 10400 bp, 7 predicted proteins | sample 9134231 | NCBI WGS metagenome assembly JAEEGL01 (sample SAMN16246548, study PRJNA631951) | gut metagenome | biome: gut microbiome; feature: rumen; material: fiber-attached | host: Bos | place: Iran: Karaj | collected 2018-10
CAAAGGCGTGATCGATGAGACGGAGTGCCTGCTGGCCAAGGACGAGCCCCTGCCGGACAAGCCGCTGCCGATGCCCGACGCCGCCTATCACCTGCTGGAACGCTGCCGGCTTGAACGGGGCGACGGCCCCTTCTCGACGACGGTCGATGCCGTCCTGCAGGACCGCGTGAACGCGATCGCACGGCGCTATTTCGACTCCTATCGCACCAACCTCGTGGACAACATGGGCATCCTGGTGACGGACGTGCATACCGGCGAGGTGCGCGCCTACTACGGCAATACCCGCGGCTGCGCTCCCCGGGTGCGCGGCGCCGACGTGGACATGATCCCGGCCGCGCGCTCCAGCGGCTCCACCCTCAAGCCGCTGCTGTATGCCTCGATGCTCCAGGCGGGGGAGATCCTGCCCACCTCGCTGGTCAAGGACACCCCCTACAACCACAACAACTTCTCGCCGCACAACTACAGCCGGACCTTTGAGGGGGCCGTGCCCGCCCACGAGGTCATCGAGCGTTCGCTGAACGTCCCTTCCGTGCGCATGCTGGAAGATTTCGGGGCGGAGCGCTTCCTGGAGGTGCTGCAGCGGATGGGTTTCACCACCATCGACAAGGACGCCGACCACTACGGCCTGTCGCTGATCCTCGGCGGCGCCGAGATCACCTTGGAGACCCTGGCCCGCGCCTATTACTACCTGGCCGCGGAACTGGCGGGAGACCCTGTGCATGAGGAACTTGCCTATCTGTCCGACGCGCGGCGGGACCGCCTGCCCGCCCGGAAGATCCCCATCGGCAAGGCGGCCGCCTACCTGACCTTCGAGGCCCTCTCGAACGCCAACCGTCCCGAGGAGGAGGCGTCCTGGATGGACTTCTCCACCGGGCGGCGCATCGCCTGGAAGACGGGCACTTCCTGGGGCAACCGCGACGCCTGGTGCGTGGGCGTGAACCGCGACTGGGTGGTGGCGGTCTGGGTGGGAAACAGCGACGGCGAGGGCCGCGCCGGGATGACGGGCGTTTCGTACGCCGCGCCGGTGATGTTCGACGTGTTCTCCGCCCTGCCCGGGTCGGCCTGGTTCTCCCGGCCCACCGGGGAGATGACGCAGGTGGAAGTCTGCCACGAGAGCGGCTTCCCCGCCAGCGACCTCTGCCCGCAGCGCGACACCCTGTGGGTGCCGGACGTCTCCGAACAGCCGGACATGTGCCGCTACCATCGCCTGGTCCATCTGGACGCCGAGGGACGCTGGCAGGTGAACTCGAACTGCTGTCCGCCGGAGGAGATGCGCGCCGAGGTCCGCTTCGTCCTGCCGCCCGCGCAGGAGTGGTACTACATGCAGAAACATCTGGAATACAAGCCCTTGCCGCCGAAGCATCCGCTGTTCGACGCGGCTTCTTCGGATTACAATCCCATCGAGATCATCTATCCGCAGAACGGCATCACGCTGGTGCTGACGCGCGCCCTGTCCGGGCAGCAGAACGGGGCGGTGTTCCGGGCCGCGCATTCCGACCCGTCCGCCACGGTGTACTGGCATATCGACGATGAATTCGTGGGGGAGACCACGGGCGAGCACGAACTGCGGGTGGATCCGCCGCCCGGGCAGCACCGCCTGACGCTGATCGACGGCCAGGGGGCGCGGCGCGTGCACCTGTTCACCGTGAAGTAATTTTTACTATCTTTGCGCGCTTTTTTCAGAAACGCGCCATGCAACAAGGAATCTGGACCATCCTGATGCTCATCTGCTCGAACGTCTTCATGACGCTTGCGTGGTACGGGCATCTCAAACTTCAGGAAATGAAGATCTCGACCGGATGGCCGCTGATCCTCATCATCCTGTTCTCCTGGGGAATCGCCTTCTTCGAATATTGCCTGACCGTGCCGGCCAACCGCATCGGCTTCAGCGGCAACGGCGGCCCCTTCAGCCTGCTGCAGCTCAAGGTCATCCAGGAAGTTATCTCCCTGACCATCTTCACGATTATCGTGCACTTCCTCTTCCAGGGCCAGCAGTTCCACTGGAACCACCTCGCCGCCTTCGGCTGCCTGGTCCTCGCGGTGTTCTTCGCGTTCCTCAAGTAAGATTCTTCAGGAACGCCGCCGGGGTATAGACGGGGATACGTGTGTATCTCTGGAAATGCCGGATGTTGGAGGTCAGGATGAAGTCGCAGTTGTCGGCTTCTGCACAGGTAATCTGCAGCGCGTCTTCAAAGTCGGGGCAGTCCGAGCGGAGTGCCTCATAAAGGAACATGTCGCTCATGCCGACGGCCTGGCATAGTTGCAGCAGGTCCCGGATATGGCCGGCGGTCTGTTCACGGGAGAAGGCTTTCCGGAGAATATACGCGATGTTGGCGACGGAGAGGAGCGAGAGATGGAGGCGGATGTCTTCCGGACAGGCTTCCCGAAGGTCCAGCAGACGTCGGGCCGCATCCTTTCCTTGCCTTCCGGGGAGGTACAGGTCCAGGATGACGTTGGTATCCAGGAAAACCTTGGTCATTTGCTGAGGATGTAAGCGAGTTTTTCGTCCTCCAGCAGGTCCTGTTCAGTGAAGGCGGGGAGGATGTCCAGCATTTTCGTGACGCGGGGCGAATGCCTGACGGGCAGGCAGAGTTTCGGGAACTCCGGTTCGTCCCGCACATCGGCCGACAGCACGGCCTCAACGTAGCTGTTGAGGCTCTTTTTCTGTGCCCGTGCTTTCTTCTTCAGCCTTCTGAGCAGGGACTCATCTAGTCGGAAGGCGGTCTGGATTCTATTTGTCGTTTCCATTACACTCGCTTTTATGCAAAGATAGGAAAAGATAACAGATTTGCAAAGTGTTATACCTAAATCCCTTTTCAGAAGCATGGGCCCTATGGGTCAGCCTTGGCCGGGAGCCCTTCGTTATTGCCTGTTTGGGCCAAAACAATTATATTTGTAGAACTAGCCACAGGAATACTGACCTACATTAAAACTAAGATTCTTTGATATGAGTTCAAGTGCCAATCTCAAAACCTACTGCAAGGCTTTTAAGGTAAAGCAACCCAAGAAACCTTACTTTTGCATGTCTTTTTCTCTCCAGAAAAGTCGGAGAAAGGTAGTGGAATACCTTCACGGGCATATCGATAAGGGTAGCGGCAGTATCAATGTGAAACTTCCTCTGGATAATAGTGACTGTCGCCTGTTTTTTGAGAACGACCGTTATTATTTCTTCTCTGAGAAACAGGGCCGATATGATTTGAATGATCTGTCTACGGATTTTCTTGGCGAACAACTCTACTATCCTATAGCGGAAGCAGCCTCTGAATTCCTTAAGCGTCCATCAAGATATGAAGAAGTGTTTGATGAAATGAAGGATTTGCAAGAGGTATGGATGCATGTAATCATAGCCAACAAAGAAAAACGGATCACACTAGATAAAGGTGTCTTTCTTCAATTCTCGGGATGTGTCCCTGGCGAAACGGGCCCGGGGACCATTAACGCTGTATATGAGAAAGATGGTGATTATCATGTCTGCGTAGAGGGTGACGATGACATTGATTGGTGCGACCTTAACATTGATACGAGGGTAGCCCTTTGTGATGAGTTATATGGCGAATTCCTCCCGCAAGTAACTCCACGGACAATCGAGGAAGCACTGACGTTGATGGCGCTGGATTGTAAAAGTAAGCTGGATAAGATTACTCTCGCGCACAATGCCAATACTCCGGCAAGCATCCTTTCACTTTTGAGCGAAGACAAGGATGAACAAGTCCGGTCAGCGGTGGCAATTAATAAGAATGCCTCGGCAGAGATTCTCTCTAAATTGGCCGGGGATCTAAGCAGAAATGTTCGACAAGTTGTCGCCGATAATCCCAATACGCCAGCACAATGCCTTGCTCAGTTGGCCTTGGCGAAGGAAATAGTTATTGATTTCGGGCGAGAAAGGGATATGTGTGAGATTATCCGATCGTCCGTTGCCAGGAATCCCAATAGCCCCGAAGACGTGCTTGTCAAATTGGCGGAAGACCCATCGGAATACGTCAGGAAAGCGGCTTCCGAGCACCTTGCCGCGCTTACATCATATCCTTCTGATAAGACTGAAGATAAGACAGAATCTAAGGCTATGCCGGGGACGGTTGAACCGGAAAACAGCTTTTCTGCCGAACAACTTGCTAAAATGGCACTTGATTCAGATTACAAGGTTCGAAGGCTGGTTGCGAAGAATCCGAATACTCCTTCCGATTGTCTTGCCATGTTGGTCGATGATCCTTGGTGGGATGTGGTGGAGGGATGTCTCTTGAACCCCAATATGCCGCTTAAAACTCTTCTGGGGGTTGCCAATCTCGATCAGAAGTATATGAAAGTTGTTGTTGATAACCCTGGCTTGCCACTTCAATCTTTATTGGAGTTTGCAGCGATTTCTTGTTATTATCCTAAAGAATTCCCAACCGGAAGAATAATCATCGCACTGCTGAATCGGATTTGAGAATCGCTGCAATAACATATTACTATGCGGATATTAGACGAACAGATTGAATATCTGACTCCGACTGCGGAAATGCTGCAGCGTTGGTTCGACGAGTCGAACGAGCGGTTCTTCGACAGCGAATTGGAGCGTATCCCACTGGTCCTGACTCTGTTGGACGAGGATGTGATGGCCGAATTCCATTACAAGAAGCGCAAGCACGACCCCGTGACGCTGCGTTACACCGAGCCCTTGGACATCGCACAGTGTTCCATCCGCGTGGCGAAGAATCTGTTCGACTCGGAGTTTGAATGGAGGCAGACGATGGTGCACGAGATGGTCCACTACTACGTGTACAAGCATGCGGAAACGCTGGTCGAGGATCCGCACGGCGATGAGTTCATGCGCATCGCGCGCCGCATCAGCCGAGAGTCGGAGTACAGCATTGCAGCAACATTTCAGCACGGATTGTTCTCGCCCGGGAAGCGGAAACAGCAGGATTTCGCGGAGGCGCAGAAGCGGCAGTTGATTCTCGGCGTCCTTCATCCGGAGTCGGAGCAAAGTCACAACCGTCTTCATTTCGACGGATACTTTTCCACCTTCTTGTCCGAGGATCAGTACGTGCCCATGATCGTCGAGAACTGGCGGCATACGACGGCGCAGATTGACTGGTACCGGGTTGACGCCTGTTCCAAGCGCCTGTTTCTTTTTGATGTTTCGACCTGGGCCTGGGATGTGATTACCTATGGACCGACCCGGGAGGACGTTATCCAGAAACTCCTGGCCCGCGGCGGTTCGTTCGAGACTACCCAACTGGGAACGACGAAGATCGACGGCGCCTCCATCGGAGGCTGGTGTCCGCCGGCGAAACGACCTCGTTTCCGCGCTAATTATGCCCTGAGGGAGGAGCTGTGCGCCAAAGCCGGAGCAAGCCACCTGCTCCGCTATGCCGACAAAGTCGAGCAGGCGAGCCGAACCAACCGCTATTACACGGGCGGCGTGGCCTTCAGCAAGTCACCTTGCAAGATGGATTTTGACTCCCGTTTCGTGCGTGTCCGGGTTTTTACGCCGCAGACGCTCCGGATCAACCCGGTTTCGACGGAACAATTGGTGAAATCCGTCCGGGAACACGATCAAGAATCCATTCGCGAAGAATTATTCCGGCTCATCCGGTTTGAAAACGATATCTGGCTTTAGTCTCGGTAAGGGGCTCCGGAAAAGCCCTTTATTCTTAATGTGGATATCCATTTATCCAGGATATTTCGATTAATGGATCGGAATAATGCAATATCGCCAAACCATCTCACGAGCGTCGGACTGGTCGCATAATAAACTCGGATGAACAACCTCCCGGCGGCAGATTTCCTTAAAACCTGATCCCGGTATCTTCGCAGTGTCCAGACTTCAGGGCAGTCATAGGATCCGTAAATGCAGGTTGCTATGTAACAGCCTTTCTTCGTCGTTTCGCTTTTATTTGATTTCGTTATATCATTTATCGATAACTTGCCGTCAATAATGTCTTGTGCTTGTTCCGTCGAGATTGTCGGCATTTGATATGAGCCATCATTGGATTGCTCATTCTTAATAAAGATGCCTTTTTTCAGCAATAAAGATTCTATCTTATCCGGGGATATCTCAATCGCGTTCTTTTCCCCTCGTAAATGAAGCAGTTTCTTATACTTTTCATCGCTAAGCATCTCCTCGAACGATTTCTCCACTTCACTCTCAGTGACAATATAGTATCCTCGGGATCTAACCTGCTGCATACTATTTGTGACCCTTAATACCTGAATGAGATAAGAAACGTAAATTTTTGCGGGAGCCTCTAGTAATGCATCATCGAGTTCTATTTCGGCCTTCTTGGTAACCAGCTCTTTCGGTTTCTCAAGACTCTTATTGATGGGCACATTCTCACTCCGTTTTTGTGCCTCGGGCAAATCTTTCGACCTTGTTATTTTAGAGTGAAAAATATCTCCATATTTGTATGAATTAATAAAATCCTTTATTTCATCAAAACTGTGCGACACCAAATCGGAAGCTTGGCAACAATTGAGGGTTATCACAAGATTATAATATTTGCCACAATCAATTGAATACTGATAATCATTGTGTGCCGAACTGATCAGCCCCATCCGGATCATAGTATTAATTGATTCATCATATGAACGTCTACGGGATTTAACCCATACTTCCGGTCGAACTACTTTCCCCTTCTCAAGAATTTCACTTACTGTTTTGATCGCACCATCTCTATTTATGAAAAAAGGAAGGGTTGTCGGATTCTCCTTAGTAGGCGCAAATAGAAAAGTTCCTTCTGGATAATCATCCGGGACATTAATTACATGAAGTTTCGATTCTTTTCTATTATTATCCAGCAATTTACACGATTCGTATTGTTTGAGGATTTTGTAAGAGAGGGGCAAATCCTCTCCGTCCTTTGTAAACACACAAACACCATATCCACTAATTGGTTCAAATAACACATATCCAGCATGCATCTCTGGAATAATTTCCTCATAATAAAAGCATTTATCTACATAATTCTCGGAGATATGCTCTTTGGGAAAGAGCATACATTGTCTATAACTTTCGTTATCTTCAATTTCTATCGTACACAAGCATGTCGTTCCTTCGGAAATATCATTAATAGTTTCATCTTCCTGAAACTCTCTTTGAATATTACCTTGCTTATCTATAAACATCTGCCTCCCCTGGCTATTAACAAAAGCCAACCCTTCTGAGAAATCTCGTGCATAATTGTACTTGGCAGGTATTGCCAACTCCCCTTTCTCATCTAAATAACCGGACATCCGACCAGGGAAAAACGATACTCGGGCTAATCCTTCTCTGAATTGAGATATAGTAAATTCAGTCGCTCCTAGACGCCCCATTTGGTCCGACAAGTGGTCTATAATCGTTTGATAAGAAAAAACGACTATCCCTTCATGGTCAACAATAACCTGAATATGGCTCGTCTCATCTATAGCTTCATCTGCGCAAGTATAGATTGGCTGTTTCGATCCAACGCGTGTTTCTGCCAGACCATTAAGCCTTTTTTTCTCAGAAAAGGATTCTGCTGACGACAGTTTTGGCACCAGATCTTTATCATATTGAAATGAACTATCTGATAATCTGGCTAAATAATATGCTGTTTTATTATTCTCTTCCTCAAGAAGCTTGGTCACATATTCCTGAACAAAAGAAAAAGATATAATATCAAGATCGGCAAAGAAAGCCTCCAGCAACTCGGGATATCGAGTTACTGCAGAAGATAATTGTGTCTCGACGTCTTCTGTCGCATTGTTGCGACACAGGTATTTTATATAATAAAAAGCATTCTTCGAAGAATCCACCAACATAAACGCCTTCTTTTGAGCCTGTACTGCATTTTCGAAGTCCCCCAGAATATAATAAGCTAAAGCAGCTTGGCAGTATGAATCAGAAGCAAGGCTCGCGATTGCCGAAGGAGAAGAACTAATCGCAGTATATGATTGGTTAATATCGTTTGACAAGATATTAACGATACGTTTTGCGTCATCTTCACTTTCAATGGACGCATATTTCCCGGCCTTGACAAAATACTCCCGGGCCTTTTCTATATCTATATGACTATCTGCATATAGATAAATCATCCCCAATCTATGGAGAACGAAATAATCTTGTGGCTGCAGTTGCTCGGCCTTATGGAACCAGGAGAGGGCGTCTGCATACAAATCCGAATCCTTCGAAGCGTTGCTAAGAAATTTAATGCCTAAGGTGATGCAATGCTGCCGCTCTTTCTCCGAATCCGGAATCTTTAAAATATCTGTAATCCCGAGTAAGGTGAGTTGCGCCATCCTCTGCTGTTCAATCACCATATCTATCTTTCGGTTAATGAAAGATAGCTCTTGTCTTACTTCTTCTGTTTTTGATATTAGCAGAGCTGTATTAATAGATGCTTCAATCGATGCATTATTAATTGCATTTACTATATCCTGTGATGCCTCCTTGGTGAATCGTTCAAAAGAACGGGCCGCATAATCAACCAAAGATGTATCTCTCAAGTAGTTGCCCCAACTATTTATTAGGCTAGAGTCTTCGTCCCAGGGACGCCAATATGAAAAAAAGAATCCGGGTTCCATATTATTGTTTATGATTACAGTCTAACCTTAATATCAAAAATTACTGCCGCGTATCAATGCTCGCGTACCCTGTTAAGGACATTTTCATAACACTCTCGGGCAGAACTCTCTTGCTCAATCGAGAAAAGTTTTATTAGATAAGGATTTCTTCCACCTTTGATAACAAACCCTTCATTTATGAGTTCGTCTTGAATCGGATAGGCAATGTCGGACGAACCCTTGAACAATAATTCGCAATAATTGTTTTGCGTATTTCTGCCAACGAAAATATACAACGGATGACCGTGGAAACAAAGAAGAATGCCATAGTCAGCACGCCGACCCTTTACCGAACAATCTTGAAAAGTAATATCTTGTTTTGTGGTTCGATCGGGGCTACAGAAGAAAGGGGTTCCCTGGAATTCATTAATAAAAGCATCTTTTATCTCACAGGGGGCCAGTTGGAATAAAAGCATCTCAACCTCATAGGGTTCATTCCCGTTGGGGCAAATATCCTTGTAAAGCCGCTGGACCAATTTGCAATAGTTGTAATAGGCCAAATCAGTATGTTGGAATGTCCGTCCTTCATAATCCAAGACTCCTTTAAGATTACAATTCTTGGCGAGACTGCTTTGCCCGGGCGGAATAGGAAAGAATCCTTCGCGGGCCCCCGCTTGACGGAGTAGCCAATTCAAAGAATACGCAACTCTGGAATCGTAAACAAAGTAATGTTTTGGCTTTATGAACGAAACGACTTTTGAAAATGATGCGATTGCGTCCACTCCACAACGATGGGGCGTTCTCTCCAATCGATTGAAGAATCGAAAGATTCGAGCCTGATTCTCGGGACAATCCCTAAACTGTCGGATTCCACCCCACGTATTGATAATCCGGAAGTTAATGGCCTGATTATCGATTCTTCCTTTCAAGAAAGCAGATAATCTATTTTTTAACAAACGATTCCTCTCATAGTTATTATGACATTCTCCGATCTCTCTCTTGATTGACTCGTTTACCGGACAGTTTTCAATGTTAAAGCAATATCGGGCGGACGCATAGCGTTCTTCCATATTTACGTTATTGAAATATTCGCGAATGGAGCTCAAGAGTTTCTGATAGATTACGTCGTTCATGGGTATAGTTGTGCGATAATAATAGTGGCTTAATTAGTAATCAAAGATACGAAAAAAGAGACCTGCTCCAAAGAGATTCGCATAAATGTCTGCATGTCGGAAGCGACGATGGACGCATATGCGAAACTAAGTTGGACGAAAGGAGATAAACGGGTGACAATCTTGGGCCTAGAGATCTTGTAGAATTCTCGCAACGAGGTCATAAATGGCGGAGAAGATCTTCTTGAGCGGCATAAAGTCATGTCCTGGGAAGATCCTGCCCAGAATCCAGGCGACGGGCCACCAGATGGGAATAATCAGCAGGAAGGTGGGCGCAAGAATGAGGAGGAAAACTAATAGAAAGACGAGTGCGAAGAATTTGAACGGGTTGACCATGTCGGGTGTAGTTTCGCCGCCGCAATAACAACATTTTTAATCATTCCCCCGGATCACCACCGGCTCCAGATCCGTGTCCGGTTCCTCTTCCGGCTCGTTAAAGGGCTCGAGGAAGGGGTTGCCGGTGCGCTCGTGCCCGATGGTGGAGGTGGGGCCGTGGCCGGGGAGGATGCGGACCGCGGGGTCGAGCGGGAGGAGTTTCTCCATGACGGAGCGGATGAGGTCGTCGTATTCGCCGCCCGGGAGGTCGGTGCGGCCGATGGAGCCCGCGAAGAGCGTGTCGCCGCAGAAGAGGACGCCCGCCTCGCGTTCGAAGAAGCAGACGCCGCCGGGGGTGTGCCCGGGCGTGGCGATTACCTCGAAGTCCATTCCGGCGACGGCGAGCGG
>JAEEGL012174853.1_pt1 | contig 10400 bp, 7 predicted proteins | sample 9134231 | NCBI WGS metagenome assembly JAEEGL01 (sample SAMN16246548, study PRJNA631951) | gut metagenome | biome: gut microbiome; feature: rumen; material: fiber-attached | host: Bos | place: Iran: Karaj | collected 2018-10
CCGTCAAGGCTACTGGTGCTATAATCAGCGGTCCTATCCCCCTTCCAACTCACAAGCGTATCTACACCGTCAACCGCTCTACTTTCGTTAACAAGAAGAGCCGTGAGCAGTTCCAACTGTCAGACTACAAGCGTCTGATCGACATCTACAGCTCTACCGCTAAGACTGTTGACGCGCTGATGAAGCTCGAGCTCCCCAGCGGTGTTGAGGTTGAGATCAAGGTATAGTATCTTGACAAACTGAATATCTGGGAGGACATGTTTATAGGACATGTCCTCCTTTTCTGTTTGTGGAAAAGTATCATTTCATCGAAAAATTTTGGAAGTGTAGCAATAAATGCGTAACTTTGCAACAGAAAAAAGATAAGCTATGCTGAAACAGTTTCTCTCTATCATGGCGCGTTACCTCCGCCCATACCGCAAATATCTGGGGTGGTCGGTGGTTATCAACTTCGTCACGCAGTGGATGAACGTGTTCTCCTTTGCCGTGCTGATACCTATCCTGAATATCCTGTTTAAGATAGATCAGGCAGTCTATGAATACAAACCATGGTCGTGGAACACGTTGGATAAAGACCTTGTTATCAATAACGCCTATGCGTGGGTACAGGAGCTGGTGGCAGCTAATGGTCCTTTCATCACACTGGTCTACATGGGCTTGGCGCTCATCATCATGACGGGAGTAAAGACCTTTGGCTACTTTGCCTCTTCGGCCATTATGATACCGCTGCGTACGGGTGTGGTAAGAGATATCCGTATAGAGGTATACGAGAAGGTGCTGCGACTGCCGCTGAGCTTCTTCTCTGAAGAGCGCAAGGGCGACATCATTGCCCGTATGTCTGCTGACGTCGGTGCTGTGGAGAACTCTATCACCAGCAGCATCGATATGCTGATACGTCAGCCCATCGCCATCCTTGTATGTTTCGCAACGATGCTGACGGTCAGTTGGCAGTTGACGGTATTCGTTATCGTGGTGGCGCCTATCGCCGGCTGGATTATGGGCGTCGTCAGCCGTAAGTTGAAGTCGCAGTCGGCCACGGTACAGGGAAAATGGGGCGATATGCTGGCTCAGCTCGACGAGACATTGGGCGGCCTGCGCATCATCAAGGCCTTCATTGCCGAGCATAAGATGTTGCAGCGCTTTGTGAAGATCAACGAAGACTACCGTAACGAGGCGAACTCAATGGCTATGCGCCAGAGTGCCGCACACCCGATGTCGGAATTTCTGGGCACCATCATTATCGTCGTCGTGCTGTGGTTTGGCGGCTATCTCATCCTTAACGAGTCAAACCTGATTGACGCCCCGACGTTTATCTTCTTCATGGTCATCCTCTACAGCGTCATCAACCCGCTGAAGGACCTGTCGAAGGCCACCTATCAGATACCGGTCGGACTGGCCTCCATGGACCGTATCGACTTCATCCTCAAGGCCGACAATCCTATCAAGGAACCTGAACACCCACAGCCCATACCCTCGTTCGAGAAGGATATCGAGCTGCGCAACGTGTCGTTCCACTATACGGAGGGCCGTCCTGTGCTGAAGCACATCAATCTGACAGTGCCCAAGGGTAAGACCATAGCACTCGTCGGTCAGTCGGGCTCCGGCAAATCGACACTGGTCGACCTCATACCGCGCTATCACGACGTGAAGGACGGCGAGGTGCTCATCGACGGCAAGAACATTAAGAGCGTGCGCATCTCAGAGCTACGCGCACTGATTGGTAATGTCAATCAGGAGGCCATCCTCTTCAACGACACGTTCTACAACAACATCACCTTTGGTGTGGAGAACGCCACGATGGAACAGGTCATCGAGGCAGCCAAGATTGCCAATGCCCACGAGTTTATCATGGAGTCGGAGCATGGCTATGACACCATGATCGGTGACCGCGGAGGACGACTCAGCGGCGGTCAGCGCCAGCGCGTCTCGATAGCCCGCGCTATCCTAAAGAACCCGCCCATCCTTATCCTCGACGAGGCTACCAGTGCTCTTGACACCGAGTCGGAGCGACTGGTACAGGAGGCTTTGGCACGCCTGATGAAGTCGCGCACCACCATTGCTATTGCCCACCGCCTGTCGACCATCAAGAATGCCGACGAGATCTACGTGCTCTATGAAGGTGAAATCGTCGAAGTCGGCCAGCACGAGGAGCTCATCGCCAAGAACGGCTACTACAAGCGTCTGTACGATATGCAGCAGCTATAAGGGGAATACGTAGTTTTCACGCTGTGAAAACGCCACTTTCAATTGATAGGGAGATTGAAAAAATGGAAAAGTTTTGCTGATGTGAAGAAAAATGCGTAACTTTGCCCCTGTTATGGGGCAGTACCTGTCCCACACTGCTGAGGAGACAGAAACCTGTAGTACTGGATATGACTATGTTGAACTTTTGTACATTATATAACTCCAACTATGCTGCCAAAGGACTGGCGATGTATTATTCGCTGGTCAAGCATTGCCCGTCATTTCATCTTTATATATTTGCTTTTGATGACCGTTTGGCAGAAGCGATGAAGACAATGTCTCTCCCACATATTACTGTTGTTACTTTGAAGGAGTTTGAGGATCAAGAACTACTGGCTATTAAATCTTCTCGTACAACTGGTGAGTATTGTTGGACTTGTTCTGGATCTACAATCTTGTATTGTCTTGAACAGTATCATTTGGATGCCTGTACCTATATTGATGCTGATTTGTACTTCTTTTCTGATCCTACTATATTGATAAATGAAATGGGTGATGACGATGTGCTCATAACTGCTCATCGCTATACATCTGCCTACGACCAAACGGCTACCTCTGGTAAATATTGCGTACAGTTTATGACATTCAAAAATACAGAGAATGGTCTGCATGTTCTGCGTTGGTGGCGTAATGCTTGTTTGGAATGGTGTTACAATCGCATAGAAGATGGAAAATTCGGTGACCAGAAATACCTCGATGATTGGACGATCAGGTTTAAGGGTATCCACGAATTGCAGCATCTTGGCGGAGGAGTGGCCCCTTGGAATATGCAGCAGTATACCTTCAGACGTGAGGGCGATAGCGTTATTGGTACCGAACTGTCTACAGAAAAAGACTTCGAGCTTGTTTTTTTTCACTTCCATGATTTGCTGTGCTTTAAGAAAGGAGCCTTTCGTGAATTTAGTCTTTGTCCCAACTACATTCTGCCAAAGAGTGCAAAGGATGTCGTCTATAGCCTTTACCTCCCAGTGTTAAAATGCAGTTATGTTGAGATGAAAAAGATGAATAGTCGCATTGATGGTCTAGCTACTAAGCTTGTAGTAAACAAGTCGTTCGTAGGTTGGGTCTTTAAGTTTTTCAAGCGAAGTCTCTTGAATTATCTGAATAATGGTCGCTATATGAAATATAGCCATTGGATTAAAAGTTGACAAATAAGATGAAAGCTCTCATATTAAATTCTGGTCTTGGCCATAGGATGGGTGTAATAACCAAGGAACACCCTAAGTGCATGACAGAGATATCGTTTAGGAACACTATTCTAAGCCGTCAACTTAAAATATTGGTGTCTTTTGGAATACAGGAAGTCGTGATGACTACAGGTTATTATGACCAAATATTAGTAGATTATTGCAATGCCCTTCACCTCCCCTTGAAGTACACCTTTGTCAACAACCCGCTCTATGACAAGACCAACTACATCTATAGCATCTACTGTGCTAAAGATCAGTTAAAGGATGACGACATCATCTTGATGCATGGAGACTTGGTGTTCGAGAGTATGGTGATGGAGGCTGTTATTGACAGTCCTGTGAGCTGCATGGCAGTTAGTAGCACGCTCCCTCTGCCGGAGAAGGACTTCAAGGCAGTCATCAAAGACGGCAAGATTGAGAAGGTGGGCATTGAGTTCTTTGACAATGCCATGGCCGCACAGCCCCTCTATAAGATTCTGAAAGAGGACTGGTTGGTATGGCTCCAGAACATTGAGAAGTTCTGCGAGAGCGACAACCGCAAGGTGTATGCAGAGAACGCTTTCAATGAGGTGTCAGACCAATGCAAGATTTATCCCTGCGATGTCAAGAACATGCTCTGTGCTGAGATTGACACTCCTGAGGATTTGGAGGTTGTCAGCAAGAAGGTTTCTGAAATAAACGAGCGCACAGTTTATATGTGCTTTAGCACGGAGTACATCCACAGCGGCCACATGGCTATCATCAACAAGGCTCGTCGCCTTGGTCGTTTGATTGTGGGTGTACTGAGTGATGAGGCTATTTCCAGCTTCAAACGCTATCCGCTGATTCCTTACGAGGAGCGCAAAGCCCTCTTTGAGAATCTGGCCGGTGTGGAACGTGTGGTTGAGCAGAAGACACTCTCCTATAAAGAGAACCTGGAGACTATCCATCCTGACTATGTGGTTCACGGCAACGACTGGTGCGAAGGCTTCCAGAAGCCTATTCGTCAGGAAGTTTGTGAAGTTCTGGCTGAATATGGAGGCAAGTTGGTAGAGTATCCTTACAGCAACAATCCTATGTATAAGGAGCTTGATGCTAACCACCGTGCAGAAGCCTCTATGCCTGATGTTCGTCGTGGTCGCTTACGTAAGCTTATCAATATGAAAGGCCTTGTTACTGCAATGGAGGCCCATAGCGGTATTACAGGCCTGATTGTAGAAAATACCAAGGTGCTTCAGGATGGAAAGACCTATCAGTTTGATGCCATGTGGGTATCTTCGCTTTGCGACTCTACCGCCAAGGGTAAGCCCGACATTGAGCTGGTGGATATGACCAGCCGCTTCCGTACCATTGACGACATCATGGAAGTAACCACCAAGCCTATCATCTTTGATGGCGATACTGGTGGCTTGACCGAGCACTTTGTATATACCGTTCGTTCTTTGGAGCGTATGGGCGTAAGCATGGTGATTATTGAGGACAAGACCGGCTTGAAGAAGAACAGCTTGTTTGGAACTGAGGTGAAGCAGACTCAGGCCGCTATCCCCGATTTCTGTGAGAAGATTCGTGCCGGTAAGAAGGCACAGAAAACCAAGGAGTTTATGATTTGTGCCCGTATTGAGTCTCTGATTCTGGAGCAGGGTATGGAGGACGCATTGGAGCGTGCTTTCGCTTTCAGCGAAGCTGGTGCTGATGCCATCATGATTCACAGCCGTAAGAAAGATCCAACTGAAATCTTTGAGTTTGTGAAGAAGTTCCGTGAGAAGAACAGCACTACACCTGTGGTTGTTGTTCCTACCTCTTTCAATACCGTTACCGAACAGGAGTTCAAGGATAAGGGAGTAAATGTGGTTATCTATGCCAACCAGTTGACCCGTACCGGATTCCCCGCTATGCAGGATGCAGCCCGTACCATCTTGGAGAACCACCGTGCCAAGGAGTGCGATGACAAGTGTATGAGTATTAAGGAAATTATTACACTCATACCAGAGGAATAAATCGTAAATTGTAAATCGTCAAATAGTAAACTACTAAGATGATACGTCCAGATTATTTTATAGAGCAACTGAGAGAGAACGGCATAGACTGCTTTGCCGGTGTGCCTGACAGCTTGCTGAAGAATATCTGTGCTTACATTACAGACCATTGTGATGCAGAGCATAATATCATTGCCGCCAATGAGGGAGCAGCTGTAGGTCTTGCAGCCGGTCATTATCTGGCAACTGGACAGCCTGCTTGTGTGTATATGCAGAACAGTGGCGAGGGTAACATCATTAATCCTTTGGCATCCCTTACAGACCCTGAAGTATATAACATTCCCGTACTCTTGCTGATTGGCTGGCGTGGCCGCCCTGGTGTGCATGACGAGCCTCAGCATGTAAAACAGGGTAAGGTGACAACCGGCCTGCTGAACACCATGGGTATCAACTTCGATGTTCTGAGCAAAGAAGAAGATAAGGCGGAAAAGCAGATTGCCAAAGCTATTGATGCCCTCAAGAAAAAGGATGTTTATGCTCTGGTAATTGAGAAAGATACCTTTGAGGACTACAAGCTCCAGAATGTAGAGAAGAACGACCTCACTATGTCTCGTGAAGAGGCCATTCAGACCGTAGCCGCTGCCCTTGGTGAGAAGGATTGCATTGTCTCTACCACAGGAATGATTAGCCGCGAGCTCTTTGAGTACCGTGCTGCTATGAATCAGGGTCATGAACGCGACTTTTTGACCGTGGGTTCTATGGGCCACGCCTCTCAGATTGCTCTGGGTATTGCTATGGCAAAGCCCGACCGCAAGGTTTGGTGCTTTGATGGTGATGGTGCTGCCATTATGCACATGGGCAGTATGGCTATTGTTGCAAACAAGGCTCCTAGGAACTATGTTCATGTAGTGTTCAACAATGGCGCTCACGACAGCGTGGGTGGTCAGCCTACCGTTGGATTGAAGATTAACCTGCCCGCTGTTGCCAAAGCTGTCGGATATATGAATACGGTCTCTGTTGACAATAAAGAAGACCTCGTAAAAGCAATAGAAGGTATTGGCGAGGGCCCCATTCTTGTTGAGGTAAAGGTAAAGAAAGGCAATCGTAAGGACCTTGGCCGTCCAACAACGACTCCTATTGAAAACAAGGAGGCATTAATGCGCTTTCTTAAGAAATAATCCTATGCAACAAATCATAAACGGAATAGCGTCCCTTCCTCAGATACTCAAAGAGGTTAAATGCAAGAAGTTATTCTTGGTTGTCGATTCTTCATATCCTTTCTTGAATATTAAGAATACGATAGAGACGTTACCGGTAGGGGAGAAGGTGATGTTTTCAGACTTTACACCTAATCCTTTGTATGAACAAGTATGTCGTGGCATAGAACTGTTGAAACGCTCTCAGTGCGATACCATTCTTGCTGTTGGTGGCGGCAGTGCCATTGACGTGGCCAAGTGTATCAAACTGGCAGTGTTGGCTCAAGAAGGGAATGCAGCCATTATCCCTCCATTAGTATCTCAACGTTTGCCCATTGATGGCCCAAAGATTCCGTTTATTGCCATACCTACAACAGCAGGTACTGGTAGTGAGTCCACCCACAATGCAGTAATGTATTACGAAGGTGCTAAGCAAACGGTTACCAATGATGGAGTTCTTCCTGATTACGCTATTTTGGAGCCTTCTGTTCTGAAAACCTTACCGCTTTATCAGAAGAAATGCACCATGATGGATGCGCTTTGCCAAGGCATTGAGTCTTGGTGGAGTGTGAATTCTACGGAAGAAAGCTATGGGTATAGCCGAAGGACCATTGAAATCATAATGGCCAACTGGCAGAAGTATATCTTTGAGAATGATGATGAGGCTGCTGCTCAGATAATGCTTGCTGCCAACTACAGCGGACGGGCCATCAACATTACGGCCACCACAGCCGCCCATGCCATGAGTTATAAGATAACATCCTTGTATCAATTGCCACATGGACATGCTGTAGCGGTTTGTCTGCCAGAGATATGGCAGTATATGACGACTCATATGAATCAGTGTAAAGATAGCCGTGGTGCTGCTTATCTGTCTGCCGTTTTTGATGATATCTCCAGGGCTATGGGTTGCCAAACTGTTGTACAGGCCATCAGTCTGTTTAGGAAGATGATGGCTGAGATGGAGATGGGAAATCCTGTCTCTTCAAATCTGGATGCAGACATCCGACTGTTGGCTACTTCAGTAAATCCTGTCAGATTAAAGAATAATCCTGTGGTATTGGGTTCTGATGCTATATGTCTTCTTTACAAAACAATCATAAAAAATGGATAAAACGATAGCATATAGAAAGAAGTTAATAGAAACGTTTAAGGCGTTTGATACCTTTTGTAAAGAAGAGGGTATCAGATACTTTGCCGCCTATGGAACATTGATAGGTGCTGTGCGCCATCAGGGATTAATTCCTTGGGATGATGATATTGATGTGTGGATGCTTCCTGAGGACTATGAAAAAATGATGTCATATAAGGGAAAGATTACCGACCATTACGATATCATCAACGATACTGATAAGAACTATTGGTTATATTCTTTGATAAAATTCGTTGATACGAATACCACGTTATGGGAAGCAGAGGAATTTCCATGTGTTACTGGAGTCTACATTGATATTTTCCCATTAATGGAATGCGACGAAAAAGAAGCAAAAGATAATCGGGCAGAATATGATCTGGTGTCTAGTAAGCTGACGCGTTCCCTTAAACACTATTCTATAGGGAGAATATTGGGACTCTACTTGACGGGGCATGCTCACGAAGGAAAACAGCAGTTGAAAGATTATTTTTATAGTAAATTCAGGTATAAGTCCAATCGCAAGGAGTATGATGAGCTGGTAAAACGCTTGAAGAGTCAGAAAGGAAATTTCTATGTCTCTTATGATGGTGCTTACTACGAAAAGGAAGTTTTCCCTAAAGAGTGGTTCAAAGAAACGAAGTCGTTGAATTTCGAGGGTACAATGATTCCTGTTCCCACCGCCTACGATGAGGTTTTGACGAAGTTATATGGTGACTATATGCAGTTGCCCCCTGAGGATAAAAGGGTGTCTCATCATTCCCACTTCTTTGAAGATATGGACAGAAGATGGACTGTCAATGAGATTCGTAAGATGATCAAGAAACAATGACCATTAAAGGAGCTGGCGATATGACAAAGATAAAGGAGCGTGAGTCTAACTTTGAACTGCTGCGCATCATTTTGATGATGATGATTCTTTTCCTCCATGCAGACTTCCTAGCCACAGGAACACCCTCCAGAGAAGATTTTTCCGTGGCACCTGTCGAGAGCTTTGGCAAATGTTTGATAGAAGCATTGACAATTATTGCCGTCAATGTGTTTGTCCTTCTCTCCGGATGGTTTGGTCTGAGACCTAGGGTGATGCGATTCCTAGAGTTGGTCTTTCAGGTGGTTTTTATCAATGCGTTATGCGTTTTGACTTTGGGACTGATGGGAGATAATATTTCTGTTGACGATGCTATAAGGGATATTTTTATGGTAGATAGCGCTCAGTGGTTTGTAAAGACCTATTTGCTGTTATACCTCTTGTCACCCGTACTCAACAAATTTGTGGAACACGCCACCAAAAAAGAATTCAAGACGCTGCTGATTGCCTATTTGTGCTTTCAGAGTATCTATGGATGGTATTTTAAAACCATAGAGGAGCTTATCTATGGCTATTCTTTGGCTTCATTCATAATCATTTATCTCATAGGAAGATATCTTCGCATTCATGCTGCGGAGTGGAGAAACAAATTATCAGGTACAAAGTGTTGGGTAGGCTATATCGTGTTGTCGTTACTAATCAGCGGTATAGCCAGTAGCAGATTACATGTTGAAGGTGATGCCTATTCCTACACTTCACCATTAGTTCTCCTGTCAAGTGTCGCTTTCTTGTTGGCTTTCTCGAAGATGAAGTTTTCGAGCAGGGCAATCAACTGGGTTGCTCAGTCGTGTCTGGCTGTATACCTATTACATATGAACAAATTCGTGGCACCACATTTCCTGCAATTGCTTTCAGATTTGTACAAGAGTCACCATTTTGCACAATATTGGGGATATGTGGTGGTGATAGGTTTTGCCACCTTCTCGGTTGCTGTTATCATTGATAGGATTCGTATTGTTATTTGGAACTTTTTATGGAAAATAATAGAAAGAAGGTGGTTAATATCTCAGTAGTTATACCACTATATAATAAGGAGAATTACATTGGAAGGACAATAGCCTCGTTGTTAAACCAAACTTATCATGATTATGAAGTAGTAGTGGTTGATGACGGGTCTTCTGATGATAGCGTCGCTATTGTACAGTCGTTCTCTTCTGATAAGATTCGCCTTATACAAAAGGAAAATGGAGGGCCTTCCTCTGCAAGGAACAAGGGTATACAAGAAGCCCAAGGTCAATGGATTGTCTTATTGGATGCTGACGATATATTGTTGCCTCATGCATTAACGTGTTTTGCCAATATTCAACAGAGCCATCCTTATTGCAAATACTTCGTTGGTAATTTCTACAATATGTATAGCAATCAGGATATCCAGTTGGGTTCATATAGGAAAATAGACAAAATACTCAAAAATGGCTTCTACTACGAGGCTACGAGAGAACTGACAGAGACTTCTGGCACAGCTATGTTTGAGAAGTCTTTGCTATTGGAAGAACCTTTCAATGAGTCCCTTTATAGGTATGAGGATGCGGAAAGGCAATACCGACTAATGAGAAAATATAAGATATATATGTTCTCTACCCCTGTTGCCATAGTAGATAGGAGTGCAGCATGTGCATCAAGACCACGCAAACGGATAGAAGAGGATTTTATAGGCAGTCTGGTATTTCATAATAAGTCTTTCTGGGAACAAATGTCTTTGTATCTGTTGGCATTAGAATGCAAAAGCTCTTATCCTGATGATGCAGAGAGGCTTTATGGCAAGATATATTCCCGTTGGGATTTAAGAATAGTATTGAAATGGGTAAACAAGAG
>JAEEGL012829436.1_pt1 | contig 10400 bp, 6 predicted proteins | sample 9134231 | NCBI WGS metagenome assembly JAEEGL01 (sample SAMN16246548, study PRJNA631951) | gut metagenome | biome: gut microbiome; feature: rumen; material: fiber-attached | host: Bos | place: Iran: Karaj | collected 2018-10
ATGTAGTCTACCCCTGCTCGTTCAACAAGATAATTCTGATTATTAGTTTCAACACCTTCTACAAGAATCTTAAAGCCTACTCCCTTGAATGTACTTACAAGATCAAAGAAAAGGCTTACGCCCTTCTGCCCGTCTTCCATAGCAAGGACAAGAGAACGGTCCATCTTAATAGTAGAAAATGGCAGTGAAATTACATTTGTAAGATTTGAATAACCAGTACCAAAGTCATCAAGATAGAACTTTACACCTGCGTTAGCCAGCTCCATCATATGCTTCATAACCAGCTCGTAGTTATCAATAAAAATACTTTCTGTTATTTCCATTATAATATTTGAAGGAGAAAGCGAGAACCTTTCAATCGTTGAAAGAACATTTTCTACAACCTTAGGATTCATCATCTGATATACAGAAAAGTTTATTGAAACAGCTTTTACAGTATCGCGGTTATCAGAAATAAATTTGCAGACTTTTTCAAAGGCAACAAAGCCAAGCATTTCTATAAGACCACGGCTTTCTGCAACCTGAACAAATTCCTGCGGTGGAATATCACCAAGTTCTGTTCCACGCAAACGCGAAAGAGCTTCCATATATTCAAACTGTTTTCCTTCAATCGAATAGATAGGCTGAAACCAGACCTGAAACTGATCAGATTCCAGAGTAAGCTCTCTTTTGAGGATTCGGTAAATACAGCGCTTTCGTTCGCGGTCTGCAAAAACTGCATCATCACAAACCTGAAGCGCTTTTAACTGTGATGTCTTAGCGCGAACAAGCATGTTGTTAATCAAATCCATCATTGCATCATAATCATTATCATCCTTAGAAAATTCTATTGCGGCTGAATAAGATTCAATGCGGATAGGAATAATTGAATTTATATCTGAAGAAAGCTTTTTAATATCTTCAAGAACCAGGTCAGTTTTGAGCTGAACTTCCTGAACGCTCTTTCCAATTGCTGCAAGACGGTTCATCGAAAGTATGTAAGCATTACGAGGAAAATGAGTCATCATAATCTGTCCGAGCTGAAGATACATCTGATTCAACTCAGCAACATCAAGACTCGACTGAATCACATTAATATTATCAATGTTGATTACATAAAGTACACCAGCATGTCTGTGTGTTGCAATTCTTTTTCGGAGTCTGGCCTCTGTCATAAGACCTGTCTTCAGATTGATTTCCATCATGTAAGACTGAATGGTAAGATATGCAAATAGCAGCGACGTAAATGACGCAACTCCTGTAAGAATAATCTTTGGGAACACAAACTGAATTGCAACAAAGTACAAAGAAATAAATGGATACAAAGCAAATACAATAAAGATTCGACGTGCTATCTTTTTAAACTGAATAGTGACTGTAGAAAGAATTATTAAACCATAGCCTAAAGAATATATATAAGTTAAATTTTTCAGCGGCCCACGTACATATCCAATCACATTATCATAATAAAAAATCCATCCGGTCTTCCAATTCAAAAGAACTATCAATAAAAAGGCAGTTTGAAAAGTTCCTATAATTGAACAGAAGACCTTTTTTGCCTTTGGACTTTGAATTGCAATATCACAGACATAAGTTGTCATAAAGAAGGGACATATAAGCAAAGAAAAAAAGTAAAGTGTGGTAACGAGCGTTAATGCAAAATGCGAATGTTCTGTAAAATGCGCAATGTTATAAACGGAAATCATGTTAAACATTGACGCAAAGAATGTAGAAAGCGCGGCGTACAAAAAGAATCTTTGACGCCTGTCATAGAGCACGTAAGAGAGAATTGTATTAACACAAATGAGAAACGAGCCCCAGCAGGTGATGAGTTCGCCAATCACATAGTAGTCTGATAATCCGAATTCCATTTATTTAATTTTAACACGAAATATTACTGAGTGCAAAATAAATATATATGGGATGTTATTCTTCAATAAAATATGGATAGAATGTTCCATTACCTTCTGGAATATCTGTTTTCACTGTTCCATTCAGATAGTAATAATCTCCATCCCAACATGAGATAGTTCTTTTTATGTTTTCAAAATGATCAGGTTTATCTGTATAACTATCAAAAGAATTATCAAAGCTGTCAGAAACATTAGTAATCAAAGTTTTTCCCGAAGGTAAAGCATCTCCCATAGATAAATTTTCTAAATCTAATTCTACAACTCTTTTCACTTTTTTCTTTGAGACTGCATTATCTTCATTTGCATTTGTATAAAATGCATATCCCGTATCTGCTATAACAAGTTTTTTAGGTTTTAATGCAATAATTTTTTGAGGACCAACAAAATAGGTATCCTCATTCCCAAATGGAGCTTTTATCTTATATAATTGTTCATTAGAAAAAGTAAAAGTGGTAATAAGCCTAGAATTTGAAGAAGATTCATAGGCTTTATAATAATCCTCATCTCCTTCATATAAACAAGCAGCTTTTAAAGGTTTAGTAATAGAATAAGTAGTTACTTCAGATATATAGCCTATCTTTGAAATAGTTTGAGTTTCAATATCATATTTTACCACTGCACCACAAGAAGCTATTCGCGATGCATCAGAGCGTTTATAACATACAAGCAGATAAATCGCGTTATCCATATAAATCAAATCGTTTACATGTAAAGAAACATCATCATCAGCAATACCGAACATACTACCTTTTGTTACAAACTCCGGAGATGGATTATCTTCCTTTAAATCTATTTTATATAAAAAGCCCGTAGTCAAACTTGTACTAGAACCACCATAAGCATAAAGCACTCCATCATGAACTATAGCTAAATCATTTGAAAATCCAATACTGGCTGTTTCACTTAAGTCTGTAGAACTTTTTAAGCTATTAAATTTAGAGGCATCAAACTCATATTTTGTAACAGTGTTTTCTTCTACCGAACCATCAGAAATATAATTATTAAATTTATAAATACTACAAGTATCTGAATCTCCAAAAAATCCGTACATAATATTAGTAGCCGAATCAATTCTAATTTGAATCTCTCCATTATCAAAAGAAGTAACATCTACTTCTCCTCGATAAGATTTTATTTTTCCATAGCTATCGAGTACATGTAAATAACCGTAATTATCAAATGCAAAATCAACGATATTAGATATTGTAGAAGGGGAAGACTGTAGATTACGAGTAAGATGAATATCCCATACAGAATTTTGATGCAATCCATCGTAAAGCGCATACATAGTAGCTTGTGCAACTGATGCTGTTTTTAATACAGCGACATCACCTTCTTCAGGAGGAATTATAGCAGAAGCATTCAAAGTTTCTATTGTAAATGAATCAGAATAAGCAATATATGGAATACCATAAGGTGCAAGATTCTCATTAAAAGCTTTCATACTTGCAAAAGCTACAAAGACAAGTTCTTCGCCAGAAGTAAAATTAAAATCAGAAGAAAGAATTAATTTATTATCAGAAATTTTAAATGTATTATAGGTGTCTAGACCATCTGACCAATAAGAATAACCAGCACAATCTTCTGAATTGATTTTATTAGTGAAATAATCTATATCATCTGCGTTTCCTTTACCATCAGCAAAACGCTCAATAAACTGATCAACTAATTCTGAATTCTTTTTAAATGCCATTACATAAATAGAATAGAACTTTTGAAGTGAAAACGGTTTATCTGTATTAGAAAAATCAAGTGTAAAGGAAACAAGAGTTCTATCTTCCTCTACTCCAGTATCATATTTAAGTTTAATGTTAATTGTATTTTCACCATTTTTAACAATTATGGATTCAGAAGTACCTTTATAGATTTTTTCTTTTTCACTTTCTTCTTTACCAAAAGATATGGACATAGAAATATCTACTTCTACTTGTATTACACTACCAACTGGCACAGAATCAAAAGTAATTTTCTGTGATGTAATAAGGGTATCCTGTTCTGCTTCTGGATTTTTTTCATTATTCCAATCTGGTGTATATGAAAGAACAATTGAAGCAGAATCTGTATAATCCCCAGTAAGTTTTACATCAATATAAATATTCTTTTTCTCTTCATCTTCATCATCAGTATTACGTAAAATATTTTTAATCAGTCTGGCAGGAACTTCAAAAGACACGCTTGCAGTTTCGTCGTAGATATTTTTCTCGAACATACTACAGGAAATAAATACAAAGCTAATTGCAAGAATAATTGTTAAAAGGCTGATTTGTGTTTTCATTCTCTTCCCCGATTTATTACATATTATTTATCTATAATATAAACAAATTTTATTAAAATAATCAAATGGTATAACAAGCAGTTATTTTTAATCAGGCTGATTATTCTGGTTATCATGTTCATTTTTATCAATAATTTGTTCAATTGTTTTTACGTAGCTCTCGCCCCAGTATTCACAAAGGATTTTATAGGCCTCATCTCTTAGCTCCGGCAAGACATGATACCGAAGCCGCAAAATTGCATTACGCATAAAAAGTCTGGACATTTTACGAACAGCTTCTTTTTCCTCTTCTGAAAGGTCGCCATTAAAAGTCAACAACAAAGAATAAACTGATGAAACTGTACATTGACGTCGCCAGGTTTCAAGATCATTCACTTTTTTATTTGCTGTTATTCCAATATTTTCGTAATAGTAATAAACAAGCTCTGGAATTCCATAATAAGATTTCGCAAAATACGAAATAAAAAAATACATAGGAGAGTCTACAGAGAACGAACAGTCCATATACGGAATTGCATCAAATGCTTTAAGATACAATTCTCGTTTAATAAGCTTTGCCCACAAAAAGCCTGAAGTTGTTCTTTCTACCAGCCAGGAATCAAAAATATCACGTCCAGAAAGCACACCTTCTTTATGAACTGCATAATTTTTATCGGATACAAGAATATTACCGTTTTCCAATTTATAGATTTTCTCTTTTCCACAGGTAATATCCGCGCCACTTTTTACAGCCGCTTCATACAACGTTTTCAACGCACCTTTTTCAAGAAAATCATCACTGTCTACCATCAGAATATATTCACCATGAGCCTGCTCAACAAGTTCCCGGCGGGTCTCTAAAAGTGGTACATATGAAAAGTGTTCAATGTATATTACAGGGATTTTTGATTTTTTCTGAAAGTCGCGGGCTATCTTTTTACACCCTCTGCCCGCATCATCTTTTCCAGTACTGTTGTCGTTTATGATTACAACTTCACACTCAGAAAAACCTTGAACCGCTATCGAGTTTAAACAGCGGCCGAGATGTTTTTCTGTATTATGCACGGGAATACAGAGGGAGATTTTTGGTTGAACAGACTTCTTGAAAAACACAGATTATTCTTCGAGTATGAAAGGTATTAATTCAACTTGGTCTGGTAAAGTAATGTGCCACCAGTCTCCAGATGCAAAATTGTATGTTGGCAAACCTTGTACTTCGCCTGTTGTTTTTGACATAACTAAATTTGCCTGTGGATATCGGTTTGAAAACTCTTTAGGTATTTCTGTCATTACAGCATTTGACATTGAAAGAGTTTCCAAATCTATTTCAACAACTCGATTCATTTTTTTCTTTGCAAGTAAACCATTACTTGTTGTATACATAAAGAGACCTGTATCAGAAATTACAAGTTTTTTTGGCTTAACTGCAATGAATTTTTCAGGTCCGACAAAATATGAATTCTTTTTATTAAATGGTAAATTAATAACAACTTCATACTCTGCCCCAGAAAAAGTAGCCCCATAATAATCTTTTAGGTCAGGATCTTCTGTATTAAAAAAAGTTAAATATGCCTGACTATCACTATAATAATATTGAACGGCTGCTTTAAATGATGTTAATGAAGTTTTTGGAGCAAATCCTCTTGCTATACATGAATAATCAGAAACATTAACTTTAATAACAGCACCGCGAGAAGTAATAAAGTTTGGCTCAGACTCGACTGCAACTTCTCTTAAAAGTATATATACATAACCTCCACGGTAAAGAACATCTGTTATTTGAGAAATTGAGTTTAAAACAACTTCGTTAGAATTTAATGATAATGTTTTACTTATTACTGTTCCTGCAGAAATTGAAGCTACTATAAAATTTAATCCATATTCACTTGTCCCCGCATCAAAGAATACAGAAGGAATGTAGATAATTCCGTTGTTCACTGCAAAGCAATTAACTGTACCATCTGTATTTTCAAAGAAATTTTCTGGAGTAACATTTTCAGCATCAATTACAGTGCCATTCAACGTAAGTTTATAAATAGTATCTTCACCATAAATTCCATATAATTCGTCAGTTTTCATATCTATGGAAATTGATGATAATTCCTCTACAGAATTAACAGTATAAGTAGAATTCTGATTAGATTGAGTATGTTTAATTATTTTACATTGGCCACTTATATTGTTTAGCAAATAAATATTACTATCTGAATCAAAAGTCATTTTATTTGTTGAATTACCTTCTGAAAATAAAGTGAATCCTTCAGATGTTCCTTTTTGAAATTCATATTGGCTATATATTTTATATAAACCTTCGTCTATATCATAATAAACGTATTGTGATGATTCAGGTACAAACTTAGAAAGTTTCATTGATACAGAATTTGACTTTTCTTTAGGAAGAGAAGCTGTATTAAGTAATCCATTAAAAGAAGAAACTGATGTATATCCACTAAACTTTGCATCACCAAAAAAAGCAACAGCAACAAATACGAGTTTCTCATCTGTAAGTAATGACATCTCACCAGAAAGCGTCCAATGATTTGGATTTTCAGAATCTATCTCAACAGGCTGACTCGGAGGCTCACCGAAATTAGCTCCATAATAAGTCCATGAACCATATCCTGCACAATCTTCTGTATTTACTAAATTCATAAACTTATAATAATCAGTGTTGTAATCAAAAGTTTGACTGGTAGTTAAATTATAAAATTCTTTCAAATACTTTGAATCAGGCTTAAAAGCAAAAACATTAATATCATAATAGTCATCATTTATACCAGAACCCTCAAAATCAATAGTAATATTTACAGGGAAATTCTTGTACATATCTGTTGCTTTTAATTTAAGGACATTTTCACCTTTTTTAATTGTTATTGTTTCAGATGATGCTTTTAACAAAGGTATTTTCTGTTCAAAATTATCATCTGGAGATGAATTAACAAAATAGACAATTAAATCTGCTTTTACACTGCTTCCTACTGGAATATTATTAAAAATAAAATTTTGAGGTTCCATAGAATCATAATCAAGATTTTCTGGATCAGCATTTTCTAATTCAATTTTACCAGTCTGTGTTTCGGAATAATCTCCCGAAAGACTAACTTTTATTAATAGATATTGCTGATTTTTTACATCATCTAAATTTTTATTCAATGTAGTTTTCGAATCTCTAACATCGCTATTAATTGCTCTTGCTAATAATTCCGAAGGAATAGCAAATGATACACTTGCGTTATCATCATAAGCATTTTTCTCGAACATGCTACAGGAAATAAATGTAATAGAAATTGTAAATAATATTGCAAAAAGGCTGATTTGTTTTTTCATATTCATCCCCTATTTATCACTGATACATTATTTTAACATGGAAATTTATTTTTTAAAAGAAAATCCAATCACTCGATAAAAAACAAATATTAGTTAAAACAGAAGTTTTCTTGCGCTCTGAAAAATCCTATGTTAGTATTATTTGTATGAATATTAAAAAAGTTAGTTTATTGTTCTCAAAATCTACATCGCTAAAAACTTTGCTTTTTCTATTAATTCTTTTTCTTCATCAAAACTTGTCAGCTCAGCAGAATCGTATTGGCGTAAGCGGAGTCAGCCAGTTTTTTCTTAATGATGAAACTGATTATTTTTTTAATGCAACTGGTGGAGGTATCAATCTGGATTTGGGCTTTACAAAATCTTACGGATTATCTGCCAGAGTTCAATATGCATACGTATTTCCAAAAGATGAAAACATTACCTCCGCTCATCAAATAGCAACAATGTTAGGCGGATGGTATAGGATTCCTGTATATGGTTCACTTGTCTTCTTTCAACCTTCACTGGAAGCCGGAATTGTTTATCAATCGGTGAATTTTGTAAGCGGAATTGAGATGCCAAAGTCTTATTATCCTGATTTTATAATTCAGCTTAGTCCTGCCCTACACTTTGTACCAGAGAAAATCTTAAAAAGCAAAATTGATTTTGAAGTTGCACCTGTTTATACAATTATCCCAATGCGTTCAAATATATTTCAAAGCATCGGGGGAAGATTTGGAATCAGTTATATATTTTAATATACAAGGAGACAACCGTTATGAAAAAAGTTATTATTAATTGTTTATTCTTTTTGATTACAATTATTTCATTTTCAGCATGTAGTAATTTTATTGAAGACATTGCAAACACAGAACAAAAGCTTCAGCCAAGTGATTGTACAGTTGCTTACACTGTTGAGCACTATCTTCAATCTGAAGACAGAGCAAGTTTTAATATTGTTACTTCTGATACAATACAACTTCAAGGTAAGCCAGAATCTCTAACACAGGCAGTTGCTAATACATACAAAGGTTTCTCTCCTCAAGAAATAGAACAACTACCTATTAAATCTGATGGAAGTACAATAATTAAAATCTATTATTACCGATTAGATTCAATCATTTATGATTTAGCAGGCGGAACTAATTCTTCAGACAATCCTGATTATTATTATGATGATAATTTGCCAATACAATTAAAAGCACCTACAAAAGACGGATTTATTTTCTTTGCATGGATTACAGAAGAACAGGATATAGTTTCTGAAATTAAAACAGCTTCAGTAAAGCCAATAAAATTAAAGGCTCTCTGGTATAAGGAAGGAGAAGCTTATTATCTTGTAAAACATAATTTACAGGAGCTTGAAGACCTCAACAAATATACATTCAAAGAAAAAGAATATCTGGTGGGAAATGCAAACGCTCAGACTTCGTTGAGTGGGAAAAATTATACAGGTTTCACAAATCAGACAATTACCCAGCAAGTTATTAATAATGATCATTCTACTGTTGTAAATATTAATTATGACAGAAATACTTATACTGTTCATTTTGTTGTTAGTTATGATGACAGGAAGGATTACTCTGAGTTTGAACTCTCAGGATTATACCAGCAAAAAATTCAAATACCTGACAGTCAGATTAATAGTGAATATTTCATCGAAAAACTTGAACCTGGCAAGTGTGAACTTTTTGAGGAAGACACAAAATATCATATCTCCCTGAAATCAAAATATGTATATTCCACAACAAATGAAAACGCAACTATTACACTTCCATTTATTTGCAGAGATTTCAGAGATTATACAGAAACCGGTACTGGTGATGGATTTATTTCAGATGAACATATTACTCAATTTGGTTCCAGTTATATCAAGGGACATGGGCATCCTGATTTTGAACATGCCAATTATAGAGAACAAGAAATTGTAAAACCATATCTCGATACAGATGGTTTACCTGTGTTTAATAAAAGTCAAGCAATTACCGAAGGTTCATTTTATACCTGGTACAGAGATATTCCCGGAATAAATCAAAAGTTTTGTAAGACTCTAGTATTAACTCGTGTAACTTCAACATCAAATGATTATGAGTATAGAAACTCTGCTTTCTTCCCAATTGATAACGAAGGTTATGGAAATAACTATAGTAGACATAACTACGGATTTACTGATGAAATGTGTTTTTATTTCCAATATAACGGAAATGAAATAATAACAATTAATGGAGATGATGATATCTGGGTTTTTGTAAATGGAATTCTCGCTATTGATTTAGGGGGATGCCATAGTGCTGATACAAAAACAATTTCGTTAAGCAGTATTAATAAAACAATGATTATAGATGAAACTCCTGTAACCTATAAATACAATTCAGAATTTGATATTTCTGAAGGTCAGTTTGTTGAAGTAAAAATATTCCATGCAGAACGACATACTACAAGTTCTCATTTAAACCTGACACTTAAAGGAATGAATATATTTTGTAATAAAAGTTTAAGATAAATTTAATAAGACGGGCCAGCAATACTATGGTTTCGATACACCTATTTCTTAGCGGTTACTTCGACTCCGCTCAGCAACCACTAAGAAATGGGCATTCAACAATCGTTGTTTCTTTTATGAAGTTTTTATACGCGGTGCATTGCACTGAAGACTTTCTCGTTCATGATGTTGATTTCTACACCCATGTCTTCAGCAAGGGTGTTCATGTTTGAACGGAGGTCTTCGATGTCGATATCGGCAGCGGAAAGGTCTACCATCATCATCATTACAAAGTTGCCCGAAAGGATGGTCTGTGTGATGTCGGCAATGTTGATTTTATGCTCAGAAAGGAACTGAGAAACCTTTGCGATGATTCCGACTTTATCTGAGCCTACTACGGTGATTATTGCGTTCATTGTGATCTCCTATAAGATAGATTGCTTCGTCGCTTCGCTCCTCGCAATGA
>JAEEGL013523944.1_pt1 | contig 10400 bp, 6 predicted proteins | sample 9134231 | NCBI WGS metagenome assembly JAEEGL01 (sample SAMN16246548, study PRJNA631951) | gut metagenome | biome: gut microbiome; feature: rumen; material: fiber-attached | host: Bos | place: Iran: Karaj | collected 2018-10
ACCACAGCCACGACAGCTGTTGGCGTGATTCCCATGATACTGGGCGGTTCGTCGTTCTGGGTTCCCGTCGGCATCACCATCTTTGCGGGAGGCATCGGCACGCTTATCCTTGTCGTGACAGTCTTACCGGTAGTTTATTGGAAACTGAACAAAGAATCTTAGTTTTATTAGCCACAAAATGAAACACAAAAGCATATTCTTCCTCACCCTGTTTGTCAGTTTGAGCGTCTCTGCCCAAAAATTGACCCTTGAACAATGCCTTGAGCGTGCAAAGCAGAACAACCACGAACTTCGCAATGCCGCCCTCGAAATAGAGGCTGCCACAACGCAGAAGCGCGAAGCCTTCACGAACTATTTTCCTCGCATCAGCGCCAATGTTCTGGCATTCCGATGCTTCGACGAACTGGTCAAGACCGAAGGCACCTATCCAAAAGAAATTGCGGCAATCAGTATGCAGTTTGCCCCTCTCATTGGCACGCCGTTCACCATCTCAGAGCTGAATCGCGGCTATGCCGTCTCTGGCACCATTGTCCAACCGCTTTTCCACGGAGGTCAGATTGTCTATGGCAACAAGTTAGCTGGCGTTCAACAGGATGTAATGATTCTCAAACAGCAGCTCTCGGAAAAAGAAGTGTTGCAGAAAGTGACGGAATGCTACTGGAAACTGGCTCAGGTAAGATACAACCTGAGCACTATCGAGGCTGCTGAAAAACAGGTGGATGCTGTGATGGCACAAGTGGAGAACTTCCTTAAGGCTGGTGTTACAACCCGCAATTCGCAACTGAAAGTGCGCTTGCGCCAGCAAGAGCTTTCCAGCACTCGACTTAAGTTGGAGAATGCCGACCATGTCCTGCGCCTTTTGCTTGCGCAGCAGATAGGCATCGAGCCTGCCGAAGCGGACAAGAGCTTCGACATCATCCTTGAGGACAAGCCTGTAGAGCAACCCATCGAAGTGGCTGGAGGCCTGCTGAACCTCTCGTCCGACCATCGCGAAGAACTGCAACTGATGGGCAAGGCTGTGGAGGCACAGAAGCTTCAGGTAAAGATGGAACGCGGCAAGTACCTGCCCCACCTCGCCATAGGATTGTTAGGATATCATACCGGGCTTGGCGGATACTCCGAAAAGGCTAAAAACTATCTGCCCAGCACCCTGAATAACGGCATAGCTTTTGGTACACTTTCCGTTCCCATCAGCGACTGGTGGGGAGGATTTCATGCGATGAAACGGCAGAAAATCAAACTTCAGCAGACACAGAACGACCGCGAGAATGTACGACAGATGTTGCAGATTGACATTGAGCGTGCTTGGACGAACCTGCAAGAGGCTTACAAGCAGACTCAGATTGCACAAGCCAGTTGCGAGGAAGCTGCTGAGAACCTGCGTATGACTACCGACCAATATCGCATGAGCACCTGCACTCTGACCGACCTTCTTGATGCCGAGACACTCAACCGTCAGGCTCAGAACACGCTTTCGGAGGCTAAAGCTTCCTATCAGGTTGCCCTTGCCGACTACCGCCGAAAAGCATTCTAATAACAGTTGCAAACACACTATGGTGCGTTTGTCAACACATTACGGTGCGATTGCAAACGCAGCACTATGCGATTGCCAACGAGACACGTTAAGTTTGCCAACGACACACGTTAAAGAAGAAAAATAGAAACTGTTCTGCCTCTTTATTTTGCAACTGTCGAAAAAAGATGTATCTTTGTGGCGTAAAATGTTACAATTATTCAACGACCATGAAGAAAAGAATAGCTTTATTGGCAAATTGCCTACTGATGTGCATTTGCTCGGCAACGGCAGAAGTCAACATCATTCCAAAGCCTACATCAATCGTAGAGCGCGAAGGGGCGTTCCTGCTTAAGGAAGGTCAAACCATCGGCTACAACGACCCTGCCCTCGAACCCGCAGCCATCTATCTGCAAGAAACTTTGGCGCGCGACACAGGGCTGTCCTTCAAGATAAAACTTGGCAAAGGGAAGATTCAGCTAAGCCTCACCCCCAGCCCCTCTCCCGTGGGCGAGGGGAGTGAGAATAATGAGAGCTATGAGCTTGTTTCGGACAAGAAAAGCATTCTCATCACAGCCGCCAGCTATCGCGGCATCATCAACGGAATTGCGACTTTGAGGCAATTACTGCCGCAAAAGATTGACCATTCATCATTGACCATTGACCATTCGGCTACGCCCGAAAAACCTTCTGCTACAAATAATGGTCAATCATCAATGGTCAATGTTCAATGTTTAAAAGTAAAGGACTCCCCAACCTTCCATTGGCGAGGCTTGATGCTCGACCCTGTGCGCCACTTCTTTTCCGTAGAGGAAACCAAGCGTTTGCTCGATGAAATGGCGCTTTATAAGCTCAACAAGTTCCATTGGCACCTCTCCGACAACGAAGGTTTTCGTATGGAAGTGAAAGCCTATCCTGGCCTCACCTCCGACACGGTGGCTTGGCGCAACTTCAACTACCACGACCGCCAATGCCTTGAACGCGCCTCGAAGGAGAACAACCCCACAATGCTCCTTCCTTGGAAGTTCTTCAAGAAGGTGGAAGGCTTCGAGAACGAACTCTATGGCGGTTTCTACACCCAAGACGAGATTCGCGAGGTCGTGAAATACGCGGCGGTTCGCGGCATTGACGTCATTCCAGAAATCGATATGCCTGGCCACAACGGAGCCGCCTGCTACTGCTACAAATGGCTGAGCTGCACCCAAAACGGCACGGAGCCGCTTTGTCTCGGCAGGCAAAGCACCATCGAGTTTGCCGAGAAGGTCTATGACGAGGTCTTCCAACTCTTTCCATACGAATATGTGAGCATCGGAGGCGATGAAGTGAACCGCCGTCGGTGGTCGGAATGTGAGGAGTGCAAGAAGCGCATCCAGAGCGAGGGTCTGAAGGACGTGAGCGAATTGCAGGCTTGGTTCACCAAGAAGATGGAGAAGTATTTCAACGCTCACGGCAAACGCATCCTCGGCTGGGACGAGATTCTCGAAGGCGGACTCTCCAAGACAGCTACCGTCCATTGGTGGCGAGGCGACCATCCCGATGTGACGCAGAAGGCTACAGCAATGGGCAACGAAGTGGTGCTCTGCCCTTTCACTTTCCTCTATTTCGACTATGCTCAGGACGACAATACCTTGCGCAACATCTACGACGGCGACATTGTGCCCGTTGACCTCACCCCAGAGCAGTTGAAGCTCATCAAGGGTATGCAAGCAAACATTTGGTGCGAGCGAATCCCCACGGAAGCTCGCATGGAATGGATGGTGTTCCCGCGAGCTTTGGCTCTCGCTGAGAAAGCTTGGACACCACGAGCCGACCAGAAGTGGGACGACTTCCTTTCCCGCCTGCAAGCACACTTGAAGCGCCTCGACGCAATGGGCATCCAGTACCGACCCCTTCAAACTAAGCGGCCATGAAGCGAATCCTCATCATCCTGCTTTTCGCCCTTTCGCCTTTTCACCTTTTACTGGCACAAGGCTGGGTTTCTGTGCAATCGGTAGGCGTGCTGCCCAAGAATAGCGCGGAAAAGAATCGTAAGAACTTGCAGGCTGCCATTGACAAGATGAGTCCTTTGGGCGGTGTGCTGTATGTAGAGCCGACTCAGGGCGGCTATCCTATGCAGGGGGGCCTCATCCTTAGAAGAAACGTCACTCTGCTTGGTGCTCATGGCCCTACAGGACGGGGTACTGCCCTACCCGACCGTTCTGGCCCTACGGGTTCGCTCTTTGTTATCACCGACCGCGAGCATCCCTTCATTACTGTGGAATCGGCCACACAAATCAAGGGCATTCAGTTCTACTATCCCGAACAGACTTGGCAAGACGAAACCTGCATCATTGCCTATCCGCCCACCATTTGTGCTGCTCAAGACCAGAGGGTGCTGGGTGTCACGCTCAGTTGCCTGTCATTCTATGGCGAGTATATGGCGATGGACTTCCGCGCCAAGGATCCCTACTATGTGGAACAGACGCTCTTTGAACATTGCTACGGCTATCCCCTCAGCGGTCAATTCATTGCCATCAACCGTTGCTTCGACGTGCCTCGCATCCTGCATTGCCACGTCAACCCCGCCAATATGAGGGAATTTGGCCACGAGTTCAAGCCCAGCGTCGTTAATGCGATAGTGCGCAAGAAAACCTATTCCTACTGGATTGACTATACGGACAATGCCGTGCTTATGGACATCTTTACCTTTGGCGTTTATGGCGGAATCTACTTAGGGAAAGAGTCCTATGGACAGTTGACGAACTTCAACTTCGACTGTGTGAACATCGGTATCTACAAGACAGGCAGCAACTGGAAGAACCGCAACTGGCAAATAGCGCAGGGAAGCATCATTGCCAACGTTGGTGAACGCATTGAGGATGTTCATCCCATCCTCATCGAAGGTATAGGTCACACCTCGTTCTCGAATGTGGAGGGCTTTTCGGGACCGAACCCGGCTCTCACCACCCTCGCAGCCTCTTGGGACTTCATCACCGTCCGCGACCAAGCCTCCGTCACCCTCATGGGTTGTAGGATGCAGGGTTACAAGGCCGATTCTCCCATCCACCTTTCCGAGGGCGCCCAGCTGCAAGCAATCGGTTGCATGGATAGAGACAACAAACTCATTGAACTTGTCAAGTAGTATCCTTACCGCACTATATCTATAGCTTTGAATGCTTTACTTATGAGACACAGACTCTTTCTTGCCCTGCTTCTGCTTGTGGTCGCATCCGGTGTTCCTGCAAAGCGCCTGAACTATGAGAATGCGATAGTGAAGAAAGTGGATGATTTGCGAGGAGTGCCGAAACAAGGGTATCAGGGAATGGCAATCTGGGGCGATTATCTTGTCAGCCTCCAGAATACTGGTCAGGCAACCATCTATCGCCTTTGTGCCGACAGTCTTCAGAAGTTGAGCCAATTTCCCTTGGCCAGCCAAATGCCTCAGAACCATGCGAATGTTGCGTTCTTTGGAACAGAATTCTATGACAGGAAAGATGAGTTCCCTCTGCTCTATGTTTCCCAATGTTCGAAGCAGCAGTACAATGGGATGAAGGATGTCTGCTTCGTGGAACGCATCTCCCTGACAGCAGCTCCTGAGCTTGTGCAAACCATTGTGCTCGATGATGAAGAAGGGCTGTTCGGCTACGCCTTGCAATGGATGATTGACCGCAAGCGCAACCTGCTGATTGGTTATGGCAATACGATTGAGAACATGGGCAAGGGCAACCGCTGGCGAACCATGATTTTCCGGATGCCGAAGCTCAGCGATGGTGAGGTCGTACACCTCAACCCCAAGGATGCACTCGACAACTATTGCATCCAAGACCTCGACCCGCGTTTCCCTTCGAACCACATCGGACAAGGGGCCTGCGTCATAAAAGACCAAATGTTTATTCCCGTCGGATTGGGGACAGAGAAGCATCCCAGCATCCTCTATGTCTGGAACTTGCGCAAGAAGCAACTCGACCAAATCCTTAACTTCCAAAGCCAAGTGCCCCATGAATTTGAGGATTGCGAACCCTTTGGCCGCGACCTAATCATGCAAACAAACGGTGGCGGCTTAATCCGCTTCACGCCAAACACGAACTAATTATGGGGGAGTTATGATGGGTAAAGACTCCAAACAATAAAATTCTTCACTTACAGAAAAATAGCTATGGTAAAAAAGATTGTTCGTTTCCTCCTGCTGGGGGTCTGCTTCGTGTTTGCCTCCTGCGGGGGCGGGAAGCAGGAGAAGTCAGCACAGGTATATAAGACGATGAGGGCGGAGCGCACCAGCCAGCGCGTAGAGGCCCGATACAGCGCAACAATGAAGGGCAGGGAAACGGTAGAGGTACGCCCGCAGGTGAGCGGACTCATCACGAAGATTCCTGTCAGCGAGGGGCAAAAGGTCAGGAAGGGACAGACGCTCTTCATCATCGACCAAGTGCCGCTGATTGCTGCCCTGAACACGGATGAAGCGTCCCTGAAAGCAGCAAAGGCTGCTGAGCATGCTGCCCAGCTCACCTACGACAGCAAGAAGCAGCTGTACGACCAGCAGGTCATCAGCGACTACGAACTGAAGACGGCTCAGCAGGCTTTGCTCTCAGCGCAGGCACAAGTGGCACAAGCAGAGGCGCGGGTGGAGAATGCACGTTGGCAGCTTGGCTGTACGGAGGTGAAGAGTCCCCTGAACGGTGTGGCCGGTATGATACCCTATCACGTTGGAGCATTGGTAGGCCCGAGCATCAGCGAACCTTTGGTTACGGTCACGGACGATAGCGAGATGTGGGTCTATTTCAGCCTAAGCGAGCGTGAAGTGACCGACCTCACCATGCAATACGGCAGTCTGGAGGCATTCATGCAAGGGATGCCAGATGTGACGCTTCTGCTGCCTGGCGGCAAGGAGTATGGACAGAAAGGTAGAGTGGATGCTGTGAGCGGCATTGTGGAAAGCGGCACGGGAGCCGTTGCCCTTCGCGCAGTCTTTCCCAACAGCGAGCATCTGTTACGCGGCGGCGGCACGGGAACGGTGGTCGTCTCTACCATCAGGGAAGATGTGATTGTCATTCCGCAGACGGCAACCTTTGAGCTGCAAAACAAAGTCTTTGTCTATCGTGTCATAGATGGCAAGACAAAGCAGACGGAAATAGAAGTGGCTCCCCTCGACGACGGTAAGAGCTACATCGTGGAACACGGCCTTGCTGAAGGCGACATCATCATCAGCGAAGGAGCAGGACTGCTAAGGGAAGGAGTGGAAATAGGAAGCCCCCTCCCTGCTCCCCCTTTGGGGGAGTGCCCTAATCCCACCTCCTTGCCGCAAAAAAACACTCCCCCAAAGGGGGAGCAGGGAGGGGGCCAATTATGAGTCCAAAGGTTTTCATAGATAGACCTATCCTGTCGGGTGTAATCTCAGTATTCATCGTTGTACTGGGATTGATAGGACTGCTGAACCTGCCCATTGAGCAGTTCCCCGAGATTGCGCCGCCAACGGTCAGCGTGCGTGCCAACTACACTGGAGCCAATGCCGAGACGGTACAGAAAAGTGTCATCATCCCACTGGAAGAGAGTCTGAACGGTGTGGAGAACATGATGTATATGACTTCCTCTGCCACCAACACGGGTTCAGGCAATATCAGCATCTTCTTCAAGCAGGGCACGGACGCAGATATGGCGATGGTGAACGTGCAGAACCGCGTGGCTTCTACGCAGGGACAGCTGCCTGCCGACGTGACCAGAAGTGGCGTGACGGTGCGCAAGCGTCAGACAAGCAACATCAAGAGCCTTTCGCTCTACAGCCCTACGGATGCCTACGATACCGACTTCCTGACGAACTACATGAAGATAAACATCGAGCCGCGACTGTCGCGAGTGCCTGGCGTGGGCGAGGTGAACATCTGGGGAGCCAGCTATAGTATGCGCATTTGGCTCGACCCGTTGCGAATGGCTTCCTATGGCCTCATGCCCTCCGATATCGATAATGTGCTCGACGAACAGAACATCGAAGCTCCGACAGGAACGCTGGGTGCCGATGCGGAGAACACCTTTCAGTACGTCCTGAAGTACAGAGGCCGCTACGAAGAAGAGCGTGACTACGAGAACCTTGTCATCAAGTCGCTGCCCGATGGTAGTGTACTGCGGCTGAAGGATGTGGCACGAGTGGAGCTTGGCATACAAAACTACACCATACAGAACAGCACTAACGGTCACGCGGGAGCCAACTGCATGATTGCACAGACGCCTGGCTCCAATGCCAACGAGATTATCAAGCGCATCGACGAAACCGCTCTTGAGATAAAGAAGGAGCTTCCTCCGGGCATGGAGTTGGTGGATGTGATGAGTACGAAGGACTTCCTTGATGCCAGCATCCATAATGTGGTGCGCACCCTTTTGGAAGCTATCGTCCTGGTTGTGCTGGTCGTCTATCTCTTCCTGCAAGACCTCAGGAGCACCTTCATCCCATCGCTTGCCATTGTGGTGAGCTTGATAGGCACTTTCGCGGTACTCTATTTCATCGGGTTTAGCCTTAACTTGCTGACACTCTTTGCCCTCGTTCTTGTGATAGGAACGGTGGTGGATGATGCGATAGTCGTTGTGGAAGCTGTGCAGGCGAAGTTCGACGAAGGCTACCACTCGCCCTATCTCGCTTCTGTTGATGCGATGAAAGGCTTGACCTCTGCCCTCATCACGACGACCATCGTGTTCATGAGCGTCTTCATTCCTGCATGTTTTGTGGGCGGCACAACAGGCGTCTTCTACACCCAGTTTGGTGTGACGATGGCCATAGCAGTCATTATCTCCACCATCAACGCCATGACCCTATCGCCAGCCCTTTGTGCCTTGATGCTGCGTCCCCGCAGGGAAAGCGACACGAGCTTCTCCGCACGTTTCCACGAAGCCTTTAACGTTGGTTTCCATCGCATTGTGGGCAAGTACCAGAGAGGCGTACTGCGCATCTTCCACCACCGCTGGCTGCCTTGGGTTTCCGTTATTGCCGTCTGCTTCCTTTTAGGCTATATGCTCAAGACCACCAAGACTGGTTTCGTTCCTAACGAGGATATGGGTTCCATTAACGTCAACGTTCAGTGTGCTCCAGGCACAAGCATGGCCGTTACAGGCAGGATAACCCGCGAGGTGGAGCAGCGCATCAAGGACATTCCGCAGTTCCGTCTCTACAACATGACCATTGGTCGCGGCTCCACCTTCGACCAGTCCTCCTCGGCAGGCTCATTCAATATCCGCCTGAAGAACTGGGATGAGCGCAAGGCGAAGGGCGACGACATCAACTCCGTTATAGATGAGATTTACCGCCGGACTGCTGACATCACGCAAGCACAGATACGCGTCAGCACCCGTCCTATGATTTCAGGTTACGGAGCTACGAGTGGCTTCGAGCTTCACGTCCAAGACCGCAAGGGCGGCAAGATTGAGGACCTGATGCGTCTGACCCGTGTGCTGATTGATTCTCTCAATCAAGAACCAGCCATCTCTCGCGCCTTCACGACCTTCGACACCAAGTATCCGCAGTATCGTGTGGAAGTGGATGCAGCCCGCTGCAAGCGCGATGGTGTGACGCCAAATGCCGTGCTCCGTGTTCTTTCGGGCTATGTGGGCGGCACTTACAGCAGCAACCTGACGCGCTTCACAAAGCTCTATCGCGTCATCGTTCAGGCTTCTCCCGAGTTCCGTTTGGACGAAGCGGCACTCTCCAATATGCGTGTCCGCAGCACAAGCGGGCAGATGATTCCCATCACGCAGTACATCACGATGGAGCGCGTCTATGGCAGCGAGGGCTTGAACCGCTTTAACCTCTTCAGCAGTATTGCCGTAATGGGACAGACCGCCGACGGTTACAGCAGCGGCCAAACCATTGAGGCCATCCGCAGAACCGCAGCCAAAGTGCTGCCTGAAGGTTATGGCTTTGAATTTGGCGGAATGTCGAGAGAAGAGGCGTCGCTGGGCAACACGACCATCATCATCTTTGTTATCTGCGTCCTCTTTATATACCTTATATTATGTGCGCTCTATGAAAGCCTCTTCATTCCCTTGGCCGTCATCCTGAGCGTGCCGTTTGGTCTGCTTGGCAGCTTCCTTTTCTCGCGGATGTGGGGCTTGGAAAACAACATCTATATGCAGACAGGTCTCATCATGCTTATCGGGCTTTTGGCAAAGACAGCCATCCTACTAACCGAATACGCTACGGAGCGGCACCGCAAGGGCATGAGCATAACGATGGCCGCAATGACTGCCGCCCGTGTTCGCTTGCGCCCAATCCTCATGACTTCGCTCACCATGATATTCGGTATGCTGCCCCTCGTCTTCGCTCATGGCGTGGGAGCCAACGGCAACATCTCCCTTGGCGTGGGTTGCGCAGGCGGAATGCTCGTCGGCACAATCGCTTTGCTCTTCATCGTGCCCGTGCTCTATATGCCCTTCCAATGGTTGCACAGCCGCTTCGGACACGCGGTGAAAAGCTGAAAACTCCCTGCGTCAGGAAACGGAAGATTACTTTTGTCTTGGCAGAAAAGTTAAGGATACTTAAATCTTTGCCTTGAGGCGAAACATTTCGCACGCTCGTGCTTTATATATATAAAAGGTGAAAAAGTGAAAAAGTGAAAAGATAAAAATGAGAAAAGCAATCATCGCGTGCCTTCTGTTCATAGTGGCAGGGGCGGCACAGGGAAAGCAAATCGTGTGGGAACAGCCCACTACGGAGTTCAGTACAAGCTACGGCGACGGCTACTTCAATTTGGCTCTCGACATCACGAGGGTCGAGCTGAAGGAGAACGAGACGCTCGTCTATATGACAGTCAGCCAGCGGTTGGACTACGATGACTATTGGTTCCAGTTCGCCAGCGGCTCTTATCTGAAGGCCGATGGCAAGCAGTACGCCATCACGTCTGCCGACGGCATACAGCTCGACACGCAC
>JAEEGL013829563.1_pt1 | contig 10400 bp, 7 predicted proteins | sample 9134231 | NCBI WGS metagenome assembly JAEEGL01 (sample SAMN16246548, study PRJNA631951) | gut metagenome | biome: gut microbiome; feature: rumen; material: fiber-attached | host: Bos | place: Iran: Karaj | collected 2018-10
GGGACGGTGTGAGATCCTTCCCTTCCCTGGCCATGCGGATGACGGGTCTCCAATCCATCCTCAGGATGAATGCGGAAATGGTGACGAATATCGGCGATAATCTTGATGAAAGGAATCCGAGGACGTCGTCGAACTTGGCGACGAAGAACCAGAGGTTGCCGTACTTCTCGTTGAGATATCCCCACATGGCATCCATCAGATTGGCGCACCTGAAGATGATAGCTCCCGGGATCCCTAGGAGCCCTCCGTAGAGCGTGGGGGACATGACGCTGTCGACGAGATTCTCCGTGATCGTCTCGGTGCAGGAGGATGCTATGTGCTCCGCATCCATCCCCTTGGTCTTCCTGCTGACGATCATCTGGGTCTTCGCAGCGGCCGCTTCCAGGTCACCGTTCTCAAGGTCCCTCTGGATGGGTTTGACGTGCCTCCTGAAGGAGAACACCGCGAACGAGACTTTGAAAACGAACGCGCTCAGGACTATCCAGACATATTCGTTCAGATACTCCCTGGACAGTGCGATGATGGACATCGCGATGAACAGGTACAGCCCTGCCACGATCAGATAGGAGAAGAATCCCTTCAGGTTGGTGGCCAGCTTGGACGTCCTCTTTATGTGCCTGTCCAGGAATGCAACGAGATTCCCTGTCCACCTCAGCGGGTGGATGGCATTCGGGACCTCCCCGATGACCGCATCGATGAGAACGGCGAGCACCACTATGCAGACGGCGGAGATCCAGAGTTCCATGTTACTTCTCCAGTACCTTCTTCACGGCCGCCAGGAACCTGTCGTCGTGCTCGCGGTCCTTGACGCAGAACCTGACGCATCCCGAGTATTCGGGACCGAACGAATTGCAGTCGCGGACCATTATGCCCTGTTCGAGCATCTTCTCAGTGAATCTCTTGGAATCGAATCCGATCGGGGTGAGGTCGCAGAAGTAGAAGAACGAGTCCGCAGGCGCGGAGACGGGGAATCCCATGCCCTTCAGCTTCGAGAACATGTACTGCGACTCCTCCTTCAGGGTGGCGGATGCTTTGTGAACGTAATCCATGTGCTCAGAGATCAGTTTCTCGCCGACGGTCTGCTCCACGGTGCCGATGTTCCATGTCATACGGACCTTGTTCATCTCGTCGGCTATCGCTTTGGATGTGATGCCGAATCCGATCCTGATGCCCGGGATCGCGAACGATTTGGTGAGCGAACCGGCGACGATGAGATTGTCATATTTGTTGACTAACGATGCACAAGAGATGTCCTTGTAACCCTCTACCAATTCGAGGAGAGTCTCGTCCAAGAATACGAAGATATCCCTACGCTGGCACATCTCTATTATGCCGATGATCTTGTCCCTGCTCTCCACCCTTCCGGTGGGGTTGTTGGGGTTGCAGATGTAGAGTGCTCTGACACCATCGGTGAGATGCTTCTCCAGTTCCGCGACGTCTATACGATAATCGTTCTCCGGACGCAGGGGGATGTAATCTATCTCCGCCCCCACGATCCTGCACTGCTGCGTGTATTCGGCGAAGGAGGGTCTGAACATCACGACCCTGTCGCCGGGTTCCAGGAAGGTGTTGGGGAACATGCGGATGATGTCCGACGATCCCGCACCGGCGATGACGTTGTCGGGAGTGACGTTGAATTCCTTGGCGACGGCGGTGCGGAAACCAATGGACGAATCGTCGGGATAATGCTCCACGTGCGCCGCAGCGGATGATACGATCTCAGGAATGCACGGCGGAGGGCCGAATGGATTGAGGTTGTGGCTGTAATCGTCGATGTCCTTCAGTCTCCATGCCTGTCCTCCGTGGACGGTCTTGGGGAGACCTTTGAGTGTTTTCCTCGACGAATCCGATGCCCTCACAGCCTACCACTCCGTACGGAATGCGCCATTCCGATGGACTGTCCATCCATCCAACGGATATATAGGTTATCTCAGGCAATCCATACGTCCGTTCGGTTCAGAGACTGTGTTCCCCGACGTATCTCTTCGGAAGGACGAATATCTCTCCGTCCTTATCGGTTCCCACCGACGCCTCTACCTCATACACGTCACGGATCAGTTCCTCGGTGATGACCTTCTTCGGATCCCCGACGGCAACGAGTTCACCCTTCTTCATGATCACACAGAGGTCGCAGTACCTTGCCATCAGCGAGATGTCGTGCTCCGCTACCAGGATCGTCATGTCCTGCTTGACCATAGCACGGAGATACTCCATGACATCCAACTTGTACTTCATGTCCAGGTGCGACGTGGGCTCGTCAACCAGCATCAGCCTCGGATTCTGCACATATGCCTTGGCGATCATCACACGCTGCCTCTCTCCTGACGACAGCATGTTGAGTGCACGGTCCTGTAAATGGTAGACTCCGAACTTCTTGAGGGTATCCACTACCATCGACTCGTCCTCCTCGGTCTCCCACCACATGTTCTGCAGGTATGGATATCTTCCGAGCATGACGGTCTCGAACACTGTTAGTCCGAAGGATGCTGTGAGTTCGGCCGGGACATTTGAAACTATCCTGGCCACCTCTGCCGGCGTCTTGGGCAATACTGATTCCCCATCGATGAGGATGTCTCCGCTGGTCAGAGCATGCATCTTGTTGATGCATCTCATCAGCGTCGTCTTACCGCACCCATTGGGTCCGATCAGTCCGACCAGCTTTCCGGACGGAAGGCTGAATGAAACGTCCCTGTCCGCATGGTATCCATTCTCATACACCTTGTTCAAATTACGTATTTCCAACAACGGGACATCATCCATTGTAAATCTTCCCCCTCTTGATTAACAGATAAGCGAATACCGGGACACCGATAATCGTTGTGATTGCACCTACAGGCAGCTCCGACCCGGGTATGACCATCCTGGCCACCAGGTCCGCTGCCATCATCAGCACGCCTCCGAAGGCTATGGAGGCGGGCAGGACCAGCCTGTGGTCCCCTCCGAACAGCATACGGCACAGATGCGGGACCACCAGTCCCACGAATCCGATTATGCCGCAGAACGCCACGCAGAACGCCGTGAGGACCGAAGCGAAGATGAGGATCATGGCGTTGAACCTCCTGACGTTCAGTCCCATCTGCCTGGCCTGGCCCTCGCCCAGCAGGACGAGGTTCAGCTCCTTAGCATACCTGAATATGAATACCGACAGGATCACTATCGGCACCAGTATGAACAGCGCCCTCTCCATGGTGATGTTGGCGAACGTACCGAACATCCACAGCATGACATTGGACACCTTGTCTCCGGAGAAGACGACCATCAGGGTCTGTCCTGCACCGAATACCAGTCCGACGACCACTCCTGACAGGACATAGGCATTGGTGGTCGCTCCCGCCCTGTGAGCGAGCAGCATCGTGAGCCCGAATGCCAGAAGTCCTCCGACAATGGCCGATACCGCGGAGAGGTACATCGAGGTCGAACTGAACAGTCCGAAGAACGTGAAATTGAATGCGATGACCGCAATCGCGAACATGCTCGCTCCCGAGGATACACCCATGATATACGGATCGACCAGCGGATTGCGGATGACGGCTTGGTATGCGGAACCCGCGACCGACAGTCCCATCCCCACCGCCACTGCGGCGATTGCCCTCGGGAAACGCGAACTGTAGATTATGACCTCCTCCTCACTCAGGCCCGATCCGCCTTTGGCGATGGCCGAGAACAGGCATGACAGAGCTTCGAACGGATTGATGATCTTCGTCGGACCGATGCTGAGCATGGCGAGGAACACTATGAACAGGAGCAGGACACCTGTGATCGATATGAAAACGATCCGATGCTTCTTCTTCTCGATGTGAGTCTCGCCTTTACCGTCAATAACCCTCCTGAGGGTACTGCGTATATCACTCATCGTATCTCCTCCCTCTCTTGATCAGAAGATATGCGAACATCGGGACACCGATAATCGTCGTGATCGCTCCGACCGGCAACTCGTAACCCTGCAGCAACAGTCTGGCCAGGAGATCTGCGGTCACCATCAGGAACCCTCCCAGAGTCATGGTCGCGGGAAGCATCAGCCTGTGATCGCCTCCAAGGATCATCCTGCTCACGTGCGGGATGACCAGCCCTACGAATCCTATTATTCCGCAGAATGCGACACAGAATGCCGTGAGGATTGATGCCGCTATGAGCATGAGCGCGTCAAAACGCTTTGCGTTCAGACCCATCTGCTGTGCCTGATCGTCACCCAGCAGAACGAGGTTGAACTCCTTCGCCCATATCAGCGGGACGAAGGACAGTGCCAGCACAGGCACTACTACAAGCCACACCTTGTCCCATGTGATCGTGCTGAAGGACCCATACAGCCATGACAGAGCGCTTGCGAGCTTGGTCCCTGCGCTGAGCATGAGCATGGACTGTATGGCCGAGAATATCAGCCCTATCACGATACCCGCAAGGACGTAATTGACCGATTTTCCGCCCGTCTTGAGGGCCAGGAGCATCGTGAGTCCGAATGCCAGAAGTCCTCCTACGATCGCGGAGAACGAGATCAGGAAGGGACTCTGCGCCGAGAACAGCCCGAAGAACGTGAAGTCGAGTGCCATGACGGCGACGGCAAACGTTCCAGCTCCCGATGACACACCCATGATGTAAGGTTCTACCAGCGGATTCTTGATTACCGCCTGGTACATCGCACCTGCCACCGACAGACCGATACCTACTACTATCGCCACCAGGACACGGGGCAGTCTCTGGTTATAGATCAGCATCTCCTCATACGAGAGGTTGCGTCCGCCCTTGGAAATCGATGATGCTGTCGCGGACAGCGCCTTGCTCAGGGACATGGTCGTCTCGGCACCCACGCACAGCGATATGAGGGCAACTATCAGCGTCATGAGAATGCCTATCGCCAGAACGACACGGACCTTACGCTTGCTCTTGGTATTGTGCGAATAATTTTCTCCGTAGAAGTAAACATAGACCTTCCCCTTGAGTTCGGAGAATGGATGTTTGAATCCGAATGCGAACCTGAGCACCAGCCAGAGGATCACCAGGATCGCAACGATTGCTATAGCGATGATCAGGATGGTCTTCCACAGACCTCCGTCCCTAGAGACAGGTGAGGCTTCCGTATAATCCCCTGGCGTGTTGCCGTAGTAGACCATGATACCCGTATCATCAGGCACCATGATCAGTCCGTTGATAACAACGGGACAGATCATCGCATAGTTGGTGGCACCCTGCTCGATCCATTTGAGAGAACTATCCTCCAGATCGAAGACCAGAACGTTCCTGGACGAATAGCATGTCATGTAAAGGTACTTGCCGTTGACCAGCTGAGGCGCATTGTGGGGGACGAATGTCCTGCTAATCCTATCGGACAGGAGCTTATACTCCCCATCCTCATCCACGGCGTAAAGTCCCTCGTAGAACGGTACGATCACACCCTTGAACGTGTCCGTCTCGTATCTGGTAAGGTATGTACCTGTCGCACCGAATGCTCCCTTGAAGTCCTTCACAAGGAACACTTCGGCCCCGTTGAACTTGTAGATGACCAGCGAACTGTACTTCGAATCCATGCCCAGACCGTCCGAGCAAGGCGTGAATACAGTATAATCCGAATCCCCATCCTTGTAGACCTGTGGACAGCAGACCGCACCGCACTTTCCCTTGAACGATGTGGTCCTGTACACCACCTGCTTTACCAGCTGCTCTCCGGTCTCCTGATCATAGATGTAGAGACAACCGTCGTAGCATCCTGTAAATACATATCCGTCGAAGATAGTTGACGAGGAATAATAATTGGGACCCTCCATCTGTGACGACCAGAGGAGATTCAGGTCGAGGTCACAGCAGTAGATCATACCATTGCATGATTTGAAGAATATGGTACCGGAGTCCGCGACTATGGTCTCTATGGTCGTGCTCCAGGATGCCTGCCAATCGAGATCGATGGTCTTTCCGGGGACATACACTGAGTGATCGTCCCAGGCATTGCCGTTGAACGTGGTGACATACTCGTTGCTGGCTCCGGGCCCCTGGCGCCAGTCGATCCTGTATATCAGACCGTTGTTCGCTCCGATATAGATGTACTGACCGGCGATGGCCGCCGAGGATGTGTCCCCTCCGTCGGGGATATACGTGAAGGTCCAGACGACGTCTCCCGTTTCTATGTCCCTGCACTCCACGGCACATTCGTTGGTGGCCTTGGCCGTTGAACCGTACTTCAGGAAGACATATCCTCCAGCTGAGAGTACTCCGCCGTAGAGAGACGATGGTTTATCGCCTCCGTATGTGGGCACGTACCTCCATGCCCTTCCGGACTTGTCGGTAGTGATGTCCGTGGTCTGATTGGCGCTGTTCCATGAATCACCCTGCAATGCGGTCCATACGGACTTATGATCGGGATTCGAAGCGGGGACGATACCGTCAGGATAATATCCCAGTGCGACCGGGGCTCCCGAGTATGCAACAGAGAGATCGGCGGCTGCTACCCAATCGGTACCGTTCCATGTGAACACATGCCACCCGCATGTCGCAGTGACCCCTGTCGTTCCGGGTGCATCCATTGCACCGCCCGTGTCTACCAGACTGCCCGTGATCCTCTGGGAGATACCGTCGACGGTTGTGAATCCCGCATCGAATGATACTGATGCTGCGGTCAGAGTCAGGGAGACCGTATCCGAAAGGGTAGTTCCCGCGCTTACCGGGATCCACTTGATACGCCCGTTACCGTAATCGAGCAGGAAGTTGCCGTCCTGCTCCCCGGAAGCCTCCGAATCGGAAGCCATCATCGGGAAACATGCGACCAACGTCAGCAGGATCGCCACGGTGAGGATCTTGGTGAAGGTGTCCCTCACTCCATCGCCCCCGTCAGATGAAGATAATCATGATAGTCGTTCCCGACCGCCTTGTCAGGAACGGGATCTGTGAAGGATTCTGGTGCTATCAGCTCGCAGATTATCTCCATCAGCTGGATGAATCTGGGGCCTGCCCTTCCGGCGATCGATCCCATCTTCTCCGACAGGAGGAACACCGAATCCGGATAAGCATCCGTCGATTTCCACTCCATGGCCAGGTTGGACATCATCAGGTCGTAGTCCGCGGCCTTGTATTTGTCGCCGTCTATCACTATGATGCAGTCAGGGTTCTTCTCCAGGATGGATTCCCTCGTAATGTTGGCCCACCCGCCGACGCTCTCGAACGCATTCGTACAGTTGAGCTGTCTGAGTATGTCGTTGATGTAGGTGTAGTTCCCTGCGACCCACGGCGACGGGTCGGCACCCAGAGCCACCATGACCTTCGTACCCGAGGCAGGAGCGGACAGATCGTGCAGCACCTGTATGTAATAATCCAGTTTCTGCAGGTACGCCTGCGGGGCCATATTGTAACCTATCGCTATACCGGAGATGAAGATGTTCTTGTAAATGGTCTCGATGTCCTCTCCGTTGTAGAGGACGACGGCATTTACGTTCGAAGAACGGAGCATGCCCGCAATCTGCACCTGGTTGTATGTGGATGCATCACAGAATACCATCTCCGGGGAGGTGTTCATGATCGCCTCGTAACTCGGATCCGTGTATGAACCGACGATGGCTATGGAACCATCGTTGTGTCCGTTCACGATCTCCTCCGGATAGTCGCTATACATGTCTGTACCGACAATCTTCGATGTTCCCCTCACCGAATTGAGGGTCTCGGTGCACACGGGGGATAGGGACACTATGCTGTTCGGTTCAGCATATCCGTAGACCGATGTTCCCGTCGCATCTACCGCCGGCATCGGTTTGCCTTCGGCATCGGTGTATGCCCAGATCGCCGCGGTGTAATCGGTGACATCAAGGGACACGTCGGAATTCTTCACCGCATCGAATTCGCCTTCCGAGACGGTCCAGAGATTCCATGAATGCGTCGAATCGTTCGCATATGTAGTACTGTTGTATGTTACACTGACCAGATTGTTGTCTGTGACCGTGTAGCTGAATCCTGCGGACATGTGTTGGGATTCTGCCAGCGTAAGGAGGTTGATGGGATCTTTGACATTGCCTGTACCGGCATCCACCCATATCGTCAGATAATCGCCGAAGTCTATGACGATGCCTTCCGAGTGGTACTGCGTTGCGTTGGAACCCACTCCGTACAGTGCGATGGTCCCGACGGCCCCCAGAACAATAACCGCTACGGTGAGGATGACTTTGGTCTTCATCATCTTTGATTGTGCCGAACTCGTTTTCCTGTCCGCATCCAGCCATGAGTTGTCGATCGCCAGGGTCGTGCCTCCTAATTATAGGACGTATCATCCAATTGGTTTATAATAAGGTTGATTGGAGAATTAGGAAAATGTGCACGACATCGTCACATGATGTGCTGTTTTCCACTCAAAGCATCGTAAAACAAAGAAGAAGATTGTAAAAAGTTTGGGAAAAGGTTTGTTTGTGGTTTGTACGATCAAGCGTCGAACGGACCGGTTGCCTTCCAAGAAGAAGCCGTGCTGGGGTCAGGAGTATCGGTCCAGACTGCAGCGTAAGGAGCCATGAACCAAATCGTCGCGCTGGACTCGAAGAGCTTGAATCCATCATGCGCTTCCGTGTCATATCCGTTGAGCATACCCCATCCCTTGAAATCGAATCCAGACTTGGTTGCTGAAGCATCCTGGGCTGCCTTGTCGGTCTGAGAGTAGAGGTAGGTCATAAGACTCCATCCATTGCCTGATCCGTCATTTCCATCAATGCTTTGGACGTATCCTATGTTGGACTTGGTCCACTCGATGTTGGCGTCCTTCATCGCAGCGGTGAATGCATCGCTTGCGTTACTGGCTTTCGCTGAATACCATCCGTTCTTTGCGTTACCCTCGGCGAAGTAGAGATAGAACCAGAAGGTCTTGTCGCTGTCATCGAAGATATCCTTCTCGAAGGGGCCGGCGTTCTTCCAGGTAGAGACGGTGCTGGGATCCTCGAAGGAAGAATCCTCTTTGTAGGGAGTTAAGAACCAAATCTTTGCATTGGACTGGAAGAGCTTGAATCCGTCATGTTCCTCCGTGGCGTATCCAGACAACGACAGCCATCCGTTGAGGTATGCTGTGCTGCTTCCGTCCTGGGCCGCCTTATCGGTGTGCGAGAACACGTAGTTGAAGATCTTCCAGGAGGTACCGACTCCGTCGATGGTGGCAACATATCCCAACTTGGACTGTTTCCACTCGAGGTTGGCGTCCTTCATTGCGTTGATAAATCCGTCGCTCGCGTTGTCTGCCTTGGCCGAATACCATCCATTCTTCGCGTTTGCGTCTCCGAAATATAGATAGTAGTAGTAGGTCTCATCATTGTCCTTGTCCTTATCTTTCATAAGGAAGAAAGCACCGACACCTGCCGCTGCCAGAACCACGACAACCGCGACTGCGATTATAATTGTCGATTTCTGATTCATTCATTTCACCTCACTGGATATTTAATCCAGATAAGTTGGAATAGTAATCCGATTCATACTATTAAAGCGGATTGGGTGATATAACCAACAACCGAACGATTACATTTTATTTGTAACGACGATACACCTGGCATGGCAATCTTCTCCGACAAGGACATCGTAGAGGGAATGATGACAGGATACCTGGGCATCGACGACTACAGCGAACGCGGGCTCACCCCCAACGGATACGACCTCCGCATCTCCGAGATAGTCATCAGAGGGAAGGAAGGGAAGATCACCGAAGGAATCGCCACCATCCCGCCGAGGACGATGTTCTACGTCTCCACCATCGAGAGGGTGCGCATGCCCACGGACGCCTGCGCCCAGCTTTGGCTGAGGACCACGTGGATCAGGAAGGGCATCATAGGAGCGTTCGGGAAGATCGACGCGGGATTCTGCGGGACGCTGACGCTCGGTGCGTACAACGCCACCGACGACCCCGTGGAGATACCGATAGGCGAGAGGTTCTGCCAGATGATCTTCGAAGGTCTCACTTCAAAATCGATGAAGGACTACTCCGAGAGGAGCGGGCACTACCAGAATCAATCCGGTGTAACATTGGAAGCGGTCAACAAGAAGTGATCAGTCCCTGATCACGTCGAAGACGTACACGCTGGCACTTGGGGAATAGGTCTTGAGTTCCCTCTTCTCCGCCAGGTGGCAATCGAGACCTTTGGAGCGCATATCATCGAGCAGCTGCTCCGTTAGCATATCGGATTCACCGCGCTCCATTATCCTGTGCATGTGCACGATGCCGCCCCTCTTCGTCTTGGACAACGCCACATCCAGGAACCTGTAGGCTATCTGCGGGAGGTTCATCACCACGCGGTCGGCGAGAGGGAGGTCCTTCACAGCTACCGATGCATCCCCCTCCATCGGTATGATCGCCTTGACCTTGTTCAGCTCGATGTTCCTCTTCATGAAAAGGTAAGCATCGTGATTGAGATCTATGGAATACACCACCTTCGGGCGGGCGTGCTTGCAGATCACCA
>JAEEGL014702034.1_pt1 | contig 10400 bp, 5 predicted proteins | sample 9134231 | NCBI WGS metagenome assembly JAEEGL01 (sample SAMN16246548, study PRJNA631951) | gut metagenome | biome: gut microbiome; feature: rumen; material: fiber-attached | host: Bos | place: Iran: Karaj | collected 2018-10
ATGAGTTACATATACGAATGTGGTATTGATCTTCTTTCTTAACTTGATGATCTCTGAACGCCTCTGGTTACGTAACTTGGCATCCAGGTTACTCAGAGGTTCATCCATTAATAATACCTTTGGATTTCTGACGATGGCACGACCAATGGCAACACGCTGTCTCTGACCGCCTGATAAAGCCTTAGGCTTACGGTCAAGATACTGGGTAATGTCCAGAATTTCAGCTGCTTCTCTGACTTTTCTGTCGATCTCTGCCTTGTCAACATGCTTGATTTTCAGGGAATATGCCATGTTGTCATAGACAGTCATGTGAGGATACAGAGCGTATGACTGGAATACCATGGCAATGTCTCTGTCCTTAGGTTCAACATTGTTTACCAGATTACCGTCAATGTAGAGCTCACCGCTGGTGATCTCTTCAAGTCCGGCTATCATTCTCAATGTGGTGGATTTGCCGCATCCTGAAGGTCCTACCAGAACGATGAATTCCTTGTCCTTGATGTCGAGATTGAATTCCTGAACGGCTACAACACCCTCATCAGTGATCTGAAGACTGACCTTCTTCTCTTCTTCGCCTTCCTTAGGCTGCTGACGGAATTTGCCTCTGCCTTTTTTCCTGCTTTCGTTGTCTGTATATACCTTTTTTATGTTCTTAAGTAAAACTTCTGCCATAATAATTCTCCTTTAACCCTTAACACTTCCTGAGGTTACACCCTTGATGATTGACTTGGACAGTATTACGTAAATAATCATTACCGGTAAGATGGCCATGACCATCAGCATGTATACCTTGCCCATGTCGAACTTAGTAAAGTCAGCACTTCTCAATGTGGCGATCATTACCGGAACGGTCTTTTTCTGTAAGTCGTTCAGCAGTAATGAAGGCATGAAATAGTTATTCCATGATCCGACAAATGAGAAGATCATCTGTACGGCAATTGCCGGTTTCATTATCGGAAGTACGATTTCATTGAAGATTCTGAACTCATTGGAACCGTCAATTCTGGCAGCCTCAACCATTTCCAGAGGCAGCGTAGCTTCCAGATACTGTCTCATGTAGAAGTAAACACTTGGAGCAGCAATGCTTGGAATTATCAGCATCCACAGCTTATTGGTCAGATGATACTTGAAGGCCAGCTGAATGAAACCAACAGCTGATACCTGAGAAGGAATCATCATGATTGCCAGAATGAACAGGTGAATAGCCTTCTTGTATTTGAAGTCGTATACATATGTTCCATAAGCTGTCAGTGCTGAGAAATATGAAGTAAGTACAGCTGACAGTGAAGCAACGATGAAGCTGTTTTTCATGCCTACCGGAATGCTGATGTTGGTATCATGCCAGGCATTTACGAAGTTCTTTATTGTATTTCCACCTGGAATCATGGTAAATCCTGCCTGCAGCTGCGCATTTGAACGTGATGCGTTGATAAACATCAGATAGAAGAAGAACAGGCACAGGAATGTCAGGAAAATGAGTATTCCATAAACCACTATGCGGGAAATGAACAGTTTGATGGCTGCAACCGTATTAATGTCTTTTTTCATGTCTTGTTCCTCCCTTACTTCTTACTGATCGTCTTGAAGACGAAGGTAGACAGGATGGCTGTCATAGTGAATAACAGTACTGATACCGCACCGGCCATGCCATAGTTCTTGGAAATGCCCAGGAAGGTATTCAGATACATTATCAGCGTCATGGAAGTGTTATTCGGTGTTCCGATACCATTGGTAAGTACCTGAGGTACGTCAAACATCTGAATGCCGCCGATCATGGAAGTAATGAATACATAGATGAAGATAGGCATCAGTAACGGCATGGTAATGTTGAAGAATACCTGGGTTGATGAAGAACCGTCCAGACGGGCTGATTCAAACAGACTCTCATCAATGCCCTGGATACCTGCCATTAACAGGATCGTCGTATTACCAAACCACATCAGGAAATTCATCAGAGCTATCAGGCTTCTGACAGTGACCTTCATGGCCAGGAAATCAATTGCCTGATCAGCCCAGCCGGAAGCCAGGATTATCTGGTTGACCGGGCCAACCTTTGAGAACATGGCGAAGAACAGCATTGAGAATGCGGAAGCCATGATCAGATTTGGCATGTAGATGACTGTCTTAAAGAACTGCTGTCCCTTGATGTTCAGTCTGGTGCTTGTAAAGAACAGTGCCAGCAGCATCGCTATGACAAACTGCGGAACGGCACCCATGACCCACAGAATGAATGTGTTTACCGTATACTTGACGATTGGAATGAAACCGGAAAGGTTCGGGGTGAACAGCTTTGCATAGTTACCCAATCCGACGAAATTCGGCCCGATTACGTTAAGACCATCACGGTAATACTCAAAAAAACTGTTATATACGGTCAGAATCTGAGGATACAGAGTAAAGATCGCATAGACTATAAAGAAAGGGATTATGAATATGTATCCCCACTTGGCATAGGATATGGATCTTTTCTCTTTTGTTTTCTGTTTTTTATCCATCTTTATACCTCTCTGCTTTATTTCTTAAATAAGCAATCAGCCTGTGCTTATTTAAGAAACTGTGGCAGGCTCCAATAAGCCTGCCACAGAACCTTGATTAAATATTATTGCCTATTATTCAACAGTGATGCTTGGATAAGCAGTCTTAATGTAATCCTTGAAGTTAGCAATTGCTGTATCCTTGTCTACTTCGCCCTTCAGGTATTCCTGGAAGTACTTCTGTAAACCTTCATTGCAACCCTGGTCATATGGTGTAATATGTTCGAACTTAATAGACTTAGCTAATTCTGCGAAGATTGTTACATCATTCTGCTTGCCTAAGAAGTCATTGCCATATGTTGTATCAGCAGCGAGCTTGTTGTTAACAACCTGGTTGTTAGAGAACTGAGCTTCGTTTTTGACTAACTTTTCACATACATCAGCATTGTTGATGAAGGTGTTCATGATATCAGCAACCATTGTAGGGTTGTCTGTGCCTGCAGCTGCGAGCATCCATGTGCCGCCCCAGAAGTGAGCCTGAGGGCCCATGCAGATAGCCCAGTCACCGAAGCATCCCTTTTCAGGATCCTGTGCATTGCCCATGCAGAAGTTGAAGTACCAAGCTGGGCCGAAGAAGCACATTGACTTGCCTGAAGCGAACATTTCGTTTGTCTTTTCAGCATCCCATACACCGGAAGCGTTTGCAGCATAGCCTTCCTTGACATACTTTTCAGCCTGTGCCATCCATGCTTCAATGTTAGCATCGAATGTTAACTTGCCGTTTTCAACCCAGGCAGAAGAAACGTTGTTTGAGAATACACGGTATGTATCCATTGGTGTAGCGATCATGTTGTAGCCTTTTTCCTTAGCTGTTGCAGCTACTGCATCGAACTTATCCCATGAAGATAATGCTTCCTGAACTGCAGTTGGATCATCTGTTCCTAAGACTTCCTTAGCGATTGAACGTCTGTAGATCAGAGCTGATGGGCAGCACTGGAATGAAACGCCCTTTACAACACCCTTTGAATCAGTAGCAGCCTGTACTGTGTACTTGTAAGTATTTGAGAAATCAGTAACGCCAATTGACTTAACATCCATTGTTGCTGCAGAATCAACATACTTGATAATGTAGTCTGCCTCTGCGAGGAACATATCGACCTTGTCATCAGCTGCAGCTGTTTCCTGAGCTAATAATGCAGCATCTAATGCATCCTGATAAGCCATGTTATCTGATACATAAGTTGTACGCTTGATTGTGATATCACCCTTCTTAACTGTGAAATCATCAACCTTTTCATCAGCATAGTACTTGACTAAGAATCCCCAGAATTCATCATTCCATGTCCAGAGATTAAAAACTTTTCCATCTTCTACTGGTTTTGGTTCTGGATCAACTGGCTTTGTGCAAGCTGCCAGTGAAACAACCATTAACACTGCGAGAATAGCACTTAATAACTTTTTCATATTTTCCTCCTTCGTTAATAAGCTTTGTTTATTCCTTTTTTATTGCGTGCAGTTTTATCAACCGCTTATTGCCTTATTTCCTTTACCGTATTGCCTTCAATCAGTTTTCCGGCAACTACGGAATGTTCACATATCCCCGTAGGGTTTTCAATTGCGTCTACCAGTCTGCGGCATGCTATCCTTCCCAGAGATACAGCGTCCTGTTCATAAGTTGTCAGCCCAACGAATTTTGCCATCCTGATTCCGTCGTATCCGATTACCGAGATGTCATCAGGCCAAGGATCCTTTTCTTCTCCCATGCGTGACAGTACACCGATCCGGGAGTAGTCATCCGGAAAGATGATGCATGTAGGTCTGTCTTCCAGGGCAAGCAACTCTTTGGCTTTTTCGTAACTCAGATCAATGTCGTGATACTTGGCTTCGATAACATAATCTTCATTAACAGGTATTCCCATTTCTCTGAGAGTACTGTAATATCCCATGACTCTCTTCTTGGTAACGTCTGTTCTTTCACCGTGGATGAAGGCGATCTTTCTGTGCCCTTTGGAAATGGCATACTTGACCAGATCTCTTAACCCCTTGGTGTTATCAGATATTACTGAAGAACAGTTGTTATAGGAATAGTCGATGGAAACCCGTGGAATGTCTGAATCAACCAGTTCCAGGATCTGCGGATCCATGAAATCGGCGGAGATGATTACAACACCATCGAAGTTTCTGTATTTGCAGTGCATCAGATATGTTGAATCCTGCCCGGCAAATCTGTTGTTTATGAAGGTTATGTCATAACCGCTCTCTTCGGCTGCCTTCTTGAAACTTTCGAGGATTTCCGAGAAATACTCGTGGGCAAGTCCGGCAGACATGCGGTCTATGAACAGTACTCCGATATTGTAGGTTCTGTTTGTCTTCAGCGCTCTGGCTGAGGCATTCAGCATGTACCCCATTTCTTCAGCAACTTTTCTGATCCTGTCCCTTGTCGGTTTGGAGATGTCAGGCTTATCGCTGAGAGCTTTGGAAACCGTAGCAACTGAAACGCCACAACTCTTGGCTATTTCTTTCATTGAAACCATAGTTTACTCCGTTTCCCGATTTACTTAATCGTTTTCTTAATTTCAGCATAGCTCATTTTCGTAGTTTGTCAACACTTTTTTTGAAATCGGTTACATTTTTTGAATTTTCGGTTGTTTTTCGCCCTGAAATGCTTTATTCTTAAGGTGAAAGTACTTAAACATTGCGTAATCGTTTACGTAAATAATACGAAAAGGAGTTGTTGCACATGAAGTTCGGGCACTTTGATGACCTTAATAAGGAATATGTAATAGAAAAATATGAAACACCATTGCCATGGATCAACTATCTGGGCAGTGATGACTTCTTCACCCTGCTGTCCAATACCGCCGGCGGCTATTCTTTCTATAAGGATGCCAGATTAAGAAGAATAACAAGATATCGTTATAATAATCTTCCGTTGGATCAGGACGGTTTCCATATCTATGTAAAGGATCAGGACACCATCTGGAATCCTGGCTGGCAGCCTGTCCAGACCCCGCTGGATGACTATACCTGCCGTCATGGCTTAGGCTATTCCATCATCAGAGGTGTCAAGAACAAAGTTGAAGTGCAGCAGGAACTCTATGTACCAAAGAATGATAATATTCTTTTACAGAGAATAACTGTTACTAATAATACTGATATCCTTAAGGAAATTGATCTGTTCTCCTTTGTTGAATTCTGTCTGTGGGATGCCATGGACGATTCCTCAAACTTCCAGAGAAACTATTCTACCGGTGAGGTTGAAGTTGAGGGCAGTGTCATTTACCACAAAACCGAATACAGAGAAAGAAGAAATCACTATGCCGTATTCTATGCCAACAGACCTGTCGATTCCTTCGATACTTCCCGCGACAGCTTCATGGGTGTCTACGGTTCTCCAAGAAGCCCAAAGGCCGTTGTAAATGGCAGATGCGGTAATTCCATTGCCCACGGCTGGCAGCCTGTCGGTGCCCATCATTTCCATCTTGTCATGAAACCGGGCGAAAGCGTTAAGATCATCCTGGGACTGGGTTATGTAGAAGTTCCTGTTGAGGAAAAGTTCATTGCCCCTTCCGTCATCAACAAAAAGAATGCTCACGCATTAATGGATAAGTATTATACTGACGAACAGTTCGATGCCGGCTTGGCCCAGCTGAAGAAGTTCTGGGACAACCTGCTGGCCGGTTTTGAAGTCAGAACCGAAAACGAAAAAGTCAACCGCATGGTTAACATCTGGAACGCTTACCAGTGCATGGTAACCTTCAACATGTCCAGATCTGCTTCATATTATGAATCAGGCATCGGCAGAGGCATGGGCTTCAGAGACTCCTGCCAGGATCTGCTGGGCTTTGTCCACATGATCCCGGAAAGAGCCAGAGAAAGAATCCTGGACATTGCTGCCACTCAGAAGGAAGACGGCGGTGCTTATCACCAGTATCAGCCTCTGACCAAAAAAGGCAACTCCGACATCGGCGGCGGTTTCAATGATGACCCGTTATGGCTGATTGCCTGCACTGATGCCTATATCCGTGAAACCGGTGACTGGGGCATTCTCGATGAAATGGTCGATTTCGACAACAAACCTGCCCTGGCAGCACCGTTAATGGAACACCTGCGCCGCAGTTTCAACTATACCCTGAACAATCTTGGTCCAAACAAGCTCCCACTTATCGGCAGAGCTGACTGGAACGACTGTCTGAACCTCAACTGCTTCTCCGAACATCCGGGTGAATCCTTCCAGATCACCGGACCATCCGAAGGACCGGTTGCCGAATCAGTCTTCATTGCCGGCATGTTTGTCAAGTACGGCCGTGAATACGGCAACATTCTGAAGCATCAGGGTAAGACTGAAGAGGCTGAAAAAGCCTATGAAGCGGTTAATAAAATGAGTGAAACCATTCTGGATAAGGGCTGGGATGGCGAATGGTTCATCCGCGCCTATGATGCCTTCGGTAAGAAGGTCGGCTCCGCTGAATGCGATGAAGGACAGATCTTCATTGAACCGCAGGGCATGTGTATCATGGCCGGGGTCGGTGTAAAAACCGGAGAAGCTCAGAAAGCTCTGGATTCCGTCAAGGAAAGACTTGATACCAGATTCGGCATCGTTCTGCAGAATCCTGCTTATACAACATACAGACTTAACCTCGGCGAAACCTCCTCATCTCCTCCGGGATACAAGGAAAATGTCGGTATCTTCTGTCACAACAACCCATGGATCATCTTTGCTGAAACGATCATGGGACATGGCGACAGAGCCTTCGAACTTTACAAGAAGACCTGTCCGGCCTTCCTGGAAGAAATTTCCGAGATTCACCGCACTGAACCGTATGTCTACTGCCAGATGGTAGCCGGCAAGGATGCTCCTACCTTCGGAGAAGGCAAGAACTCCTGGCTGACCGGTACGGCTGCCTGGACCTTCACCGTACTTACGGAAGGTATCCTGGGAATTCAGCCTGACTATGACGGATTGAGAATCGATCCTTGCATCCCGCACACCGTCAGTGAATTCAAGGTAAACAGACTGTTCAGAAACACTGTCTATCACATCACCGTAAAAAATCCGGACGGGGTTGAAAAAGGAATCAGATCAATCAGAGTCAACGGACAGGAGATCGGCACAGGACCTGTACCGGTAATAAATGCCCGGGAAGCTGAAGTTGAAGTATTAATGGGTTAAGAGACGGTCATGATCGTCTCTTTCTGAAAAGGAGAAACTATGAACTTTACTGTAGAAACCGCCAGGAGCGAACAGCTTAAAGCTTCTGATTACGCCGAAGAAGTATTCAACGGCAGAATATCAGGATATACGGATGCTCTGTTTACCGGCGCCGACAGAAAACATGTTCTGGCCGTTACCGGGCTTCCTTTCAGTGTGCCCATTGCCAACCGGCTGATGAATGATGAGCTGTTCTATCCGTTACTGCAAAATGATGACAGTGATCTTCTGCTGTCATTAAGGGGCAACATTACTCTCTATAAAAACGAGGAAAGCATTCCTCTTTCTGCAGAAATAACGGATAGGATCAGGGAAATCTATGACAATACCGTGGCAGCAGCCGGAGTCCTGAATGAAAACGGCGATCTGATCATCGATCTGAAAGCACCGCTGATCGGTACCCACTATACAGTAAACCTGTTATTGGGTGACCGCGAAGGATATTCCGATCCTCTGCAGACCACTCCGAAAAGCGTTCTGGACCGTTTCGGCAGAGGTTCATTCCGTGCAAGTCAGGAAAAACAGGTTCTCGCCACCAAATACGAACTAAACCCGGACATCAACGGTGAAACTGCCAACCGTCAGTTTTATATAACGGAAAACGGCAGACAGATATTCTATTCACTCGATGTAAACAACAATGTCAAAAACGCCTATTGCGTTCATCATAACAATTATTCCGAAATATACTATGTAACTGAATGCGGTCTGGAAATTAAGAGAACCATCTTCATTCTCCCTCAGGAGACCGACTTCCCTACCGCTGTTGAAGCCCAGAGAATTCAGATCAGAAACCTGAGTGACCATGACCGTCAGCTCCGTGTGGTAGTCACCGGAATGTTTGGCATTACCGATCCGGGCACCCTTACCAGTGACATTGTCTATGCCAATGTCGTGGTCGAAAGTGAAACCTACCGCATAAACAGTAAACCGGTAGCCGTTACCGCTCATCATAAACCTAAAGCCTGCAACGGTGAAAAGCGCTTTGCCATGCTGCTTTCGGAAGGTGAAACCATGGATGAGTTCACCAGCAACGTCAATGAATTCATCGGTTCCGGCAGCTATGACAGACCGGAGAATCTGCTAAGACTTTCCAACAGTTACAGCCGCCGCGGTGCCTGCTTCTTCGCAATGGCCAAGACAGTGGACATTCCTGTTCAGGATACCGCCTGCCTGGATGAATTCGTTGGCATGTCAGAAGACAGAGAAGATGTCAGAGAACAGTTTGACACTCAGTTATACAATCTTTACAACAGGTACAGTGACCCTCAGCAGCTGTCATTGACTCTGCAGAAGGTCAGAAACAACACCAATCTGTACAATTCATACTTAACAGTCAATACCGGTGATCAGGACCTGGATTCCTATCTTTCCAACAATCTCCCTTTCCAGGTCCTGTATCAGACGTACATATCACGTTCATTCGCCTGGACCCAGAAATCATACCGTGAAACGGGATTTCGTGAGATTCAGGACATCTTTGCCTCCATGTATTATCTCCATGGCTGCGGCAAGGATCAGCTGATCAGGGAACTGCTTTCATCCTGGATCGTCAATGTCTTTGAACTCGGTTATGCCTATCATAACTTTACGACCAGAGGCAAGGAACCGGGAATGTGTTCCGATGATGCCTTATGGCTTGTTCAGGCAGTCGGACGCTACATCAGGCTTACCGGAGACACTGACTTCCTGTTACAGGAGTTTAAAGTCGCCGGCTGCAGTGACAGCCGTAAGCTCATTGATACCCTCAATGCCATTATTGTCTATTCCGGACAGATATCCGTAGGCAGACATCATCTGCCGTTACTTGATACTGCTGACTGGAATGATACCCTGCGTCTTGATAAGACTGTGTATCTGGGCCCGGAAAAGGAAAGAAAATATCTGGCTCAGTTGAAAGAAAAAGACCAGCCATTCGGCTCACCTTTTGAAAACAGTCAGAGTGAAAGCGTCATGAACGCCTTCCTGCTGGTCATTGCAGCCGGTGAAGTGAGATATCTCTCCGATCTGCTGGGTTATGAAGACTGTTATGAAACAGCCTGCCGGATCGAAAACGATACTGTTGACAACATCCGCAATTACTGCTGGAAGAACAACTACTATGCCAGATGCCTGATCAATGATGACCGCATCTACCGTTATCTGGGATCCAGCGGAGATAACCTTTCAGATGATCCTGAAATCGACGGCACCTATTATCTGAATTCCTTCAGCTGGGCATTACTCTCACAGGTAGCCAGTGAAGAAGAAATCTCTTCCATGCTGGATGTCATTGACAGATATCTAAAGACTGATGCCGGTCTGAAGCTGTGCACTCCGGTCAATTACGACCTGCTGGGAGTTGTGACAGGCACATCATTCTATTTCCCTGGCGACAGGGAAAACGGCGGTGTCTTCAAGCACGCTGCCATGATGGCAACAGTCGCTTCCCTGAAGGCTGCCAAGACCGTCAGTGATCCTGCTCTGTCTGAAAGGCTTAAGAACCTGGCCTTCTTCATGATCAACAAGACCCTGCCGTTTAAGACCATGGATGACCCGTTTGTTCTTAAGGGCAATCCGCGTTTCTGTACCCAGTACAACAACTCGGAAACCGGCGAGAACATCGGACCTATCCTGTCAGGCACAGCTTCCTGGCTTACACTGGCCCTGTATGAAGTATGCGGTCTGGAAATCCAGCAGGACATGATCCATCTGGATCCAATCGTCAACAGGCC
>JAEEGL015407589.1_pt1 | contig 10400 bp, 14 predicted proteins | sample 9134231 | NCBI WGS metagenome assembly JAEEGL01 (sample SAMN16246548, study PRJNA631951) | gut metagenome | biome: gut microbiome; feature: rumen; material: fiber-attached | host: Bos | place: Iran: Karaj | collected 2018-10
ACCGACACCCGTAAATACGACATCCTCGATACCCTGAAGTTTGCCGTCAACGACGATGGCATCCCTTATCTGTGCTCCGAAGAGCAGTTGAAGGAGGCGATGTTCCAGGCTCAGAAGAAGGCTGCCGAGGACCGTCAGAGTACTGTTAAAACGCTGGCGCCGTTCAATCCCAAGTATGTGAAGGGTAAGGAGGGGCGCAAGACGCTCTTCGACCTGCCGAGTCTGTTCAAGGCCGTGATGGACGAGGGGGTGGAGTATTACGATGACAACCTGCGTACGAAGCTCAGTCTGGAGTCGAACATCGTGACCGACCATGTTCTCTCCGAGCAGATCCAGCGTGCCATTGCCGATGGTATCATCCTCGAGTCTGTTAGCCCGCTCAATGGCAAAAAGATCTATATGCTTCATGCACAACCCACGTTGTTCTGAGACGGCCGCCGAGGTGAAGGCTTCAAGCCCCATACGTACTTCTCTCTCCGAGAGAGAAGGTAGTATGTGGGGCCGGTTGAAGCGCCCTTCACCAAGGCGCATGGATGACCTCTTCCCCTGGACCTTTAAAGCCATTTGTAAACGGTTGGGCATTCCTGTACCTAATGGCCTCGCCCCTCAAACATCTTCCATCAGCCATCATACATCATCCATCAGTCTGATTGACGACTGTCGCTCCGACGATTCCGAATTATGTCACGAAATGCTTTCTACTTTCGGCTTTAGCCAAGAGCAAATGCACCGCGTTGCGGAGCGCTTTCACCTCGGCCGTTCCAGGTCCGGCAAGACCATCTACTGGATGATCGACGATATCGGTCGCACGCTTGATGGCCGCATCGGCGACGCCTGGGTCTCCACCATGCTCAAAGCCCGTTACCCCACCGCCGCACCATACGTCCACTTCGACCACTGCCTCTTCGGCCTACACCAAATCAGCGAGTGCGAACAAAAGCCGATAGGCATCGTCGAGTCGGCGCGCTCTGCAGTGCTTCTTTCAGAACTCTGCCCAGAGCTTATTTGGCTGGCTTATATTTACGGCTGTAACCTCAACGTCAACAGTTTCGAGCCCCTCCAAGGTCGTAAGATTACGCTCTTCCCTCGCACTGATTCCGTCAAGGAGACGTATTGCTCTTTCTTAGAGCTGGCCGACCAGGTCAAGCGCTGTTACAAGGATATCGACATCTCTGTGAGCCGCTTCCTGGAAGACAATGCCAATGACGACCAGAAGCGCCGCGAAATCGACCTGCTTCAGTACCTCTTGGAGTGACTGGAATAGTGCCACTTTTCGACCTGAATTCTGGCACTTTTCGCCCCGGATAATGCCGTCATCCTCCTATCATGATGTTTTTATGTTCTTATGTCTAAAAAAAAATATGATCAACTACTACGACAAAAACCGTTTTATCAGCAAGAGCGAACTTGCCCGACTGGCAGATGTCAGTCCCCGAACCTTTCGACGTTACCTGGCGACCCGTCGTCACATCCTCGATGCCATGGGCATTTCTCCCAAGGCCCAGAAGCTTCCGCCCGCCGCCGTCCGTTACATCTGCGAGGACTACTGCATCGACCTCCCTCCTCATCTCCAGGACCAACAAGCCCTTAACGCCTCACCTCTCCGCGACATCATCCTCGCCTGCTGGGCTGAAGATCAATTTTTAGTCCCACAGAAATAACGGAAATAATAACCTAGCCCTATGAACATAGAAGTTCTTATGGCCCTTGAGCCCCTTTTTTTAAAAATTTCTTTTGATGTCGGACAAAGTCGGACAACGTTTCTTTGTAAACCGGTACCTTTGTACCGTCAGAGAAACACTCTGATGAGGCCTCTAACATCTTACATCATCCATCTAACATCTTACATCATCTATGCCCGTATTTATTAAAGTAACCCAAAACAAGATCAAGGATTCCAAATCCTACGGCAAGTGGTACGGCCGTGTCGCTACGACCAAGACCATGACGTATCAGGAACTCTGTAAGCACATGTCCGAGCACAATTCCGTTTATGGCGAGGACGTCTGCCTCGGTGTCGCCAACAAGCTCCAGAACTGTATGCTCGAGCAGCTCCTCGACGGCAAGAAGGTCCAGTTCGGCGAACTCGGCGTCTTCTACCTCTCCGTCAAGAGCACCGGCACTGACGAGGAGAAGGACTTCAACCTCGGTATCAACATCAACGGTCTGTTCCTCTGCTTCCAGCCCAGTCGCACGGATGTGAACAACCTCTCGTCGAAGATGCTGAAGAAGAAGGCCTCGTTCCTCAACGTCAAGGACATGGTCGAGCCCAAGACCAAGCCATCTTCCACCACACCTTCTACTGATCCTTCGACTCCTTCGAACGACTCTGGATCTGACTCAGGATCCGGTTCGGGCTCAGGCAGTGGCAGCCAGACTGAGACGGTAGCTGCGCCGACCATCAGCGGTACCAGTCCATTTGAGGAGAGCACGCAGGTAACGATTTCCGGTCCTGCTGAAGCCGAGATCCGTTACACCACGGATGGCTCGACGCCAACTGCCTCGAGCACGCTCTATGAGAGTGCCATCACCCTGAGTGACACGGCTACTGTGAAGGCCATTGCCATCAAGAATGGCGTGAGCAGTGAGGTTGCCAGCCAGACCTTCACCAAGTCATCTGGTGGTGACGATGGTGACGACGGCCTCGACAAGGATTAGTCTCTCATGTATGATGGATGATGTGTGATGGCAGATGCGTCCCGTCCAACATCATGCGTCGTCCATCATTTTTGAATGTAATCAATCGTTAATCTAATTTTCAATTGTATGATCAAAATGAACTGGAGCACCATTGTCAAGGTGCTGAAATTTGTAGCAACAGTCATCACTTCAGTACTGGGAACCATCGCTGTGCAGAGCTGTGGGCCCTGTCTGTTCTAATTCGTTTGCAAGATGAACAAGCCACTAAAACCCCTCAAGAAAGTCTCGCTGTTGATCGTCCACTGCACGGCGTCCAAATGCAACCGGCCCTTCAGCACGGAAAACCTGATTGCCTGTGGCGAGGCCAAGTACGGCCAGTGCAGCTACCACTACTATGTCCGACGCAACGGCGATGTCATTCCGCTTCTGCCTGAGTCAGTCCAGGGCGTTCATGCCAAGCACTACAACCATTGCTCACTGGGAATCGTCTATGAGGGCGGTCTCAACGAGCGCGGTATCGCTGACGACACGCGCACCGAGGCTCAGAAGCGTTCCCTCTACGAGCTCCTCAAGGATCTCCATGAGGACTACCCCGAAGCCCGCATCCTCGGCCACTGCGAACTCCCGCATGTCGCTAAGAAATGCCCCTGCTTCTTCCCCAGCCAGGAGTACGCCGACCTTCAACCGTAAAAATCGTCATCCTAAAGTCGTAAACCATCTATGATTAAGTACTTCAGAAAACCTCGCTCCGATAGGTTACACCTTTTTCGTCATACGACATTTGCTCGTATATAGAAACAACAAGAAATCCCCACATCGTACCGTTCAACAGAATCGATGTGGGGATCACTACATCATACATCTTACATCATCCATCGAAGTATTCTCCCACCCCTCTCCCCAATCGTAAACGATTGCCAACTAGCCGTGGGCAAGGAAGAATAAGACATCATTCAAATAACAGAAGGCCTTGTCATCTCGACTAAGCGAAGCGCACGGAGAGATCTATGTTTTTTCCCCGCTCAGTCTCAACTCGGCGACCTACGTCCTGAATGCCTATCTAACGATAAACTATCCAGACCTTCGTCCGCCTCATTTCAACTTCGCTTCCCACCCACCCGTAAAAGGTGGTTGGAACATTATATTATCTCCTATGATTTCTTAATTCTCAGAAGCTCTCTACCAATGTCATTTAACTTGAAAATAGAAGGGCCAAAACCAATTCCGTTCCAAGCACCGTCTTCGTCTTTATAAATACCACCTAAATCTCTCAATAAACCAAGCGCATTTAGGTTATCACGAATGTAATCATAGCTCTTGTTATCATTAACATATTCTTCCAAATGGTCTAAATCAGTTATGAAAGCTTTGTTCACAATAGAGCAAAGCCTTAGCATCATTTCATTATCTATTTCATCAAGCACTCTACTTCTGTATATCTTCCCCATCAAAGAGGCCTTTCCATCCTCTTCAGCAGAATAAAGCAAATGTGTCAGCATCGCATTAATACGCTTATTATCTTTCTTACTTAGGCTATTGAGGAACTTTTCTTTCTTTTCGAGTTCTATTTTTTCAGATTCTGCTAAGAAAAAGTGTAGCTTCCTCACAAAACGATAGTCCATATAATTTACGACCACCTTCCCAAGTTTAAACAAGGAACCGATATATAGTGAGTCTCCTGTTTTTTCCAATATATCAGCAAACACTTCAAATTCTAAAGTACCATTTTCAAGGATAAACTTTTTATCCTGTTCAGATCTCTGCAACTCAAATAAATTCATATGTAAATTAGCTTTTGCTTTTCCTCACTCTATAAATTCGCCCCTCTCAAAACCAAGCAAGGCAATTAAAAACACTAAGCGGGACCTTTAATGGTCCCAGCCGACGAACGAAGCATGAGCAAAGATGAGCTCGCTCAATCTATGCCTTGCAAGGGGGGCCCTTGTTTACTTCACAAACCTCCCTTCAACCACATCCCAATTAATAATCTGCCAAAGCGCAGCCAAATGATCAGGACGTCTGTTCTGATAATCCAGATAGTAGGCATGCTCCCAGACATCAAAAGTCAGCAGCGGCTTCAAGCCCTTCTGAATGGGATTGGCAGCATTCGACTCTTGTGTGATGACAAGCTTGCCATCCTTGTCAGCCGACAACCATACCCAACCACTTCCAAACAGCGTAGCCCCCATCTTCTGAAACGCCTCCTTGAAGGCCTCGAACGAGCCGAAATCCCGTGCGATAGCCTCGGCAAGCTTGCCCACAGGCTTATTATCAGCCTTCGGTGCAGCAAACTGTTCGAAATACAAGTTGTGGTTCAGTATCTGTCCAGCGTTATTAAGCATACCACCCTCAGCTTTCAAAACGATCTCCTCCAGGGGCAATCCAGCTAAGGGGCTCCCTTCCAGCAGTCCGTTGAGGTTATTCACATACCCAGCCAAATGCTTTCCGTGATGGAAACCAATTGTCTCTTTACTAATCACCGGCTCCAACGCCTCCGCTGCATACGGCAGCGCCATTAATTCAATCTTTCCCATTTTCCTATATTTTATCCGATTAGTTTATCAGCTAGATTTTTCAATGCGGCTTTTTGATCATCCGTCAGCGTCAGCACATCCGTACCCCATGCCTCGGCCGGCACAGCAATACCCACTTGCTCTGAAAGCACCTCAGCCTTCATGAAAGTAAGCAGTTCCGTGAGTTTCGCCCTACAATCTGCAGTAGCAGCCTTGCCCCCTGCCCCACTGAGAGCCACGCGTTTACCATTGATGCAAGTCGGTGTACCATAGTCCATGAATTTCACCGGACGCGACAACCAGTCGAGCAGATTCTTCAGATGTCCCGGATAACTCATATTGTACTCCGGCGTGAAGATCCACAGTGCATCAGCCTCACTCACCGCCTTTCGAATGCGAGCCACAACTTCCAACTCTGGCTGCTCGATATCCTGATTCAGCAACGGCAGGTCACTATAATCCAGTTCCAGCACCTCAGCACGATTGCCAATGATTTCCTTAGCCACATGAGCCACTTGGCGATTAAACGACTTCGCCCTCAACGACCCGATTATAAACAGAACCTTCTTCATATCTTTAAGTTTTAAGTTATTCCGCGTCAAAGATAATCACTCTTCCAACCCGAACATATTCCTTATTAAATCCGCGAACTCCGTCATTTCCATTGCAGGAAGCCCTTGTCCACGCATCATATTCTTCCCATCTATCGGACTTTTCTCCACTTCACTGATAAACGCCCTCAATTGCGCTTTGATGGTGTCGTTCACCTCAAATCGCTCACTTCCGTCAAACACATATGCTAGCCTATACACATCCTTCTTATGCTTATCAATATCCCTCTGATTAACAACCAATCCCATCTCCTTCCGCCGCAAGTTCTCCAGGAATGCCACAGCTTTCAGCACAATCAGGGCCTCAGCTTTCAATATCCTTATATCACCGAGTATATCACTATGACTGACAGCAAAGTCGTAATAAGCTTCATCCATGATAATAGCCGAGAAACTCGAAGTGTAGCCCTCCATCGGAATATGTACGATATGCATATCCTCAGGCACCTCCACATATTCGGGCACTTTTGAGAACAATTCGATCTGCACTGGGAAATCCTTGCCTTTAGGCTTCACAAAACGATAGAAGCACGGATGCGTATCTTCATTATCGTTAGGTTTCCACAGCTTATATCCACCAGCCTTAATAAACTCCCAGAAACGTTTCATATACAGTTTTGTCTCTGGCTGGCAGATAATGATCATATCCACATCTTTTGTAGCGCGGGCTGGTAACCCTTTTTCCTTCAAAGTCATCACCGTTGCCATGCCACCAATCACCACATAGTGCGAGCGGAATCCACTCATATATTCCTTAAACTTATCTAATCCTTGCATATCTTCTTAACCAAATCATTTAATTCTCCTATCACCCTTTCATCATCCGTATCCTTATAACACAGTGCCAACGACAGCGCATCTACTATGCCATCCTTAGCCAGCAGTGCAGGGTTATATTTCCACAATTCCACTCTGTACTTTCCTTCTACCGTATTAAACGTACCATTATTCTTCAGCCGCTTAATCACATCATCATTCTTATAAACGGCCACTGCCTCCCCCGTAAAATCTGCCATAAAGGTATATTCAGCCAAAGCCTTGTCAAAAGTTATATATCGCAGTATTTCGGGAATTACTTCTATCTCGTTACAATACACTACCTCTTGAATAGGACATGCCAGCCTCGGATATGACTTACTCCAAATTTCTTCTTTCGGAATCAAGTGCAAGAACTTTCCACTATTGTCTCCTTCAATTTCGCAGATGCCTGCCTGTTCCAGTTCTTTGGCAGCACTCGAAACAGTCTTCACGCTATATGGGAAGTATTTGGCAATCTCAGAGATAATTCGCCTATCAAGACTCTCTCTCTGCAGATGCGACAATAGCAATACCTGTGCCGCAGGCGAGAAGGTTTGCTTACCATTTTCCGTCATATGAGCCATACCTCTCTCTGTCAGTAGTGCACATACATACGGCAGATAAACTTGTTTACCTGGAACAATAAAACTCGTCCTATTTGCTATCAACACCCTACGCCTCACTGCATCAATATTCTCTAACAGCAGAATCACTTGATGACGCGTCATATTGTTCATCTCGCCAATCCGCTTGGCCAATGTCGTACCATCAGGCAGTTCATCGGGGATAACAAGAAGGCTCTCCATATCATCAATAATGCACTCCACAAACTGGTTCCCCGCTTTCAAATAATATGGAAATTTCAACCTCTGTCCTTCATTACCTGTCATCTCACACTTAATGCCCAAGACAGCCCCCAAATATTCCACTGTATTCTCAATAAGTCTTTTCTTGTCCTTATTCATATGATACATTTATAATATCCGGTGCAAATATACGAGATTATCTTGAAAAAACAAAGGTTTTACCAAAATATTTCTCGTTTTACCATAAAAAGGTAAAACAATAGTAATTCTGGTAAAACGTAAAAAAGTACAGCCATCCCCAGCATTCATTGCCATCCTTTACCCTATTTCTTTGTAATTCCGTATATCCATTGAATTTATCCCCCACCCCTAGCCCCAATTGCAAGCGATTGCCAACTAGTCCTAAATATTCCGATACTATCATGTAGCATATTACAAAACACGGAATATCCATCACAATTCTTACATTTTAATCCCACATTAGTTCTTGACTAATTTGTCATAACCCTTATAAACAACAAAAATCAGCACATAGCCTGATTTCCGTCATTTTTTTCCTTCTCCATCGGTTTTGTTTTTACATATGCTGATTCAGAATAAGTACCTACATCAACCCCTTCAACGAGCAAGTCTTCTCGGAGATTCTTTAACATAGCATACCGTTCAATAAGCGGTTTAAGTTTTTCCGCACCATATTCCGACAGGCCATTATAATACAGCCATACCAACTCATAGCGAGATAATATTGCCCTTAACATAGAAGTATACTCATACTCATCATCAAAACTAATTATTAATGGGCTGTCCTTAACAAATTTCAAAATGCGATACAGCAAGCGGAAATAATGATCTAGATACGATGGAACATCAGCACCTATATACCCTTCAAGGCCTTTATAATTTATCGCATTGCGCATTCCTCCATAGATTTTACGAGGTTTCGCTTCTGATGAAATATCAACATGGATTATCATAGATTCAAACGAGGCTTTAAAAAAAACTCTACCAGAAGCGTTTTGAACCTCTCCACCTCTGCCATATTGAGCCGACAAAGAATTCACCACCTCCTGAAACTGGCTTAACATATTAAAGAAGGTATTCTCGAATCTCTGAATTTTAAGTGTTTCATTCTGTTTTTCAAACTCAGCAGTCTGCTCTTCCATTTCCTGTCGCGTCAACGCCAATTCTTCACGCTGCAGCCTTAAATCTTCTCTCTGCATAGCAAGATCTCGGTGTTGAAGGATAATGGTATAAATTAATCCTGCAAAAGCCAAACCAGAAAACAAAGCATTTACAGCCCCGAATTGGTCGCCGAAAGTTCCTCGTATGTTCTCATCTGAAATAAAGAACACCATGCTAAAATTAAGAAGGAACAATAATACCACCCCTCCTAACATTAACCAGACCAAATGCCTTTTTATCCAGTTCATATCAAATTCAACTTATTGAGTTATAATCTTCTATATCTCTGACATTTAGAAAGCATACAGTAATAATTATATTATACATTCATCAGACTAGCATGAAACCTTACTTATACTTCTATTTTCCTCATTCGGGCCACCGACACCTATATTCATGACTATATTACTAACTTCAAAATGTCTATATTACATTCAATAAGGCCATCCTGAGAAACCGTTATTTATAGTTTGTTTTTACAATACTTATAATTGACCATTTATTATAATATCATTATTACACTGTACTTCCAACCTTCTTAAGCTCATCCAGATTTAGGAACTTGAACTTTGTCTTTGGATAGAACATATAATGGCTCTCATCGAGAAGGATTCCTTTCCCAATATTCTGAAAGAAATTGTATTGATCCAAAATTCCTTGAAAGCTTAACCTGCCGTCACTGTCCTTTGCAAAATTTGAGAAAGAACTATAAAAAAGAAGTGCCAACTCCTCATCCGGCATCTGCGACTGGAGAACATTCAAATATCTCTTAATAGTATTTTCTCCATTTTTATCCTTTTTGTATTCTGTAACGACAAACATTACTGCATTGTAGATAAAGCGGAAATAGAAACTAATATAGCATTGGTTACTATTGACAAACCGCTCATAAAGTAGACCAAGTTCTTCCTTTTGATTCTGGATTTCAGTCTTTGAACTATTTTGATCTATAGGTTCCTCTTTACCTTTTACATATTCTCTGAAAGAGTTATAACATCCTATCAAACTGGTAATTTTATCATCAGTTTCTTTGGCCATAGTCATTTCACTTGCCTGCCTTGTTTTGTCTATCATTCCAACAAGATTATAAAATGCTATCTCGAATCGGCTGTAGATAATAATTGAAAAGTATACCACCATAATAATCGAAAAGTATACCATCCAATCAGAGCTCTACGTTATAAAATAGTAGCTCGCATGAGTGCTGTTTAACGTACATAGAGTTTAAAGATGATTGAGATGGATCAGAAAGAACAAATCCTTCATTACCATCGTGTTGATGGTTTGAGTTTGCGGGAGATCTCCCGTAGAGTAGGTCTTAACAGAAAGACCGTAACACGTTACATCCGTGAGTATGAGGACTCTATCAGGGAGGATCCTGAGGAGGGGTTGGACATCTGTCTTGCCAGCAAGCCAAAGTATCCTGCGCGCCATGTCGAGTGTACTCGCATGACAGAGCCTGTATGCGCCGAGATTGAATACTGGCTGCAGGAAAATGCGAAGCGTAGACAGACTGGTATGCGCAAACAATGTCTGAAAAAACAGGACATACATCGTGTACTGATAGAGAAGGGCTTCGACATTAGCTACTCCAGTGTCTGCAAGTACATCCAGCGTCGCAAGGCGGAGAAGTCAAAGAAGCCGAAGGACGTATTCGTCAAGCAGTACTATGAGCCAGGACAGGAGTGTGAGTTTGACTGGGGAGAGGCAAAACTGCGCATAGGAGGCAAGCCTGTGACTTTTACGATGGCCGTGTTTGCCTTGTGTCACAGCGAGGGGCGCTGGGCATACCTTTTCCGCCATCAGGACAATCTGGCCTTTATGGAGTCGCACCGCAATTTCTTCCATGA
>JAEEGL016082472.1_pt1 | contig 10400 bp, 10 predicted proteins | sample 9134231 | NCBI WGS metagenome assembly JAEEGL01 (sample SAMN16246548, study PRJNA631951) | gut metagenome | biome: gut microbiome; feature: rumen; material: fiber-attached | host: Bos | place: Iran: Karaj | collected 2018-10
ATTCAAAGAGATCTGAAAATGGCTATCAAGAAACGCTTTGATAAGGAAGGCATCTTTATTCCTTACAATCAGATCGTCGTTCATAATGAAGGTTGATGCATATGGTTTTAAATCAGATTGATAAGGAAATATATAAACTCTCCTTAAGATCAGATGAAGATCTTAAGGATATCTATAAGAAAATCGATGACGTCTGCCTGGTCAATTCCAACCGGGTTCTTTCCGCATTCCTGAAAAATCAGGTCTCCTATACGGACTTTGCGGACATCAACGGCTATGGCAACTATGACAGCGGCAGAGACAAACTGGAAAGAATTTTTGCGGATGTATTAGGCTGTGAAGATGCACTGGTCAGGCCGCATATCATGAGCGGAACCAATGCCTTGTATCTTGTTTTCTCGGCCCTGCTTAAGCATGGCGATACCATGATCTCTTTGACCGGTTTGCCTTATGATTCTTTACAGGAGATGATCGGTTTATGCGGAGATTCTTCCCAATCCTTAAAGGCCTATGGCGTCAAGTATGAACAGATCGATCTTGTAAATGATGAATTTGCGACAGAGACGATCGTAAACAGATTGAAAAGAAACGACGTAAAACTGGTCGAGATCCAGAAGTCACGAGGCTATTCTTCAAGAAAGTCTCTTACCATCACCCAGATCGAAGAACTGATCACCAGAATCAGGGAAGTGAATAAAAATGTCATCATCATGGTCGATAACTGCTATGGCGAACTGGTTGAAGAAAAGGAACTGGGGCATGTCGGAGCCGATATCGTTGTCGGTTCTCTGATGAAGAATCTTGGCGGAGGCATTGCCTCAACCGGAGGCTATGTAGCCGGAAAGGCTGATCTGATCGCAATGGTCGCTGACAGGCTGACTGCTCCCGGTATCGGTAAGCAGCAAGGCGCCAACTTCAATCTGAACAATCAGTTCTTCAAAGGCATCTTCATGGCACCAAATGCCGTCAAGCAGGCTTTAAAGACCGCGGTCTATGCGGCATACATGCTGGAAAAGCTTGGCTATAGGAATGTTTCGCCATCATATGATGAATATCGAAGCGACATCATCCAGACTGTGGAGCTTGGCGATAAGGATTCACTGGTCCTGTTCACGCAAGGCCTTCAGGAATCCTCCCCGATCGACTCCTACGTAAAAGTCCTGCCCGCACCGATGCCCGGCTATCCCTTTGATGAGGTCATGGCCTGCGGAGCGTTCACCCAGGGAAGCACCATAGAGTTAAGTGCCGATGCGCCGGTCGTTGAACCTTATACCCTGTATATGCAGGGCTCTCTGTCACACGAATACGGCAAGCTGTCAATAATGCTGGCCCTAAGCAAGATAAGAAAAAACGGCTGAGCCGTTTTTTTAGTTGCTGTTGAGCTGTCCGCCATCAATCCTGATGACACTGTTGTTAATGTAATTGGCTTTGTCGCTGATCAGAAAGCTGACCAGTTCGGCCACTTCTTCAGGCTGCCCGTATCTTCCCAAAAGAATCTTTTCACACTCCTGCTTAAGAAACTGTTCATCATATCCTTCCAGTTCCTTTTCTGTTCCGATGAAGCCCGGAGCGATCGCATTGACATTCACATATGGGGCGTACTGGATCGCCATGTTATGAGTCAGGGAAATTAGTGCGGCCTTGGAAGCATCATAATCGAAGCACATCGGATAATAGGTGTTGATGCCGTTGGTCGAGGAAATATTGATTATTCGGCCAAACCTGTTTTCCAGCATCTTTCTGTATACTCTGTTTGCACAGTTATAAGCCCCCACCACATTGACATCGAGAACTCTGCGAAATTCCTCTGCCGTCTTAAGATTGTAGAGATTTGGCAGATCGATCGCGGCATTGTTGATTAGAATGTCCACCATGCCCAGTTCTTCTTCGATCTTTTCGACCATGGCATTTACTTCTTCTTCCTTGGAGACATCGGCCTTGATTGCCAGACATTTTACGCCATATTCTTTTATGATCTTTTCACGTAATTCAAAAGCCTTTCTTTCAGAGCTGAAGTAATTGATGACGATGTCGTATTTTTCCTGGGCGAGCTTCAAGGCAATCGCTGAACCGATTCCTCCCGCTCCCCCGGTTATAAGTACTGTCTTACTCATGTGTTTCTTTCTATATTATATTAATTTGACTTAATTCTTTAAAATATCTGAATGAATATTTTATTATTAATATAGAAGGTATCATAAATTACGATCATGAAAAAACTGTTTGTACAATTATTGCTCAGTATCACGCTTTTATCATTTTTTGCTGTACCTGTATCAGCGGACATGGGCCCCAAGGCGTCCTTAACCATTGAGATAGCTAATGCACCTGAGAATCATTATTATGTTGCCCTGCTTACAAAAGAGGAATTCGGTCCGCATCAATGGATAAGCACAGAAAACATTCATGTTGCCGACGATGAAGAAAAAACAGCCTCTGAAGCCTTCATGAACTATCACGATATAGACGGATATAAGACATTAAACAATGTGCAGGAATGTTCAGATAACAACGTATTCTCCTGGACCTACTATCCGCCAAGCGAATTCAAGATCGCCATATACAATGTTGCCGACGGAAGTCTCAAGGTCTCTGAAGCTTTAAAGAAGCAGGCTTTCGATGCAAGATTTGTTGTCGAATACGGTCCTTCACTCAAGGCTGAAGAAATTGATCAGACTGCTTCAAATATCGGCAAGTTCCTGTTAAGAGCACTGATCACGACAGTCGTTGAAGTTCTGCTTGGCCTGTTGTTTGGTTACAGGGAAAAGAAGCACATCATTGTCATCGTTGTAACAAACCTTATCACCCAGATGCTGCTCAATCTGTTTATGGCAATTGCGGATGTTTCGATGGGCGGCTATGCATGGCTGTTGCTGTTCCCGATCGGCGAAGGCATCGTCTGGCTTATTGAACTCATCGTCTATATGATCGCGATAAAAAAGAAACCTAAATGGCTCATCTTCATTTATACAACTCTGGCTAACGGTCTGACCTTCGTGGCGGGAGTTATATGGGGTCTCATATACTAAAGAAAGGATCTGATTATTATGAAAAAAATCGTTTTAGCTATCTTCTGCATGCTGATGCTGCTGAGCGGATGTACAGGCGGCAAGAAGGAGGAAACCGCAGATATTGCCGGCAAGACTTTCTATGATACCGCTGATTCCTTTGTTTACACCGAACGTTCACGACTCTGGCTGGGCAAGGATGAATCCTTTGTTCTGAGTGATTATTATGTCGGGGGCATGGACGAGTACAGCGGGACGTGGTCAGTCAAGGATGGCGTTGTCACCTTAAAAGCAACCGATAAGGAGTTCAAGTTTGAGATTAAAGATGAAAACAATCTGATTCTCAGGACCAGCCTGACCGGTGCCAATGCATCCGATGTCTTCTCAACAGAAAAGCCTAATACCGAAATACTTCCTTATGGCATTGAAGACTTCGACTACATCATCTACTACAATGCCATGCAGCCTATGGCCAATCAGTCATATATCGAAATCCATGATGACAAGTCGTTTGCGCTGATCGAAAAAGGTTCTAACGGCGTTACAGAAGTAAACGGTCTCTGGGGCAAGGAAGGCAATGCCTACATGTTCTCAAATTTTGATCCGTTTAATGATTCAGATGGGAATAAGGTTTACAACTTTGTGTTCCTGATCAATGATGAAAATTCCCTGATTCTCAATGATAATCTTGACGGCTCAAAGAAAGGTGACCTCTTCACCACCGACGGAAAACTTCCTGCAGGCTACGAAAAACCTGATGACAGTTTCGCTTTCAAGACCCAGACCTATGTCCATGAACCGATTCAGGATATTAAGGAAGAGTATCTCCCAACCATTACAATCGCTACCGACTTCTCTTTCACTTTCTATGAGAACGTCTATGCCGGAATGGGCAAATATCTTGGTTACTGTTCTCCTGAACAATATGGCTGGGCTTGCAAGGTAACCGATGGCAGTTCGATGATGGGTTTTGCAGGTGCGGATGTTACCGAGATCATTTTTGAAGCCGTTGACGGTGAGACGCTTGAACTCAAGACCGATCTGTGCATGTCCAGATCCGGCCACCGCTTCAAATTATGGAAGGAATAATCAAAAGAGGCTTTTATGGTCGTTGATCCTGATCTCGATATTATAATCAAAGAAAAGTATCCTGTTGAAGATCTTCTTGAGTCATTTAAGTGGGTTGGCAAATCTCCTTTCGAGTTAAAGATCGATGAGAAATATCTAGATGATATCGATTTCGATATCAAAGGAAAAATCTTTGATGCAAAGGCCGATGGAAAGATAACCTTTGATCTGAAAGATGTCTCAAACAAGATCATTCATGATGTAACTATTTATGTAGATGAAGAAGATCTGCCGTTTCTCAGATGTCTTGAAAAACTGAATGAAAGATATTCTAAACCCGTCTCTTCAGGTGAAGAACCTTACGCTGAGGCAAACGGCGGTACGGTGATATGGTATAGTTTCTATACCGGCAAAGGTATTGTTCATATCTCCATGGGGGAAAACAACACTTTCTATACCATCAGATACAGAAAAACTCCAAAACCTGAATAATCAAGAAAACAAGCTTAAAAGACGGGTATCCCGTCTTTTTCTTTGCTTAATTATTCTTGAATCTACTTGGTATTATTAACTCATCCTGATATATTAATTCTTCAGTAGTATTCTTTGATTTATCGCTGTTTTTCTCATGTTCTTAACAACGGATCGCAGACAGCCATCGTTGTGCATCAGTTTTGTTCGTTCGATGCAAACAAATCTTTTAAAGCCCGTTTCTGCTCATACATGGCACGATCGGCCTCATCAAAAACACTCAGAAGCGAAAAATGAAGGTCTTTATCATAATCAACCATACCAGCCGCAATGGTTTCGCCAATTCTGATCTTTGAATGATCTTCCGGGACTTCGTTGATCTCTTCCATCAGTTCTTCCCGCTTTGAATAATCGCCATCTGTAAGAATGACAACGAACTCGTCTCCTCCGAATCTGAATACCGGGCTATGGGCGAAGACTCTGCAGATCTTTGCGCTGGCGTTTCTGATGCATTCATCGCCTTCTTTATGTCCATAAAGATCGTTGACTGCTTTCAGATTGTTGATATCACAGACCACAACCGCAAAAGGTTCCTGCGTGCCGTTTCTGATCGCTTCGTTTATTTTCTCTTCCCATTGCACGAAAGCGTGTTTATTTTTTACACCCGTCAAAGAATCGATGGTCGCCATTTTTCTGGCTGCTGACAGGTTTTTGACATATTCCTGCTCCTGACGTATCTGCGCATCTTCATCCAGCAGACCGATAATCAGCACGGTTTTGCCATCTTCTTCAACCTTGGCTGCTTTCAAGCGCACATAGGTCGGAAGCTCTCCGATCATCAGACGATAATCCAGTGCGAATATACCATCCCGGTCGATTGTCTCCAGGACATTCTCTTTTGTAACCTGCGAATGGAAAAGAGCCTGATCTTCCGGATGCACTGTTCTAAGGCTGTTCTCAAAAGTTGTTCCGAAGAAATCGGCTCCCTGCTTGGAAATGCCGAGATCTTCATATTCTTTGGAAGCACTGTACTGTGTAAACTGTCCGTTTTCTGGATCCACAAAATAGAGCACAATGAGATTGCCGTTCAATGCGTTGATGCGTCGGTAGGATTTTTTCTCTTCCGCATCACGTTCTGCCGCCATCCTCTGTTTTATCTGCAGATCCACATTTGTGACACCGATGATGATGTGCTTTTCGATCTTTTTGACCTTCATGTTTACATACACAGGTTCTCCTTCGATCAAAAGACGATAAGCAAAGCTGCAGGATCCGTGTTTTTCGATCTCCTGAAGCAGTTTTTCCTTATCCATTCGGTCAATAAACTGCTGCTGGTCCTTTTCATAGACCAGGGTCAGGGCATTCTTCTTCGTTTCGTTGAAGAAATCTCTTCCGCGCAACCTGTTCATGAACCGCCCTTTTTCAGTTCTGGAACCGTATTCGATATACTCGTCTGTCTCAAGATCTACATAATACATATCGAAATAATCTTCAGATAAAGCGTTTATGACGTTTTCATAGATATCTCTTGTACTAAGAACTTCCTGATAAGCAGCTCTGGTCTGCTCATTTTCTTTTCTGATACTGATGACCTCGGTGACATCCATGCACATGCCAAGAATGTACAAGCGACCGGTCTCATCGGCAAACTTCAGTTTTGTCGTCTGGAACTGCTTCTGATTTCCTGCCGCATCGGGAACATCTTCAAAAAAGATATATGGCTCTTCCATCGAAAGTGCTTTCTTATCATCATCATCAAAATGTCTGGCCGTCAGCGGATCGAAGATCTCATAATCCGTAAGACCAACGACCTCAGCCGGACTCTTCTTGTTTGCGCATTCAGCAAATGCCTGGTTGCACGCAAGATACACACCGGACTTCGCATCCTTGTAAAAGCTCAGGGCAGGCATGTGATTCAAAAGAGAACTCAGTGTGGCTTTCTGAACATTCAGCTGGCCGGTCAGCTCATCAACCTCTTCGAATTCCCTGATCTCAGCTTTTTTCAGAGAACAGACAAAAAGCATATCGGCAACAATTCCGATCATTGAAACGAAGACCTTCTGCATGTTCTGCGGTGTAAAGTTTACAAAACTGTTGTCCGTGGAGAAAAAGAACAACGTATAGCAAAACATGATAAGTGCTGCGACAATTCCACCGCCATAGCCGAACAATGCGGAACACAAAACAAGCCCCGCGATCAGGATCATATTTGGATTTGGAACATTGAAATGATAAACAAAGAAGATCAGTGCACTCATGACGCCTATCGTTATGATGATCTTCTTTGGCAAACTGACCTGCAGCTGCATTACTGTGTTTTTTCTCAGTTTGTTGGTCATTGTATCTTCTTTTTCGTTTTTCATTGATCTCTTCACCTGCCTAATTATCTTTGATTCAACTACTAATTAATGCCACGTACTGATATATAAATTCTATCGCGATTTTCTTTGATTCGTTGCCGTTTTTTTATTATTTTTGTTTAGATCAAGAAAAATGTTGCAATAGATGTGATGCTGATTTGAAGAAGAACTAAAGTTTAGTTTTCGTATGTTACGCCATAATGATCCAGGATATATCTGGCATAAGGCAAAGGCTTGTGCAAACGATCATCCGGACTGTCACTGTCATCAAACGGTCCGCAGGCGTCAATCGCTTTAAAGCACAGTTCTATCGCTTCTTCCTTGTTTTTGACCACACCCGTGCCGCTGGCATTTGCGTATACCAGTCCGCACAGACACATGGCAGCACTGCGATCACCTTTTTCAATCGTCTCATTCAGTAAAGCCACACCCTTTTCAGGATCCTGGGCTATACTGTTTACACCGTTGAGGTATATTTCTGCCAGAGAATATCCGTAACCGTGCTTTGCTTCCAATTCATAGTATTCGATGATCTTGCTGTCATCAGATCTGACACCATAACGGTAAAGGTCTCCCATCCTTCTGCATCCGAGATAGTAGCCTTCCTCTGCAGCCTTTTTGTAGTATGACTCGGCTTCAGCTTCGTTTCTTTCTGCGTCCGCAGCATAAAGACAGAAATCACCAAGCAATACTCTGGCCATGTTTCTTGTCTCAAAATCTCTGCTTTCAAGTCCTTTAAGCAGATATTCTTTTGCCTTTTCGATATCGGTTTCAATATTGTTGTTCATGTGAGAAGCATTGGCATAGTAATAACCCAGTGCTACTGCTCCCATTTCGCAGTTCAGCTCAAGCGCTTTCCGGTAACACTCAAGGGCTTTTTCGATATCCTTTTGTACCCCGTATCCTGTTTCATAGAGTGTTCCCAGCCCATAGTAGCCGTAGCCGTGTTCTGCATCGGCAGACTTCTGATAATAATCCAGAACTTCTGAGAATCTATCCTTGTCCTGGTCATAACGCCTGATATTGCCTAACCAGTAAAGGGCTTTATCATTACCGCTTTCTAATGAAAGTCTGAAATACTCACGGGCTTTTTCCATATCAAAATCTGCACCGTTGATCCCATACCAGCAGTTTATTCCCTGTTCGAAATTCTCATCGATCTGAGACAGCTCTTCTGGTTTTGGTGAACCGCTGCAGGAACATAGTACCAGAACAGCCGTCATGATCAAACACAGTATTCTTACCAGTTTTTTCATCTATTTCTTTCCTCTTGTGTATCCCAGTGAATAAGCATCGATAATGATGTTTACGATCTCATTGAGACTGATCAGTACAGTCGCATCATCGGTCGATGTCATATTGTTTTTGTGCAGACTGATCAGATCCAGGGCATCCTGAATATCGAATTCGCCTAGTAATTCGCTGCTTCTGTTTGCCGGAGAGGCATTTAACATTTCCTTTTCTTTCTCTGTCAACATTTTTCTTTTCCTTTACTTACTATTTAAAAAAGAAGGACTGATAATAATCCTGCAGTCCCTCTTCATAATCCTATGTGCGTTTTTCTTTAAGCTCTTCCTGAGTACTTGCCATCGGCAGTGCTGACAGAGACCTTTTCACCCTGTTCAATGAACTGCGGAACTCTTAATGACAGACCTGTTTCGGTAACAGCGTCCTTGGTCTGAGTTGAAGGAGCGCCTTTGATAGCCGGGCTGGTCTCCGTGATAGTAAGATCAACCGTAGCCGGAAGTGATACTGTCAATACCTGTCCTTCATACATCATCAGTGATACTTCCAGATTGTCGATCATGAAGTACTTATTGAAATCCATCTGTTCTTCAGAAAGCTCATAAGTCTCATATGACTCCATATCCATGAAGTAGTAGGTATTATCAGACATGTAAGAGAAATTGACTTTCTTCTTTTCGATGTTTGCAGCTTCAAATTTTGTTGAAGCATTGAAGTTTCTTTCCTGAGTAGCACCGGTCTTGAGATTCTTCATTTTGGTACGCAAAATAGCTGCACCTTTACCCGGTTTTACATGCTGGAAATCCAGGACTACCCATGGATCACCGTCTACAATTAAAGTTAAACCTGTTTTAAAATCGCCTGATTCAATTGCCATATTTATTCACCTTTTTCTTTTTTACAGAATATATTTTACCAGACACTGTTTATTTATATCAAATCAGAATACCGAAGCTGCTTCCTCTTTGTGAGAGTGGATGTATCTGCTCCATTTGATATAGCCGTATGTCGTATTTGTGAAGTAGCCGAGCTTCAGTATCAGCAGAACATACTGACCGCTCAGGACATTGATGATCGCTTCAAGCAGTGCACAGATATACCAGGCGATCCACTGTTCCCTTAAACGGAAGAAGATGAATAAGCCGTTGGCGATACCGACTGCCGAAGCACAGGCATCAAGATAGATGACCAGGGTTTCAATATTCTTGTTTCTGATGAAATCGGAATTGATATCCAGACCGCTGATCAGATAACCGACAACGATTGTCCATAAGATGATGCCCAGGATTATCAGTACTTCCTGATAGCCCTTAAGTCTTCTTACCATGGTCAGTTCATCTTCCACTTCATCCTTGTGTTTTGTCCAGTTGATGAAACTCAAGATGTCGATCGGCAGCCAGAAGAACAGTGTTACGACCATCGTCGCAAAACGGTACATCAGCACAATGCAGATGACGATCTCGGTGATCTCAACCAGTATGGAGACCAGGAAATTGTATCTGGACTGCTTGGATATCAGAAGTTCACACAGGATATTCAGGAAGGTATCCAGCAGATACAGCAGCATGATCCAGATACCGTTGACGCCGTTGGCGCTCTCTTCAGGAAAGATCACAGCGAAGATCGTGGCCAGAGACATGATCGATAGGAACCAGCACTTCTCATACAGTGAGAAGAATCTGGAAAAAAGGATCATTATCAGTAAGGACAGTGACAGTATCGTCAGGGCGTTGCCCAGATTGAATACCGGCATCAGCCTTTCGGCCATGATCCCTTTATAGGTGTTTATGATCACATTCCTGCCAGGATCCTTATGTTCAAAGTACAGATTGGTTCCATCTTCCGCTTCATATTTATTAGCTTCGATGCTGTCCTGATCAAGTTTCACGTACTCTTCGTAAGGGTAAGTGATAATCAGTTTATCATCTCCATTGACATATACGACATCGCAGACCGTTGAGTCTTCATCATAGTCTTCGTAGGAATCATCTCTTTCCATGACTGCAGTTCCCTGATACTTCAGTTCGCCAGGATCGGAATTGAGCTTTGTTGAACCCATAATAAAGGAAATGATCGAAGTAACGATCAGTAAACCCAGAACGAGGAATCCGATCGTTCTGATCTTCTTATCTGGTTCAATATACTTTTTAATCTTTTCAATCATCTTTTCCATTATATATGATTATCTTCATTTATTAAGTATGGTTTTCACGCTTTCAGTTTCAGTTGCTTGCAAACTGTAAGTAAC
>JAEEGL016678654.1_pt1 | contig 10400 bp, 6 predicted proteins | sample 9134231 | NCBI WGS metagenome assembly JAEEGL01 (sample SAMN16246548, study PRJNA631951) | gut metagenome | biome: gut microbiome; feature: rumen; material: fiber-attached | host: Bos | place: Iran: Karaj | collected 2018-10
AATGTTCTCATCTCCGTTATTTATGATGGCATCAAAAGTGATTGAAGTTGATACGGAAATGTCATTGTTGTAATCGATTGAATTTTTCACTTTAAATTTTAGGGAACACACCTTGCCCCCCGGAATAACTGCCTGTTCGTAGCCCAACACTATCGTTTTCTGTGCTTGGTCAAAACCCAACTCCTTAGTCATAGATTCATATACCATTGATCCATAATTACAAAATCCGATGAATTCAAGTATGTCGCTGTCGTACCCTATGTTTCTTATTCCGATTGTTGTCAGTGGAGTAGCACAATCAACGACAAGATCCAATAAAACCGTATCACCAGGTTTAACAAAGGCGTTTCCAACACAAACACGGTTTTCTATTCTCCAAACATAAGTAATAGAAGTATCAGAATCATTTGTAATCACAGCATAACGCTGATTATTGCCAGAAACAATCACACTCTGTTCACTCTCAGTAACCCATCCCTTACCTTTATTGTCAGATGAACCTATCCCATTATTGAGACACATTGTATCTAATATTTGTGTATTTCCCTGTACTGTAAGTTGACTCAAGTTATAACAATTTCCAAACATATTTGAGCTATATGCCTGGTAACTATCAAACTGTGGTAAAGATAAACTTTTTAACGAAGTGCATCCATAAAACAATGAGTTTATGGATGAAGCATTTGAAAAAGATAACTCTTGTAAATCAAGGTTTTCTATCGAAGTACAGTTCGCAAAAAGATTGCTCAGTGACATTGTTTCACTGCCAAAGTCTTTGGGTAAGATAGCAGCAATTAAGGAACGACATCCCGCAAACATGGCACTCATGTTTTGAACTCTTGTTGTGTCAAAACTGGAAAGATCAAGGCTCTTTAATGATGAACAGTTATAAAACATATTGCCCATATCTGTTGTCTTTGTTGTATTGAATGTTGAAAGATTGATCTCACTCAGTGAAGAGCAGCCTGAAAACAGCGAATTCATATCTATAACTCTTGATGTTTTAAAATCCGTAAGATCAAGAGTTCTAAGTGAACTGCAACCTTCAAACATTGAACGAATGTAGATGACCTGAGATGTATTCAACTTCGCAAAATCTATGGCTTCTAGGGAACTACACCCACTAAACATATATCTCATGTCTCTGACTTGCGAGGTATCAAGGTTCAAGAATTCAACGTTTTTTAGAGAACTGCATCCGCTAAACATATATGTTGTGTTTACAAGATTTGGAGTGCTCCAGTCTGAAAAGTCAACACTTTCTAATGAAGTGCATCCGTAAAAAACGCCTTGCATGTTAGAGACTTTTGAAAGATTCAAATTATTGAAATCAACTTCCTTCAGTGAAGTGCAGGAACTAAACATATAGCTGATATTTGTTACAGCCGTTATCTCACTATTGTTAAAGTAAACCCTCTCTAATTCTCGACAGTTGCTGAACATTTCAGACATATTAGATGTTTTTATAGCAGGCAGTCTAACTTCTTTCAAAAATGGACAATTAGAAAACATGCCAGAAACACTATAAACTCCTGATGCATCTGCTTTTGAAAGATCAATTTTCTCACAATAAATAAAGCGAGTAAAACTTCGAGAAAAAGTACCAGTGAGACTTGCACCTTCTTCTGCAATGATACAATCCACATCCTCAGGATAGTCTGTACAAACATATGACTCGAAAAAGGAGTCATCAAAGTATCCTGATATTAGTCTAAGAACTCCATCTTGTATTTCATAAACACACCCATATAAAGAATCATTAATTACAACTGATGAAGCATATATGGTCATAATAAGTGATAGAAAAACAAACAAGAAGATTACTGATATTTTTTTCATCTTATTCCTCACGCAATTACCAAAACTGTTTAGGATTCTAGTTGATTATAGCATATTCTTCTTTGCTTTTCGACACCCTACGAGTGATTTCTTGCTTATATTTTGAGTAGCAGTGAAGCTTAACGCCAATGTGTGATGTGAAAGAATATTATGTAGCGAAAAGCCACCATTATATTTAGCTGTCCTTTCACTTTTTCATTCATTTGTCTAGCATACCATTCTAGAAGGAAGGAGGAAAGAAAGCATTGAAAAAAAGTATCAAGATAAAAAAGTGCTTGCCTATTGCTACGATGTATGTGCTTATTACCTTATTTTCAACAAAAATAGGTCAGGGCTGGCGCATGGCCCCCGGTGCTGATTTTTCTCAGAAAATGCTTCATATAGTCGAGGGGCTTAAAGATGCCTTTGAATCGATCGCTCCGAGCTTTCATCTCTTTGATATAGCGGTAGGGTGTATAATCTCCCTCGTGATAGCGATAGCAGTATATATGAGAGGAAAGAACGCCAAAAAATTCAGAAAAAACGAGGAATACGGATCCGCGAGATGGGGCACCCCGGCAGACATAGCTCCGTTCATCGATCCCGTGTTCAGCAACAACATAATCCTCACGGAGACCGAAAGGCTCATGATGTCGAACAGGCCGAAGAACCCGAAATACGCAAGAAACAAGAACGTTCTGGTGGTCGGAGGATCGGGATCCGGAAAAACGAGATTCTTCGTGAAAGCCAACATCCTTCAGGCAAATTCCTCACTAGTCGTGACCGATCCAAAATCAAGTTTATTGTATGAATGCGGGTCTTTTTTGATCCATCAGGGTTACCGCCTTAGATTCTTTTCGACGATAAACTTCAAGAAGTCGATGCACTACAATCCTTTTGAGTACATACACTCGGAAAAGGATATCCTGAAACTCGTCAACACGCTAATAACAAACACTAAGGGCGACGGAAGAACCGGAGATGATTTCTGGGTGAAAGCGGAAACGCTTCTGTTTTGCGCTCTCATAGGATACATCCATTATGAAGCACCGAAGGACGAACAGAACTTCGCCACCCTGATCGAACTTGTAAATGCCCTTGAAGTCCATGAGGACGATGAATCATTCGAGAACACCATAGACCTCGCCTTCAAAGAGTTGGCGAGCCGGGAGCCGAACCACTTTGCGGTAAGGCAATACAGAAAGTATAAATTGGCGGCTGGCAAGACGGCTAAAAGCATAAACATCTCTTGCGGAGCCAGGCTGGCTCCCTTTGATATTGAGGAGCTCAGAGAGATAACGAAATACGATGAACTGGAACTGGACAAGCTCGGAGACGAAAAAACGGCGCTGTTCCTCATCATGTCTGATACGGACAGCACCTTCAATTTCCTTATTTCAATGATATACTCGCAGCTGTTCAATCTGCTGTGTGAGAAGGCCGACGATGTGTACGACGGCCGTCTGCCGGTCCATGTGCAGTGTCTCATAGACGAATGCGCCAACATCGGCCAGATCCCGAATCTTGAGAAGCTGATGGCCACCATCAGATCAAGAGAGATCTCTGCCTGTCTTATGCTGCAGGCGCAGTCGCAGCTGAAAGCGTTATACAAAGACAATGCAGACACGATCATAGGCAACTGCGACAGCCATCTTTTCCTGGGCGGGACAGAACCCACCACTCTGAAGGAACTGAATCAATCCCTTGGCAAGGAAACGATAGATGCCTACAACACGGGAGAAAGCAGAGGCCGCGAAACATCCCACAGTCTCAATTACTCTAAGCTTGGCCGCGATCTCGCGTCGATCGACGAGCTTGCCGTTCTTGACGGCGGGAAATGCGTGCTTCAGCTGAGAGGCGTGCGTCCTTTTCTCTCGAACAAATATGACGTGACCAAACACCCGAATTACAGGTATCTTTCGGACTATGACGAGAGAAACAGATTCAACGTTGAGAAGTTCCTGTCCACGGAGCTTAACCCAACATCCAATGAAAAATACGACACCTATGAAATATCAGTTCAAAAGCACGCGCCGGTCCGGAAACCGGTGTAGATGTTTAGGATACCTCCTTGAATGAATTTAAGACACCGGACACCTGCTCTGTCTGCGGAACGGAAGGCGACTCTTTGATGAAAGGAGAAACCGGAACCTGAATGCCTGTACCGGTCTGCACTGCAGAGATCTTGTAAAACGGTTCCGGTGGATGCTGTATGGCTTTTTTCAATTCCGCTGTTGAAGTCCTTCAGACGCTCGTCATCGCGCTCGGCGCGGGCCTCGGGATATGGGGAGTTATAAACCTGCTTGAAGGATATGGGAACGACAATCGTGTGACATGTTCGTAAGTGAAAAGCTTACGCACAAAGCCGTGTAATTATGGCTTTGGAGAACTGATACTCCGATGAGTGAAATGAGGGAGTAACGTCCCGAAGCGCTCACACTGATACTCCGACTGGCATCAGCATGCAACTGCAAAGTGTCAGAAGCTCGGTGAAGTCGGCAGAGAGCAACCGTAAATATGTGATAAAGACGTATACGAAAGCTGTCCAGAGGTGGATGGTGTTGCCTATATGCCGGGTGTCGGTTACCTATGGTTAGAATGCATGAAAATGCTGACAAACTTCCGAATGTACGAGTCTAGACGTGATACTGTCGAAAGGCAGTACCCCCTCATGGGGGGTGCCCGTGGATAAGTAAGATTGGTTGTTATGAAAGTCCATGTATCGTTACAGGCGGTACGATTCTGCAGAATCGGGCACAGGCTTAGAGGAAGAACCTAAGGGTAATCTATGATAGGAATATCGGAACATGGAAAGCTGAGGATGGTAAGGCCGTTGCAGGCCACTATCAGCCAGTAGACAGGAAAGGATTCGTCTATAACTGTCTTTAACCTCAGCGAAAGTAGGGGCACAGTACCTGTGAAGCGGTGATAACAAGCCGTGGAGGGATAGCCCCGAGTCGGATTCAACCAAAAGTTGAATATGTGCTAAACGCAGCTTCGAGTACGACAAAGAAAATCCGAACCGAAAGGAGAGGATGCCTGTGTTGACTTCGAAACAACAAGAAAGGAAATCGAAACAGAGGAAAATCCGCAATTCAGAGTATTACGACATGCAGACCACTTTTGACAGGCTGTATGCTGAGAGCAAGAACGGCAGAATATTTGACCGCCTGATGGAAGTCATCGGGAGTGAAGAGAATATCAAGCTTGCATACAGGACCATGAAGAAGAATACAGGAAGTGATACGGCTGGTGTGGATAAACGGACGATATCGGACCTTGCCAAACTGAGCGAGGAACAATATGTCCGCCTCATCAAAAAACAGTTCAGTTGCTATCATCCACGCCCTGTCAGGAGAGTGGAGATACCAAAGCCCAACGGGAAAACCAGACCTCTGGGGATCCCGACGATTGTTGACAGAATCGTACAGCAGTGTGTCATGCAGGTTCTGGAGCCAATCTGTGAAGCGAAATTCAGCGATAATTCGTATGGGTTCCGTCCGAACAGGTCAGCGGAAAATGCCATAGCACACTGTATGAGACTGATACAGGTACAGCACATGTACCACGTTGTAGACCTCGATGTTAAGGGGTTCTTCGACAATATCAACCATACTAAGCTGATTCGACAGATTTGGGCAATGGGAATCAGGGACAAGAAACTGTTATGCATTATCAAAGAGATGCTGAAAGCGCCAGTGATACTGCCCAGCGGAGAGAAAATATATCCAGATAAGGGTACCCCGCAAGGCGGAATCCTTTCTCCGTTACTTGCAAATATAGTTTTGAATGAACTTGATTGGTGGATTGCTTCCCAGTGGGAACAAATGCCTACTAAGACGGATTTCAAGACGAGGTGCAACGCACAGGGAACGGAAATCAAAAGCCACGCATATCGGGCTCTGCGCAGAAGCAATCTAAAAGAGATTCATGCGGTCAGATATGCCGACGATTTCAAAATATTCTGCCCTTCGCACGAAGAGGCAGTGAAGGCTTACAAAGCTACTGAGCAGTGGCTGAAAGACCGATTAGGCCTTGATATCAGCCCGGAGAAATCGAAGGTAGTCAACCTAAAAAGGCAGTATTCTGAATTCCTGGGATTCAAGCTGAAAGTGCACAAAAGGGGCAAGAAGTACGTTGTCAGGTCTCATATGAGCGACAAAGCATACAAGAAGGCTCATGATAAGCTTTCCGAAGAAGTGAAGAAGCTTGCTCAATCACCAGATGGCAAGCCGAGGTTTGTCCAGTTGCAAAAATACAATTCAGTGGTCGCTGGGTTGCATGAATATTACTGCATAGCTACGGATACCATCAAGGATTTCGGAAATCTCGCCTTCTGTGTCAATAAACAGCTCAATAACAGGCTGAGAGACGGCATCTCCCGAAAAGGTACTCTTAGAAACGGATTCATCAAGGAGAAATACGGAAAAAGCAGACAGCTGAGGTTCCTGCATGAGCGCCCTCTGGTTCCAGTCGGCGCAGTGAATGCGAAACACGCCCAGAACAAGGTTAAAAGCATCAACAAATACACGGCCGAAGGTCGGGAGCAGATTCACAAGAACCTTGCTATCAACACAGAGGCAATGCTCTGGCTGATGCGTAACCCTGTCAGGGACAAGTCAATCGAATTTGCCGACAACTGTATTTCCCTGTTTGCGGCTCAGTTTGGAAAGTGTGCAGTCACAGGCCTTCCGCTGGAAGTGCATGACATGCATTTTCATCACAGGAAGCCGACAGGCAGAGGCGGTACAGATGAATATGCGAATCTGGTGCTTGTATCGGAATCTGTTCATGCTCTCATCCACGAAGACTCCGAAGATGTCGTCAAAGAGTATCTGAAAGATTTAAAACTAGTCGATTCCCAACTTGAAAAAGTAAACAAACTTCGGGTGCTGGCAGAGATGCCGCCCATAGTCCTTTGAATTACTATGTATCGAAGTGTGTAAAGCATATATGAAACATGTCATGCCCGTTGAATTCGATGGAACGCCGTGTGCGGTGAAAGCCGCATGCACGGTGTGGATCAGGGGAAAAGGTGGTGATTGCATCAAAGCCTTACCTATTGATATCGGGCGCCAAATCGCAGGGTATGAAACAGCTCATGGCCGGCGGTGGCGTTGCGCTGATAGGCATCGTCCTCGTTCCCCTTCTCTCAGGTCTATTCGGTTGATACGACCAAAAAGATGCAGGGCTTTCCTGCATCAATACATAGTCTTTGCAAGTATATGGTTATAATATGTTGCTTTTCTGCCATGTAGTTCTTATAATATATATGCGGTTTATTGATATAAACCGGCCAATCAAGCAAGGAAACAAATTCATGTCACTGGTTAGAGCTGTTTGTGTAGCTTGCGATAGCAATCACAAATCAGTATTTGCTGTTTATATCATGTACACTTATATAAGCCTTTGGATGAGAGGAATTGCAGAATGAAAGCTATTACTTGTGAAATGTGCGGAAGTAATGATTTAGTTAAGAAGGATGGACTTTTTGTCTGTCAAAACTGTGGGACAAAATATACCGTTGAAGAAGCGAAAAAGCTTATCGGCACAGTAAAGATTGACAAGACAGAAGAAACTGAAAAGCTCTTGATTCTCGCACGCAGGGCACGAGAAGATGACAATTGGGAAAATGCAGAAAAGTATTATGGATTAGTGCTACAGGAGAATCCTAACAACTGGGAGGCCTCGTTTTTCCAAGTATACTTCAGCGCAATGCAAGGCACAATTAGGGATATCTCAAAAGATTGTTATTCCGTAGCCAATTGTATTGACAGCACAATGAAACTTATTTCCGAGCTGCCAGATCCTACAGAAAAAAAAGACGCTCTAGCAATAGTTGTCGAAAAATCAATAAACTATGCAATTGCCTCTTCAGATTCAGCAATCAGACATTACAATGAGTTTCCAAGTGTTGATGGAGCACGAAGTGAATGTAGTGGGCGTATAGTAGCGGCATATTCTATTTTTGAAATGCTTGAAGAAACCCTCAAGAGTTATTTTCCTGATGAAATCGAAAGAATCTTATTTGTACAGAAAGAAGAGAACAGCTTCATTTCATCACAGGCCAGTTTATTCAACACTGATTTTCTCGCAAAAACAACAAATCGGCTCACAAATGAAATTCGGAGAGCAGAACCTTCTTATACGCAACCAAAAGTTCAAATGGGTGGATGTTATGTTGCGACTGCAGTATACGGATCATATGATTGTTCGGAAGTTTGGACTTTGAGACGCTATAGAGATGACATATTGGCAAAAACTTGGTATGGTCGTGCTTTTATCCATGTGTACTATACTGTTAGCCCTTCGCTGGTAAAACTGTTTGGAAACACAAAAGCATTTACAAATTTTTGGAAACCAAAACTAGATAAAAAAGTCAGTCGCCTTAACAGTAAAGGTGTAGCAAATACACCTTATAACGATAGACCTTGGTGAAAACGGCAAAGCAAAGTTACGAAGCTCTATTCGGAATATAGAACCAATGCAAAGGAGACAAATGACATGGCACTCGTAAGAGCAGTTTGCACCGCCTGCGGTAGCAACCTTGAAGTGGATGACAAGAAGGAAGCTGCAATATGCCCATATTGCGGGGCAGCTTACGTTGTCGAGAAAGCACGAGACATCTACTTGACAAATAATGCAAAGATCGAAAGCATTCATGCGGACACAGTCAACATTGGAAAAAACGAAGAAGACAGACTTTATGATTCTGCTGAAGCTCTGATAAAGCTTGGTAAATCCAAAGATGCTCTTAGCACATTTCAAAAAATGACGAATAGTTATCCGTACGATTACAGAGGTTGGTGGGGATTAGCAAAAGCTGAGTCGAACGGATTAAACACAATGATTCCAGAGAAATCCATGGTTTCTGTGCTAGAACACATGGAAAGTGCAATAAAAGTTGCGCCTGATGATATTGCGGAAGAACTTAAAGGAAAGGCCAATAGGTATAAGGATTCTTGTATCGAGACATTAAAATCTCGAATGAATGAGTTGCCCAAAATGAAAGCAAAATTCAACACTTTATGCAAGCCTCCAAAACAATCAAGAATGCTCGCTCTTGCCGGGATTATTACCATAATACTCGCGGTCGCAGTGTTTGTAATCGGTATCACGGCTGAGGGTTCAAATCCTACATTATGTAAGGCGTTGATGTTTGTCAGTGTTGCTTTGCTAATAATATCTATCGTTTTGGGATTTTCATCGACTAAGGCGAATAACAAAAACACGAGGGAAAAGGATGCATTGGAAGTTGAGATTAATAAACTGAACAAAACTGATGAAGTTCTTAATGACGTATCACGTATCGTATTCTGATAAGCCAGTTCAATAATATGAAGCCGGAAGTAATGCTTCCGGTTTTCTTATGCAAAAATAAACAAAGAAGGAGGTATTCCGCTTGGAACTGATATGGGAACAGTTTACCAAATGGCTGAAAGAAGTCCTGGTTGACGGCATCATGAACAACCTGACCGGGCTTTTTGATGCCGTTAACACAGAAGTCGCAGACATCGCAAATCAGATCGGATCCACCCCGCAGGGCTGGAACGCCGGCATCTACAACATGATCAGATCCCTGTCAAACAACGTGATCCTGCCCATTGCCGGAGTCATTCTCGCAGCCATCGCAACAATAGAACTTATTCAACTCATAACAGACAAAAACAATATGCACGACGTTGACACATGGATGTTCTTCAAATGGATGTTCAAGACGGCTTGCGCTGTCCTCATCGTGTCGAACACCTGGAATATTGTCATGGGCGTGTTCGATGTCGCACAGACTGTCATTGACAGAGCAGCAGGCGTAGTCATAGGCAATACAAGCATAAACATCGGGCAGTATTTCACCGATCTTGAAGCCAGACTCATGCAGATGGATATAGGCCCACTTATCGGACTGTGGTTCGAGACTCTCTTCGTAAATCTCACGATATGGATCCTCGTGATCTGTGTCTTCCTCATCTCATACGGTAGAATGATAGAGATCTATCTCGTGACTTCAGTAGCGCCCATCCCGATGGCGACGATGGTCAACCGGGAATGGGGACATATGGGAACAAACTACCTGCGGAGCCTGTTCGCTCTCGGGTTCCAGGGATTCCTCATCATCGTGTGCGTTGCCATATACGCAGTGCTCGTCCGGACCATGATAGTCACTACCAGCATCACCGCGGCTATATGGACGTGTCTCGGATATACGGTGCTGCTGTGCTTCACCCTGTTCAAGACCGGCTCGCTCGCAAAGAGCGTATTCAATGCACACTAAAACAACGGAGGTAATACAAAATTGGCTTTTGTTCCAATACCCAAAGATCTTAACGCTGTCAAGACGAAGTTTCTCTTCAATCTCACGAAAAGACAGCTCATATGTTTCGGAGGCGGCGCTCTCATAGGTGTGCCGCTTTTCTTTATTCTCAAAGCCCACATCCCCACAGCCGCCGCAGCCATGTGCATGCTCGTCATAATGCTCCCGGCATTTCTTCTGGGAATGTACGAAAAGAACGGCCAGCCGCTCGAGAAGATCATAAGGAACATCGTCCAGGTGGTGTTCCTGAGACCAAAACAGCGACCGTACC
>JAEEGL017090649.1_pt1 | contig 10400 bp, 4 predicted proteins | sample 9134231 | NCBI WGS metagenome assembly JAEEGL01 (sample SAMN16246548, study PRJNA631951) | gut metagenome | biome: gut microbiome; feature: rumen; material: fiber-attached | host: Bos | place: Iran: Karaj | collected 2018-10
TAGCCTTGCTCTCGTTTTCTGCGCGTATGTGATATAGTCAATCTAGTGGTTAGGGGATAGAGGTTACACATTACGCATTACACAATACACATTACACAGGAACGCAAATTTGCGCGAAAAAGCTTTACCTCGTGGACTCAAGATTTCATTTGTCGCTCGGCGAGAAATCGTTTCAGTAGGAAAGTGAGAAAATACGGGAAAGTGAAAAACATACCGTTCCAACCTATGTTTTTATATCCCAGTTTAACTCCATATTTAACGTCAGGATAAGACTCCCACTTGATAAGATTATTGAGCGAAGCAGTGGCTCCATCTTTAGCTTTTACTTCAACGGGAATCAATGAGTCGGCATCTCGAACAAAGAAATCCATCTCTATAGCCGGGTTGTCGTGTTTATAGAAATACAACTGTTCATATCCTGATTTGCAGAGCATCTCACCAACTATATTTTCATAAATGGCACCTTTGTATGTCCCAAAGTTTTTGTTGGCACGCAAGTCTTCTTGTGCCTCTTCATCAAGAGATGCAATAAGCAGACCGGTGTCATGATAATACAACTTGTAGAAATCCGGATTGTAATTTCCCTTCAAAGGTAGTTCTGCATTGTTCAAACAGTAGCAAACATTAACTACACCAGCCTCTTTGAGCCATTCCACAGCTCCTATATACTCCCTGTTTCTGGCCCCTCTTGCAATCTTTGTAATCTGATACTTTTTATTCTCCTTAGCCAAAAATGTCGATATATGACTATACACAGCAAGTATCTTCGTCTTGTCGGTTTCCTTGGCGTATTTCGATATATCTTCTTCATAATCTTTCAGAAGTTGGCGTTGAAGTTTGAGAGTACCTTCGAAATGTCCATTATCGATATACATCTTTACGACTTCAGGCATACCTCCAAGGGTCATATAATCGCGGAAAATGTTGGTCATTACATCCAATTCCAACTGTGTGAAAGGGCGGAGTTCAGACATGTGTATATAAAGATCTTCAATCTGCGACTGAGAATACCCTTTTGCCCACAGAAACTCCTCAAAGTCCATAGAATGCATCTCATAATCTTCCTTATACCCTACGGCATTGGATTCGATCTCCTCGTAGTAAATTCCCATGAGTGAACCCGAGCAAATCACATCAAATCGCCCGTCTTCAGAGAAAGATTTAAGGGAAGTAGCACAATCGGGGCACTTCTGCAGTTCATCAAAGAAGATAAGCGTTTTATATGGAATGAATTTCCATGAGGGTTCAATCAACGATATATTCTTGATGATGGAGTCAACCTCGTAGCCGTCATCAAAGATGGTTCTGAACTTCTTTTGGAGCACAAAGTTAATCTCGATAACGGACTCGTAATTGTCTCGACCAAAAGCTCTAATGGACACGGTCTTACCTACTTGTCGCGCACCTTTCACAATCAGAGGCTTTCTTTGAGGGTCGTTTTTCCAGTCAATCAGATACTTATCAATCTTTCTTTTTAGCAATTTCATACCACCTTATCACATTTTTGAGGGTAAAATTAATCGTAAAATCACATTTTCGGCATGATTTTCTGCCCAAAAATCACATTTTCGCTGCAAAAGTAGTGAAAGTTTTTGGAATGAGCAAATTCCGAATGCACTTGGAACGCGAATTTGCGCGAAAAACCTTTTACCTCGTGGACTCTATACATTAATTATAACTCACAGCTTTGCAGATCGTGAGAGCGTAGCAAACAAAGAATACTCGCTAATTTTACCATGCGGGCCTGGGGGGGTGAAACATGAATGATCATAAATTTGATCATAAATGACTATATCACATACGCGCAGAAATCGCAGAAAACACAGAAAACTGCCCTATAGATTGATGAATGGAGCTATAGTTCCTACGAAAATTTTCATCTATAATCAATCACAAGCGAGCTTGCATTGCTTATATCTAAAAATCCTCTATGTGAGTTGATAACTCACACCTTCATACAATCTATCCACCACCCTTTCCTCCGCAATATGCCTCTCATGTTATCCCATAAAGCCGCATGAGGGGTTAGAGGTTAAGGGTCGTGCACTACGTGCATCTTGACGATTAGGACGATTTATCCTCTTGATCCTCTTAATGTGAGCGCAGCGAGCACGACACGCGGAGAGGACTGGTTACGGGTTACTGGTTAGAGGTTAAGGGTCGTGCGTGCAAGCACGCATCTGGAGGATTCAGACGATTTATCCTCTTGATCGTCTCAATGTGCGAAGCACACGACTAAAAAGAAATTCGTGTTATTAGTGCGATTAGTACAGAACAAATTAACGAAATTAACGTCTGAATTCGTATTATTCGTACGATTAGTACAGAACAAATTAACGTAATACACGTCTTTAATCAGAGCTGTGTGTGTTTACCTGGTGCCATGCGGAGGAAGAAAAGGAGCAGAAGGAACAACAACAGGAGATCGTCATCGAGCGGAGTCTTGAAAGGATCCTCCGGATCGTAGCCGGGATTCAAGCCGGAATCGGCAATCATAGTCCTCTTAGTGACATGAGTGGTAACCCCACCCTCTACATGCGAAGCCGCAAACGGGATGGTATGGTTGCTCGTAAGAAACAGAACAGGCGTGGGAGTAGGCATAACCGAGAGGACAGAGTAGCCTACCGCCTGACGCGCAGGCAACGGCTGCACAGCGCCATAACCGTTTCCGTAGGAATGAGTCGTTACATCAGACGAAGCATGAAGTTTGCCGGAGAGCGTACTGCCGGCAAGCGACCACGTGTTTGCGCGTTCCGACGGCTGAAGAGCGGCTGCAGAAGGCAAGTTGTCGTAGTCCATCAGAGTGGGCAGATTGTTGAAATCGAAAGTAGGCAGAGTGGCAGAAACCGACGTCTTGGGACGGTTCATGAAGGATCGGACGAGATCGTCGTAGAGCATCTCGACATACTCCCTGAAGATCATGGCCGAGCATGACAACAGGAGAATCCCTACAAAAAATATTTTAAGCCACAGATTCTTCATTCTATCTATTGACTATCTTTCTCGGCACGCCGTTTTCTATCAGGATATATACTCCGGACTCCGGCCTTCCTATTTTTCTTCCCAACAAGTCGAACATGACGGTTTCGGCAGGTTGCTGCTGCGACAGATCCTCGAGGGGTGTCTGAACAGGATTTCCGTCATCGGGCGTTGCCATAATGAGGAATCGGCTGTCGTCCTGCGTTTTCTGCGTGACAAACTCGTAGGTTTCTCTCAAGAGATCGACGGAACGGTTTTCCAGGAGGTCGGTAAGCACGAGGCTCTTCCATTCGTACGGGTCGGTATCAGGATCGAGACTGATGCTCATAGGTTGTCCTACGGCAGCATTGGAGAATCCGAGGTTGACGGGTTGCTCTTCGGGCAAAGCGCAGAAAGCGAGTCGGTGGTTGGAGTGTATGCAATAGAGAGCCAATCCCTGCTCGTCTCCGAACATCTTCTCGAGGTCGGCATTGATGTCGTACTGATCGGTGAAAGAGCTGCCGAAGAGCAGTCCAGTCTGGTCGCTCACGGAGTCTTGCACGAGACTTATCTGGAAGGTTTTCTCCAGCTGCGTGTCGGAATCGGATTTTCGCGGCATGTTGAGTATTCTGGAGTTGGCATTAAAGAGTACGGTTCCTCCTCCGGTGGTCTGCACGAAGAATACATTGAAGGGTTTGACCACAGCTTCCGAAGCTTTCAGCTGCCGGTATTTGCGGAACCCGTTGAGCGGTATGGTGAGGTATCGCACTTCTTCGTCGTAGTAAGTTCCGTCGGTCCAGAGTCCGTCGCCATAGACATCTCTCAGATATCCGAGTTTGACGTTGCTGCCAGCCGCTTCGCCTCCCATGTTGCAAAGGAAAGGATTGCCTATGAGGTTCCAGTTGCGCTCGCTGGGCGGCACAGATTCATCGCCTGCAGCGAGGACGGTGGAGTTGAAATTGCGTTCGCCCGAACTATTCAAGTAGGCAGTGGTATTTCCGAACGTGACGATCACCTTCTTGCGACGGTTTCCGTTCCACAGGTTGGGCACGGCATAGACTATATATCCTTTTCCTGCCTGTAGGTCGTGGCTTCCATCGGACGTGGTTGTGTGGTCGGCCACCGTCCAACCTGTTTCCTGCGCAATGCGCTTCGCTCCGTCGTAGTATCGGATCTCAAGTTCGGGACGGAAAGCCTGGTATGAATATCTCAACTGATGGCCGACAGGCAGGCACAAGGGATAATAGAGTTTGTAGTCGAGAACATAGAACAGACGTAGAGTGGGCGAGTTGGAGTTTCGCTGTACAACAGGCACTCTGACCGCCTGTCCGTCAACCCACTGAGTGGTATATGATATGCTGTAGTAATTCAGCACAGTGCCGTTGTTTTTCAGGAGTTGCGGATAGGAGTCGGCAACAGCATCGGCGTACATATACACTCCGTAAGTATAAATCCTGGGTGTTCCTGTGGGCAATATCACTTTGGCTCCCGGATAGATACGTAGATAGCGGAATGTGAAGTTCGAGATGCTTACATCCATGTTGAATACAGCATTGTTGAGCACCACTATGTCGGTAAAGAGATAGTTGTCGGCAGTGGCATTGGTGATGAAAGTGGAGAAGCTCTTGTTGCCGGAGACGATGACAGGAATAGCATCTTCTTCGAGGACATTGACAGGCTCGTTGCAACTGTTGAGAAAGACTATTCTCAGTTTTTTTCCCGCGTTGGAGAGATTGTCGAGGTTGGCGATAGGCACTTTGTAGTATCCATAGTCGAGTTGTGTGATAGTCTGGTTGGACTTGACGAGTGTTCCTCCTATGAAGATCCAAGCCTTGGCACCCTGCATGTTTCTAGCTGTGGTGCTAACTCCGACTCCGTCGGCAAACCATCGCAAACTGGTGACGTCGGTTCCTTTCAGGAAGTATGCAGAGTACTGGTCTCCGGCTTTGACGGTGGTGGAAGGTATCTCGGTTGAACCTGATGCGTCCACCGTGGTGCCTTTCATCCAGTGTGTGAAGATGTATCCACTGCTTACGTTGGCTTGGAGAGCACAACTGCGGTGTGTGGCGTCAAAAGTGGCGGTGATGCTACCTCCGTTATTATTGGTTATCTGTGCATCCAATCCGTAGTTGTTTGTGGCATACGTACTCTTGTTGGTGGTCACGCATCGAACCGAGAAGAAATAGTTCTTAGGGTAGTAGTCGGTTTGCAGCTCGCAGTTGCTATTGTCGAAAAAGAGGCAGTGTGAGTAGTAGTAATCGCCAGAGATGGAAGCATGCGAGGAAGTCCAATAGTATCCTCTGTTGGCTGCGAAAGCGGTCCATTGGTCGCACATGGCTTGCGTGAAGAGTGCGCATGCTTCGGAGGAAGGTCTCCACCAACTGCTTAAGAAAGCACCCATCGCGTTGTTGTCAGGCAGGAACACGGCTCCTCTGTCTTCGAACACCTTCCATTGGGCAGCGGTGAGTGTGTTGTTCCGCGCATTGGTGAGAGTAGTACCCGATGTCTGGTCTTTCTTCACATGATGGAAATTGGCTTTTGTATATTTCAATCCGCTCGTAGTCCAGTCGAAAGCGTTGGGAATCAGTATGATACCTTTTACGCCGTTGACCGTAGCGAATCCGTAGATCTGCGTGTCGTTCAGCAGATATTCCCATTCGGCTTTGGTGAGAACAGTCCATCGTTTGCTGACATTGCTTCCGTTGATAATCCTGTTGTAGTATCCCCAGTCGGCTTCTTGATAAGTTCCCGTCATGCTCTGGTTGAAGTCATCTCCGAGGGCGTAGTTCTTCGAGGCTCCCAACATTCCTCCCTGAGAGTGGTATCTTCCGGAAGTGGCCCAGTTGAAGAGGTCGGTCCACCCGTTTCCCAAGTCCCATGCGTTTTCAGCAAAACGCCATGTATCGCAACCCCCATACTGCAGATTGCTTTTCGCGAAATAGACCGTTTTGCTGGCCGACACTTTGAAAGCGCCTTGACTCGGCTGCATGTCTTTGTATCTTACGAACACGGCATTTGCGGCATTGGCATCAGTTTGTGAGAGCGATACGGGAGTACAGTCAGCCGCCAGAGAGATGGAGCTGCTTATGGCTGCAAAGAGCAGCAGACATACGCGTTGAAAAGCAGAGTTGGAGAGGAGATTCATACTCTTGCGCGAATTAAAAGATACAACTTTAAGATTTCCGCTGCAAAGATAGGATTTTTTTTACATTTATGCAAGCCTTGCGGCGGAGAGTTTGAAAAAAATAATAAAATAGATTGCGCTAGCAGCAAACGCTTTTATAAGCACATATAAGCACCTATAAGCGCCACTAGGGCATATAAGGGCCATGCGGATCCGGGCGGAAGAACGCGAATTCTTTGTTCGCTACGCTCTCACGATCGGTATAACCGTGTACGCGATTTTTTTATATGTTGCCTTAGGCGGGCGTTGGATTAATTATTGCTTCGCAACTAATACACGCGAATCCATGCGGGTGACGTGATTCTCTTTATTTAGTCGTGTGCTTCGCACATTAAGAGGATCAAGAGGATTAATTGTCATAATCCTCCAGATGCGTGCTTGCACGCACGACCCTTAACCCTTAACCTCTAACCTCTTATATTATAAAGGCCTTGATCCGCATGGCTCCTTCTCTCTCCCTTGAGGCTGGCATTTATTCTCCAGTGGAGAATGATGGTTGCGGCATTATTGTTTGGATTACCGGAGAGAGGTTCCCCTAACCCCTTATTAGGCATAAAATGATAAAAAATTTGCATTAATGCAAAAAATTGCATACCTTTGTGGGGTGAAATAATAAAACCCTGCACTAGCATCCCCCTAACCACTAACCAATGACCCCCGACTGCCACTCGAAAGATTACACATTACAGGTTACAAGGCCATGCGGATCCGGGTTACAAAGGAACGCTAATGGCCGCGAAAAGCTTTGCAACGTGGGATGTGTGGATTTGCCGCCTTCGGCGGACGAAGACACGCGAATGCCTTACGGATCTGGGTTTAAAACATGAATGACCATAAATTTGATCATAAATTGATCATAAATTATTCATGAATAAATTAGTGATAATTTGTGTTGATATACATGAAAATACACGTAATAAACGTCTTTAAAAGGGAGCCGCAGGTGCTTATAGGCCCTATAGGTGCTTAGTGGTGCTTATAGAGATAATAAACGTCTTTAATCAGAGCTGTGTGTGTTTATCTGGTGCCATGCGGGACTAATTCGGCTTTTGACCTTTGACTTTGAGTGAAACGGTCTTTTGACTAATAAAAAACAATAATCATATGAAGAAAATTTTACTTCTGGCGATGATGGCCATCGCAGTCAATGCTTTCAATGCATTCAGTGCGCAGACAGGTGCTCTGCCGGGAAAATTCTACGTAGGTAACGGCAAATACGTGCAGTTCTCCAAAGGTAACCTGCAGTTCGACGTCAAGAAACGTACCTACAGTTTCGCCGAAAACCAATACGACGTGATCGGTCACGACAACTCGAAAGTGGACAAATCGTCGTTCGGTGGAGTGATAGACCTCTTCGGCTTTGGCACCGGCGACAGACCTACACTCACTTCGAAAGACTATTCCGACTACCGCGTCTTCGTAGACTGGGGCGAGTATCCGATAGTGAATGGCGGCAACGAAGCCGACATGTGGCGCACACCGACGAAAGAGGAGTGGCGGTATCTGCTTGTGGATAGAAAGCATGCACAGGATCTGTTCAACTATGCGAAAGTAAACGACGTGCCAGGTATTGTGCTTCTACCAGACGACTGGGAAAAGCCGGAAGGATGCTCTTTCTCTTCCTTTAATTATATGGCCTGGACTTGGTATCCTGAGACTGTGGGTGGTTCCTGGTCTTTTAGCAAGAATCCGTACGAGAATACGCCCAACATCTATAGCGCAGAAGACTGGAGCAAGATGGAATCTGCAGGAGCTGTATTCCTTCCCTGCGGAGGCAACCACGACTACGTTTTTTACGGTAGTCCTGGTGAGATATGGGGTCTCGATTGGCTTGGCGTCTATTGGTCTGCCAACACGGTAGACGACTATTCGGGATATGCCTTGGTATTCACCAACACTAACATTTACCCGACAGCTAGCGATATCGATCAGTATACACGCAACTCGGTTCGTCTTCTGACGGATCTGGATCCGGATCAGCATCATCATGCTCTGCCGGGTTTGTTCTCGGTAAGCGCCGACAAGAAAGTGCAGTTTGCGCCGGGTAACCTGAAGTTCCATATCAGTAGCGGAACATGGCTGTTTGCCGATCATCAGTATGACGTGGTAGGCGAAGCCAACATAAATGCGGTGAACGATCCTTCCTACGTCGGTATGATAGACCTCTTTGCATGGGGCACAGGCGACAGACCTACCACTTTTTCGAAAGAGGCAAGCTTCACTACTTTCGTCGACTGGGGAACCAACGAGATACTGAACGGCGGCAACAGAGCCGACATCTGGCGCACCTTGTCGCACGACGAATGGGTGTATCTGCTGACGGAAAGACCTAATGCCGACAAACTCTTCGGTTGGGGTAAGATAAACGACAAAAGCGGTATGATATTCCTTCCTGACGACTGGGAATTGCCTGAGGGCAGCAGTTTCACATCGCCTATAGAGACAGAACAAGCGTGGTGGAATGAATCGTTTTTTGGCGGTTGCTGGGAAAGCAGTGCATTGCTATATAATCTGAACCAGTACACCGCGGGTGTAGGCAAAGAAGACACATGGAGCAAGATGGAGGCAGCAGGAGCTGTATTCTTCCCGTGCGGAGGCGACTTCGAGTTTGACGATACTTCTATATATTCCGTTCATCGTCTTGGCGACTACTGGATGACAACCGAAAGAGACGATTGGGCTGCATATACTATGACCTTCTTGGAGTCGATACTCTATCTTAACGCCAATGACAGAAACCGCTATTCTCTCCTCTCTGTGCGCCTGGCAAAAGACGAGGGAGTGGGCGATGGAATTGAGCGGATTGAGAGCGCAAAGCGCTCGAGCGCGCGCAAGATCATGCAGGAAGGCAGAGTGCTGATAGAAGTGAACGGAAAAGTATACGATAGTCTCGGAAGGGAAGTGAGGTAGGAACCCCTCTCCTGTATCCTCTAGAGGAACCCCTCTCCGGCTCTCCTCTTAAGGGAGAGAGGAAGCCATGCGGGTCAGGGAGAAAGAACGCTAATTTGCGCGAAATTACCTTTACATTGTGGACTCTATACATTAATTTTTAACTAATACACGCTAATGCCATGCGGATCCGGGCGGAGGACGTGTATGGCGTGAATGGGCGTATATGCCTTGCGGATCCAGGGTTTGAAATAAATAATAAAAACCCATGCGCTAGAGGCAACGCTTTATAAGCACAACTAAGCACTACTAGGGCAAATAGGGCTGATAAGTTTATTTTTATTATAATTGGATGATGGCGGTTATTCGTCAGAAGGACGAATGTTTGGGTTGATAGCAGTTATGGAAAGCTTGCTTTCAGATAAGTGCTGGCAAGACAAACATAAGGCGATAAGCCTAAACGCCAGAATCTATAATTAATATTTTTTTCAAAGATACTAAACGTCAAAAAAGAATCATATGAAGAAGTTTTCACTTTTCGTCATTGCAAGCATAATGTTCATGGCTTGCAATCCGACAGAGAAACTGCCGGAACTGGAAGGCATCAGAATCAACAAGAAATCCATCGAGATCGAAGTAGGCGACACCTACAAACTGCGCGTCATCTACGAACCCTCCGAAGCCGAAGACAGCGCCCCGGAGGTGATATGGGAGTCGTCAAGATCGAAGATCGCCAAAGTGGACGACAACGGCAAAGTGACAGCCGTAGCCGTAGGAAAAGCCACAATAACAGCCACTTGCGGGAAGCTGGAAGCCGAATGCGAAGTGGAGGTTGTGAAGGCTGTTGATCTCATGGAGGATCTGACAAATCTGGAATTTGAAGCGTCTGCCACAGACAAAGTGGTATTCTCGCCAGGCAATCTGCAATATGAACCCGTCTACAAAACATGGCGTTTTGCGGAGCATCAGTATGACATAATAGGCGACGGGAATAACGGACTGGATGAATTCCTCAAATCAGGTGAAGGGTTCGGATACATGGACCTCTTCGGCTGGGGAACCGGCAAGAATCCTATCAGAGCATCAACAGAGGCCTCTAACTACGGTACGTTCTACGACTGGGGCGACAACGAGATATCGAACAATCCAGACAAGGATTTCAAATGGCGCACAATCACCTTCGATGAGCTGAGATATATACTTGGAGAGCGTCCGAAGGCAGAGGAACTGCGCGGTATAGCCACCGTCAACAATCAGCGAGGCTACATACTGCTGTCACACAAATGGACATTGCCTTCCGGGTTGAGTTTTACAGCCGACCCCGGCGATTGGACAACCAACACCTACTCTATCAGCGACTGGAAGAAAA
>JAEEGL010221538.1_pt1 | contig 10399 bp, 9 predicted proteins | sample 9134231 | NCBI WGS metagenome assembly JAEEGL01 (sample SAMN16246548, study PRJNA631951) | gut metagenome | biome: gut microbiome; feature: rumen; material: fiber-attached | host: Bos | place: Iran: Karaj | collected 2018-10
CCGCGGCGGCAAAACGCCGACCGGGACGCGCCAGCGCCGAAAGCGGCAGATACAGGAGCGCTACCGCCCCGACCGCCGCCAGTGCGGCGAGGACGCCGTCCTCCAAAAGCTGCATGCTCTTCACCTCATACCAGCATATGCGGCGGAGCTTACTTCCGCGCCAGCAGCCGTTTGAGATACTGTCCCGTGTACGAACCCTCGATCTGCGCGACCTCCTCGGGCGTGCCCTTCGCAACAACGGTGCCGCCGCAGGCGCCGCCCTCGGGGCCGAGGTCGATGATATAGTCCGCGCTCTTGACAACGTCCAGATTGTGCTCGATGACCAACACGGTGTTCCCCGCGTCGACCAGGCGCTGCAGCACGCTCAGCAGGCGCCGCACGTCGTCGGCGTGCAGGCCGGTCGTCGGCTCGTCGAGAATGTAGATGGTGCGCCCCGTGGCGCGCTTTGAAAGCTCCGTCGCCAGCTTGACGCGCTGCGCCTCCCCGCCGGAGAGCGTGGTGGACGACTGGCCCAGGCGGATGTAGCCGAGGCCCACGTCGTAGAGCGTGCGCAGCCGCGCGGCAAGCTTCGGGATGTCGCGGAAGAAGTCCAGCGCCTCCTCCACGGTCATGTCCAGCACCTCCGCGATGTTCTTTCCCTTGTAGCGTACCTCCAGCGTTTCGCGGTTGTACCGCTTGCCGCGGCAGACCTCGCAGGGAACGTAGATATCGGGCAGGAAGTGCATCTCGATCTTGAGCTGCCCGTCGCCGGAGCACGCCTCGCAGCGGCCGCCGCGCACGTTGAAGCTGAAGCGCCCGTTGGCATAGCCTCGCGCCTTGGCGTCCGGCGTCGAGGCGAACAGATCGCGCACGTCGCTGAAAAGCCCGGTGTAGGTCGCGGGATTGGAGCGCGGCGTGCGCCCGATGGGCGACTGGTCGATGCAGATGACCTTGTCGAGGTATTCCTCGCCCTCGATGGCGCGGTGACGCCCGGCGCGCACCTTCATGCGGTTGAGGTCCGCGCCCAGCTTTTTATACAGGATCTCGTTCACCAGCGACGACTTGCCGCTGCCCGAGACGCCGGTGACGCAGGTGAAGGTGCCCAGCGGGATCGACACGTCGATGTCCCGCAGATTGTTCTCCCGCGCGCCGCGCACCGTGAGGAAGCAGCCGCTGCCCTTGCGGCGCTCCGCAGGCACGGCAATGCGCATCCGGCCGCTCAGGTACTGCCCCGTCAGCGAACGCGGGTCCGCCATGATCTCCTCCGGCGTGCCCGCCGCGACGATCTCGCCGCCGTGGACGCCCGCGCCGGGTCCGACGTCGACGATGTAGTCGGCGGCGCGCATCGTATCCTCGTCGTGCTCGACGACGATCAGCGTGTTGCCCAGATCCCGCAGGCGCTTGAGCGTGGCGAGCAGCTTGTCGTTGTCCCGCTGGTGCAGGCCGATGGAAGGCTCGTCCAGAATGTAGAGCACGCCCATCAGGCTGGAGCCGATCTGCGTGGCGAGGCGGATGCGCTGCGCCTCCCCGCCGGAGAGCGTCGCGCTCGCGCGGGAGAGCGTCAGGTAATCCAATCCCACCGAGCGCAGGAAGCCCAGGCGCGCGCGGATCTCCTTCAGGATGCGCTCTCCGATGAGCATCTGCTGCTCCGTAAGACTGAGCGTGTCGAGGAACGAGAGCGCCTCGGTGACGGATTTGTCGCAGTAGTCCGCGATGTTGATGCCGCCCACCGTCACCGCCAGCGCCTCCCGGCGCAGGCGGCGGCCCTGGCACGCGGGGCAGGGGCACTCGCTCATGCACTCCTCCAGCTCCGCGCGCACGCTGTCGCTCTGCGTCTCCCGGTAGCGGCGCTCCAGGTTGTTGACCACGCCCTCGAAGGGCTGGTACAGCACGCCCTTGCCCCGCGGCTGATCGTACTGCAGCTCCAGCTTCTCGCCCTTCGTGCCGTAGAGGATGACGTCCATCACTTCGTCGGAAAGCTTTTCCACCGGGTCGCGCAGCGAGAACCGATATTTTTTGGACAGCGCCTCGAAATACATGCGGGAAATGCCGTCGCCGCGCACGTTGTTCCAGCCCGAGGCGCAGATCGCGCCGTCGAGGATCGACAGTCCGCGGTTCGGGATCACCAGCTCCGGGTCCGCGCGCAGCTGAAAGCCCAGGCCGGTGCACTCGGCGCAGGCGCCGAACGGATTGTTGAACGAGAACATGCGCGGCGCGAGCTCCTCGATGGAGATGCCGCAATCCTCGCAGGCGTAGTTCTGCGAGAAGAGGATATCGCGCTGCTCCTGCACGACGTTGACCAGCACCAGCCCGCCGGAAAGCCCCGCAGCGGTCTCGGCGGAATCGGTCAGGCGGTGGACCGCGTCGGGCCGGAGGACCAGCCGGTCCACGACGACCTCGATGTCGTGCTTTTTATTCTTGTCCAGCTTGATCTCCTCGTCCAGCTCGTACATGCTGCCGTCCACGCGCACCCGGACGTAGCCCGACCTGCGCGCGTCCTCGAAGACCTTGGCGTACTCGCCCTTGCGCCCGCGGATCACCGGCGCCATGATCTGTACGCGCGTGCCCTCCGGCATCGCCATGAGCTGGTCGACGATCTGGTCGATGGACTGCTGGCGGATCTCCTTGCCGCAGTTCGGGCAGTGCGGCGTGCCGACCCGCGCCCACAGCAGGCGCAGATAGTCGTAGATCTCCGTCACCGTGCCCACGGTGGAGCGCGGGTTCTGGGAGGTGGTCTTCTGGTCGATGGAGATGGCGGGGGAAAGCCCTTCGATATAGTCGACGTCCGGCTTCTCCTTCTGGCCGAGGAACATGCGCGCGTAGGACGAAAGGCTCTCGACGTAGCGGCGCTGGCCCTCGGCGTAGATGGTGTCGAACGCGAGGGACGACTTGCCGCTGCCGGAGAGCCCGGTCACGACCGTGAGCGCGTCGCGCGGAATCTCGACGTCGATGTTCTTGAGGTTATTCTCCCGCGCGCCCTTGACGAATATCTTGCTGTTCATGCGATCTCCTTTACGGTCATACCGTAAGCTCCGCCGTTGTCGCCCCGGTCGCCGCCAGCAGCGCCGCGGGCGCGAGCTCCACCTGCGCGCCGAGCTTTCCCGCGCTGACGAAGACCGTTTCGCAGTCCCCGACCGCATCGTGGACCACCGTGGGGTACTGTTTTTTCATGCCGATGGGCGAGCAGCCGCCGCGGACGTAGCCCGTGAGCGGCAGAAGCTCCTTCACGGCGATCAGCTCGATCGATTTCTCGCCGACCGCCCGCGCCGCCTTCTTGAGGTCCAGGCTCTCCGCCACGGGGATGCAGAACACGTACAGCCCGCCGCGCGCGCCGCGCGCGACCAGGGTCTTGTAGACGCGCGCGGCGTCCTGCCCCAGCGCGTTCGCGATATGCAGGCCGTACTCGCGGTCTCCCAGCGGGCTGCCTGCCTCCTCGTAGGTATGCGCCGTATAGGGCAGCTTTTTCTGCTCCAGGATGCGCATCACGTTCGTTTTCTCTTCCTTATGCTTTGCCATGTTTGATCGCTCCCTTTCCTTCTTCTCCCGCAAGGATCACCACGCCGCCCAGCACGCAGGCGACGCCCAGCAGCACCCATATACTCAAACGCTCGTGAAAAAAGATCACGCCCGTCAGCGCGGCGACCACCGGCTCCACGTTCGCGATGATCGCCGCCCTGCCGCTCTCGACGCCCTCCAGTCCCTTGGTGTAGAACAGATACGGCAGCACCGTCGCCACCAGCACGAGGCCGGCCGCGCCGCCGAGACCGCGGGACGTCGCCAGCGCGGGCGCCAGCGCGCGCCAGTCGAGGAACAGCAGCGAGCCGAGGCCCGCGAACACGAAGGTCCAGTAGATCATCGTATAGCTGTCATGCTCGGCAAGGCCGTAGTGGGCAAAGATCGTATACGTGGCGTAGCAGAACGCCGACGCCAGCCCGCACAGCAGCCCCGCGGGCGTTCCCGTCAGCTCGCCGCCGACGACGCCGGAGACCAGCGCGCAGCCCAGCAGCGCCAGCACCAGCGCCAGCGCCTTGCGCCGCGTGACGGGCGCGCGCCACAGCAGCGCGCTCATCAGCACCACCATCGACGGCGCCAGATACAGCAGGATCGCCGCCACGGCGAGCGAGCACTCGGTCTGGCAGCGGAGGTATACCCACGAAAGGCACAGGATGCTCAAAAGCCCGCTTCCGGCAAACACCGGCAGGGCGCGGGGTTTCACGTGAAACACGTCCCGCCGGAAAACGGCGAACACCGCCGTCAGCAGCACGAGGCTGAAAAAGTTGCGCACGAAAACGCGGTTCGTGACGCTCACGCCCGCCGCGCCCAGCAGGCGGTTGAACACGCCGATAAAGCCCCAGCACACCGCGCCGAGAACGACGAAGGCGTAAGAAACGTATTTCTTCACGGCGCGTCCTTTCGCAGCTCGATGATGCGGTCGCGCAGGATGGCGGCGTATTCGAACTCCAGCATCCGGCTCGCCTCCTGCATCTCCTTCTCCAGCCGCCGGATCTGCTCGTCGCGCTCGCGCTCGCTGAGCTTGCGCTTGCCGCGGCGGCGGGCGGAGTCCTCCTCCCGCTTCGAGATCTCCAGCACCTCGCGCACGTCCTTGCGGATCGTCTGCGGCACGATGCCGTGCGCCTTGTTCCACGCGTCCTGGATCCCGCGGCGGCGCTCGGTCTCGTCCATGGCGTTTTTCATCGAGGGCGTCACCGTGTCGGCGTAAAGGATGACCAGGCCGTCGGCGTTGCGCGCGGCGCGCCCGATGGTCTGGATCAGGCTGGTCTCGCTGCGCAGAAAGCCCTCCTTGTCCGCGTCCAGGATCGCCACCAGCGACACCTCCGGCAGGTCCAGTCCCTCGCGCAGCAGGTTGATGCCCACCAGCACGTCGAACTCGCCCAATCGCAGGTCGCGGATCAGCTCCATTCGCTCGATGGTCTCCACGTCCGCGTGCATGTAGCGCACGCGCACGCCGACGCCGCGGAGGTACTCCGTCAGATCCTCCGCCATCTTTTTCGTCAGCGTCGTCACCAGCACGCGCTCGTCGCGCGCGGCGCGGGCGTTGATCTCGCCCACCAGGTCGTCGATCTGCCCCTCCACGGGGCGCACCTCGACGCGCGGGTCCAGCAGGCCCGTCGGGCGGATGACCTGCTCGACGACCTGCCCCGCGCGCTCCCGCTCGTAGTCGCCGGGCGTGGCGGAAACGTAGATGCGCTGGTGCACGCGCTGCTCGAATTCCTCGAACTTGAGCGGGCGGTTGTCGAAGGCACAGGGGAGACGGAAGCCGTACTCCACCAGGCTCTGCTTGCGCGCGCGGTCGCCGTTGTACATGGCGTGGACCTGGGGCAGCGTGACGTGGCTCTCGTCGATGAAGAGCAGAAAGTCCTTCGGAAAGTAGTCCAGCAGCGTCATGGGCGCCGAGCCCACCGGTCTGCCGCCGATCACGCGGGAATAGTTTTCGATGCCGGTGCAGTAGCCAAGCTCACGCATCATCTCGATGTCGTAGCGCGTGCGCTGGTGGATGCGCTGCTCCTCCACCGCCTTGCCCTGTTCGCGGAAATACTGCTCGCGCTCGGCAAGCTCGACCTCGATCTCGCCGATGGCGCGCTCCATCTTGTCCTTCGTGGTGACGTAGTGGGACGCGGGATAGATGACCGTGTGGGTCAGCGCGCGCGTGGTCTGGCCCGTCGTGGGCTGGAACTCGCGGATCGCGTCGATCTCGTCTCCGAAAAACTCGACGCGCACGGCGCGGTCGCGCCAGTAGGCGGGATAGATCTCCACCGTGTCGCCCCGGACGCGGAAGCGATTGCGCTCGAAGGCGACGTCGTTCCGCTCATAGCGGTCCTCGATCAGACGCCGCAGCAGCTCGTCCCGCCCGATCGTCTGCCCCGGACGGAGGGAGATCATCAGCTTGGCAAAGTCGTCCGGCTCGCCCAGGCCGTAGATGCAGCTCACCGACGACACCACGATCACGTCCCGCCGCTCCAGCAGCGCGCAGGTGGCGCTCAGGCGCAGGCGGTCGATCTCGTCGTTGGTGGAGGCGTCCTTGGCGATATAGGTATCCGTGTGCGGGATATATGCCTCCGGCTGGTAATAGTCATAGTAGGAGACAAAGTACTCCACCGCGTTTTCCGGGAAGAACTCCTTGAACTCGGCGCAGAGCTGGGCGGCGAGGGTCTTGTTGTGGGCGAGCACCAGCGTCGGGCGGTTGATGCGCTCGATGACGCCCGCCATCGTGAAGGTCTTGCCGGAGCCGGTCACGCCCAGCAGCACCTGCTCGTCCAGGCCCAGCTCGACGCCCCGCGTCAGCTTGTCGATCGCCGCCGGCTGGTCGCCGGTCGGCCGGAAGGGCGCGTGCAGCTTAAAATCCATGCGGTATACCTCTCAAGTCATCAGCAGCCCGTTTTCACGCAGCGAAACGAAATCCCCGTCCGCGACGATGATGTGGTCGATCAGCTCAATGCCGATGGTGCGCAGCGCGTCCCACGCCAGAAGCGTGGCTGTGTTGTCGTCCGACGAGGGCAGGGCGACGCCGCTGGGGTGGTTGTGGCACAGCACCACGGAGCTGGCGCGGCTGTGCAGCGCGTTTTCCACGACGACACGCACGTTGAAGCTCACGGCGTCCACGGTACCGTTCGACAGACGGTAGCAGCGAAGCAGCTTGTTCTTGGCGTCAAGGCAGAGCTCGTACGCCTTTTCCTCCCGCTCGCCGAAGAGCAGAGAGCGGCAGTAATCTCCCATCCGAGCAACGCTGCCGAGGGCAACGTCGTTCCCGTTCGACATCAGCCAGGCGCGCCGCACGATGGGGAGCGGCAGGCTCAGCAGCGTCGCCGCGTGCATGCCGATGCCATCCACCAGCGCCAGCTCCTCCACGGGGGCGCTGAGCACGGCGCTGAGCGAACCAAAGCGATCCAGCAGCCGATGGGCGATCGGGTTCGTATCCTTTTGCGGGATGGCGAAAAACAGCAGCAGCTCCAGCACCTCGTGGTCTGCAAACGTATCCAGTCCGTGTTCGCGAAACTGTTCCTTCTTGCGGGCGCGGTGTCCGTCGTGGATCGACATGGCGGGACCTTCTCTCTCTAAAAAACTCGGTAAGGGATATTTTATCACGTTTTCTCCTGTCGTACAAGTTCATTTCGTCTGTCTTTTTTCAATAATTGTTTCGTTTGTCTTTTTCAAAAATCCTTCGGCGCGCGGCTTTTCCCTCTTGACAAAACGCCGCCGTGCGGCTATGATTCGGAAACGATAATCGTTATCATATTATAACGCCTCCTCCACACGAGGGGCGGCGAAAGGCGGCGATCCTGCCATGTCCTATATCACGAAACAGCAAAAGGCGGTGCTGGAGCGCATCGAAGCGAGCCGCGGCGCCTGCGTGACGGCGCAGGAGCTGGCGGACGGACTGCACGCGGAGGGCGAGCGCATCGGCGTCGCCACCGTATACCGGCAGCTGGATCGGCTGGAACGGCGCGGCTGCGTCCACAAGGTGCTCACCGAGGAGGGCGCGGTCTATCAGTACTGCCCCGACGGCGAGCGCGGGGACTGCTTCCTGCTCAAATGCGAGCGCTGCGGCAGGGTCTCGCACGTCGACTGTGAGCGCCTGTCGCCGCTGTACCGGCATCTGGAGGCGGAGCACGGCTTCACGGTCAACCCGCGCCGCACGATCCTTTACGGCGTGTGCGCCGCGTGCAGGGAGGCGGAAAACGCATGAGGCGGAGATGTCTGGCGCTGCTGCTGTGCGTGCTGCTGCTGTGCGGCTGCGCCGCGCCGCCGGCGGCGGAGGCGGACGGCGGACGGCTGCGGATCGTGACGACGCTGTTTCCCTACTACGACTTTGCCCGCGCCGTCGCCGGAGACCGCGCCGACGTGACGCTGCTGCTCTCGCCCGGGCGCGAGGCGCACAGCTTCGAGCCGACGCCGCTGGACGCGGTGACGATCTCCCGCGCGGACGTGTTCGTCTGCAACGGCGGCGAGAGCGAGGAATGGGTCCGCGACATGCTGGAGGCCGTCGGGCAGGAGATCGGCACGGTGCTGTATATGATGGACTACGTCGACGCGCGCGAGGAGGAGTTCGTCGAGGGCATGCAGGGCGCGGAGGAGGAGCATCCCCACGGCTCCGGCGAGCACGGGCACGACGAGGACGAGCACGGGCATGAGGAGCACGAGCACGGGCACGACGAGGACGGCGACGAGATCGAGTACGACGAGCACGTCTGGACCTCGCCGCGCAACGCCGCGGCGCTGTGCGACGCGCTGTGCGACGCGCTGTGCGGCGCCGACCCCGCGGGCGCCGCGGCTTACCGCGCGAACTGCGCCGCCTATACCGCGCAGCTCGCGGGCATCGACGCGCGCTTCCGCGCGCTGCGCGCGGGCGCGAAGCGGGATCTGCTGGTGTTCGCGGACCGGATGCCGCTGCTCTATTTCTGCAAGGAATACGACCTGCGCTACCGCGCGGCGTTCCACGGCTGCTCCTCGGACACCGAGCCGTCGCTCGCAACGCTGCGGTTCCTGATCGACAAGGTGCGCGCGGAGGGCGTCCCCGTGGTGTATACCGTGGATCTGGACAGCAGGAAGATCGCGGAGGCGGTGGCGGAGTGCACCGGCGCGGAGATCGAAACGCTCTGGTCGATGCAGACCGTCTCGCGCGCGGACTTCGACGCGGGCGAGACCTGCGTCTCCCTGATGGAGCGCAATCTGAAGGCATTGGAAAGGGGGCTTGCGTGATGGAAAACGACGTTTTGCTCGCCTGTCGGGACGTGAGCCTCGGCTATGAGCACAAGCCGCTGCTGGAACATCTGGACTTCACGGTGCGCGCCGGCGATTACGTCGCGGTGCTGGGCGAAAACGGCAGCGGCAAATCGACCCTGCTCAAGAGCCTGCTGGGCCTGACGCCGCCGCTGGCGGGGACGATCGACCGTCCGGCGCAGCGCGCGGGCAAGCTGGGGTATCTTCCGCAGCAGACGCCGGCGCAGCGGGACTTCCCCGCCACAGTGGAGGAGGTCGTGCTCTCCGGCTTTCTGAACCGAAAGGGCTTCCGGCTCGCTTACTCCCCGCGCGAGCGTTCCGCCGCGCTGATGCACATGGGCAAGCTGGGCGTGCTGGAGCTGCGGAACAAGTGCTACCGCGAGCTCTCCGGCGGGCAGCAGCAGCGCGTGCTGCTGGCGCGGGCGCTGTGCGCGGCCGGCGAACTGCTGATCCTCGACGAGCCGGTGACGGGGCTGGACCCCGCCGCGTCCCAGGACCTTTACAAGACGCTGCGCTATCTCCACGACCGGGAGGGAACGGCGATCCTGATGGTCACGCACGACGTGGACGCCGCGCTGCGCGAGGCGAAGACCATCCTGCACGTCGGACAGAAGCGCTGGTTCTGCGGGACGGTCGAGGAGTACCTGCGCGACGAGAGCGGAAGGAGGTTCTGCCGATGAGCATACTGCTTTCCATGTTCGCTTACCCGTTCATCGTGCGGGCGTTCGTGGTGGGCGCCGTGGTGTCGCTGTGCGCGGCGCTGCTGGGCGTTCCGCTGGTGCTCAAGCGCTATTCGATGATCGGCGACGGGCTGAGCCACGTCAGCTTCGGCGCGCTGGCGGTGGCGCTGGCGTGCGGCTTCGCGCCGCTGTGGTTCTCGATCCCGGTGGTGATGCTTGCGGCGTTTTTCCTGCTGCGCGTCGCGGAAAGCGCCCGCGTCAGCGCGGACGCCGCCATCGCGGTGCTCTCCGCCTCGGCGCTGGCGATCGGCGTGATCGTCACCTCGCTGACCACCGGCATGACCACCGACGTGGACAGCTACATGTTCGGCAGCATCCTCGCCATGTCCCGCTCGGACGTGGCGCTGAGCGTCACGCTGGCGGCGGCGGTGCTGGCGCTGTTCGTCGTGTTCTACCACCCGCTCTTCGCCGTCACCTTCGACGAGAGCTTCGCCCGCGCGACGGGCGTACGCGTCGGCGCGTACAAGACGCTGCTCGCGCTGCTCACGGCGCTGACCGTGGTGCTTGGCATGCGCATGATGGGCGCGATGCTGATCTCCTCGCTGGTGATCTTCCCGGCGCTGTCCGCGATGCGGGTGTTTCGGCGCTTTCGCTCGGTGGTCGTCTTCGCCGGCGTGCTGGCGGTCGTCTGCTTCTGCCTCGGGCTCGCCGGCTCGTATCTGTTCTCGACCCCCGTGGGCGCCACGGTGGTGCTGTGCGATCTGGCTGCGTTTCTGGCCTGTGCCGCGATCGGGCGGAGCTGATACTTTTTGAGTTTTTCACCCTCGCCGGCCTGTCCCGCCGAAATGGTTGGCACCGCAGTCGGGGCTACTGCGAAAGTCTCCCTTTCGCAGGATTTTTCGGCGCATGGTACGATTGCGCCCGCTTTCGCCGTGCCTGCGCCGTTTTTCACACCGCCGCCCGCTCTTTTCGCGTGATATCCTGAAATACCGCCCCGACTC
>JAEEGL010750729.1_pt1 | contig 10399 bp, 13 predicted proteins | sample 9134231 | NCBI WGS metagenome assembly JAEEGL01 (sample SAMN16246548, study PRJNA631951) | gut metagenome | biome: gut microbiome; feature: rumen; material: fiber-attached | host: Bos | place: Iran: Karaj | collected 2018-10
CCGGTCATGTACGTATCGAAGGTAACCAGCGCGTCGTAATCCTTCAGGTCCGGCAGCAGGTACACCACAAAGTCGCCGGTGTCATAATCCTGGTACCGGTCGTAGTTCTGGCTGGTATGGTTGTCGGCGAAACTTGTGAAAAACAGGATTTTCATGTCCTGCCCGGCTGCGCTCAGCAGTCCCTCCACCGTTTCCCGGACCATATCCTCATACAGCGCGGATATGAAAACCGCGATGGTCTTTCGTCCCGTCTTTTCCTTCCGGTTCGTTCCCTGTTCCGATTCCATGGCCTTTCTCCTTATGTTCCATCCATGTTCCGTTCCGGTTGTATGCTGCAGATGCCTGATTTTTTGTCTGTACTTTTTGTATCACAATCCTTCTGATTTTTCAACCTCTGCGCCTTCCTGCACGGGCCCGGTTGCGGCCCCGCAGCCGTCAAACAGGGGATCCAGCCTTTCGCGGTTTTCGCGCAGGAACAGTTCTCCCTTCAACCCGGAGGGGATCTTTCCTTCCTTTCCGAGCAGGCGGACGTCGCAGTAATCCAGTATGGTTTCCATGTCCGAGGGCAGGATGGCGTGGCCGTCAAGATGGATGATCATATTGTTGCAGGATCCGGCTCCCAGGAGATCCCACACAGGCTGCGACGCCGCGAAGGCCAGGCACTGGCCTTCCGTGTTGTTCCACCCCTCCGAGGTGATCCCGGTGATAACGATCAGGTGCCGGTCCTTTCCGGCCGCGAGGGCGCACAGCATATGCTGGTCCACAGGCAGGTCCTCCGCGCTCTCCGTTTCCCGGAAATTCCGGCAGAACCAGTATCCTTCCCCGCCCTTCAGGTTCTCAAAAGGCTCGTTGATGGATTCGTTCACCCAGGCTTCCGGGCCGCCCAGGGAAGAAAGGTCGTAGGTTTTCCCGTGGTTGCCCATGCGGTATACAGCCACCCCTCCGGCGCCTGAGCAGGACGGGATGGTAACCCGGAACCGCGTATCATAGGCTCCGGCGACAGCGGCGCTTTTCCCATAGCGGGAAACACCTGCCACCATGCACAGGGCCGGATCGATTCCCAGCGCTTCCCCCGCTCCGGCCTCCAGCGCGTCGAGCACCTTGCACGCGCCCCACGCCCAGGCCAGCAGGACGCCATCCTGCCGCCCGTGCGAACTGCCGCAGGGATACAGGCTCCAGTACGCGCCCCGGCACTCGCTGCTGTCCGCCGCGACGGACGTCGGATCGTACTGGATCGCGGCATACCCGCGCCGCGCCGCGATTTTCATATTGGGGGATTCCAGCGGCTTTCCGAACCAGGTGAAGGGACAGTACTCCAGGTAGCAGGCCCTTCCGGCCTCCGGTTTTTCCGGCAGCGTCACCCGGACCGTAAAGGAAGCCTCCTTTTCCTCCCGGCATACGGTAATCTTCATTTCGCGCGCCGCTTCCCCGGCGCCCGGGGCAATCTCCCAGGCAACCGTTTCATCGTCGGGAGGAGGCATTTCCCCGTACATGCAGTTTTCATAGAGCGCCAGGATTTCCTTCCGCCTCTCCGCCCACTGCTCCGCGTTTTCCACGGGCCTTCCGTCCCGGAACCGCATCAGTTCCGGCAGGCGGCGCGCCTGTCCGGTCTTCTTTTCCGCCACAGCTTCCTCCTTCTCCCGGTCCCCGTCCGGCCGGTGACCGTCTGAACCGCAATCACCGCTCCGGCTCAGACCGGGGCGGTGATCCTTTTTCCGCGTCATGTTTTTTGTTTCCTTCATTCTGGCAGGACAGGCATGTGGAAAAGCGGCCGTACGCCGCTTTTTCCGTTTCGGTTACCGGGGCTTCGGCATGAGGCTCTTCCTGAGCGTCAGGATATTCTTGCCGTTTTCCCGCCGGTACTGCATGTCGTCCATATTCTTCTTGGCCATATAAATGCCCAGCCCGCCGATCCGGCGCTTCTCCGCCGGAAGGGAAACGTCCGGATCGCTCTTCGCTACCGGGTCAAAAGGCGCTCCGCTGTCGGTCAGGATAATGGTAACGCAGCGCGATTCCGCGTCCGAATCAAACTGAATCACAGCGTCCCCTGTTCCGGGTGCGTATGCGTAGTTCGCAATGTTGACATACAGTTCTTCCAGCGCCACGTCGATCTGCATCTGTATTTTCATAGGACATTCCAGGCTTTCAAGCTGCCCGTTCAGGAAGTCAAGTACTTTTTCCAGATTCTCAACCTTGGCTTCCGTCCTCAGTTCCTGCATTTTTCAGTCCTCCGGTTCCGTCCGTTGGGGATTCAGCGTCCTGTTGTTTTCACTTCTGCAGTCCTGCCAAAATTATAACAGTCCTTCCGTCAATGTCAATAGCTCCATGACCGGAGCCGGCAGGACGGCGCGCCCTAAAAAAGCGTTGATTTCAACGGCCTTCCGGGTGTAGAATCTCCGCAGAACAGGTTTCCCCGAAGCGGGCCGTTCGGTCCGCGGGATGTCAGGATATCGTGCAAAAACAGAAGGCCGGCTCCTTCTGAGCGTCAGGGAGAAGTCTCATGAAACGGAAGTCATCTGAATACGCCCTGCTCTCAGGCCTCTTTTTCAGGCTGCTGCCCTATCAGGTTCTGCTGATCATCATCAACGCGGTCAACGGAATCGCGGACAGCCTGTATGCCAGCAACGCGATTGAAAACGGAAAAGCCGCCATGAGCGCCATCGGGCTGTTCGGCCCGCTCAATCATTTCCTGTATGCCGCAAGTATGATGTTCGTCAGCGGTTCCCAGATGCTTTACGGCAGGTATCTGGCCAGGGACCGGCAGAAAATCCACAGTCTCTTTACCGTCAACCTGGTCATTTCCGGGGGATTGGCCCTGCTGACGTCCCTGCTGCTGGTCCTCGCCGTTTTCACAGGCGCGACCCGGGTGTTCGTTTCCGTGGAACCCGACCTGCAGATGCTGAATGATTATATCCTCGGCCAGGCCGTCGGAATTCCCGCCCTGATTCTCGGGCAGCAGCTGTTTTCCTTTCTCTCGCTGGAAAACCAGAAAAAGCGCACCATGGTGGCGAGCATTGCCTGCTTCGCGGTCAATATCGTATTCAACCACCTCTTTATCGTTCTCCTGCCCATGGGCACCTTCGGGCTGGGCCTCAGCTCCTCCATTTCCGTCTGGGTCTTCCTGCTGATCCAGGCCCTCTATTACCTGCGGGGGAAGTCTGAGTGGAAATTTTCCCTTCGTTCCTGCGGATGGCACGACGCCCCGCAGATAGTCCGCCTGGGGTATTCCGGAGCTCTTTCCCGGTTTGTGGAAATGTTCCGCTGCCTGATTGTCAACTTCCTCCTCCTGAAATACGTGACAAGCGTCGGCCTGTCCTCTTTTGCCGCGACCAATTCGCTTCTGGCCGTAGTCTGGGCCGTTCCTTTCGGGATGGTCGCCGTGTCCCGGATGCTCTTCAGCATCAGCATCGGGGAGGAAGACCGGCGGTCCCTGGCGGATGTTTTTAAAATCGCGATGACGAAAGGCATGCTCCTCATGTGCGGAATCGTCGCCCTGCTGGTCCTGCTGGCCGAGCCCCTGACCCGCCTGTTCTACCGGGATCCCCTCGATCCCGTCTATTCGATGACCGTCATGGGTTTCCGGCTGATGCCGCTGTGTATGCCCCTGGCTATCCTCAGCCTGGTCTTCGCGGCCTACGTCCAGACGGCGGAAAAGAAAGTCATGGCCTTTGTCCTGCCCGTCGTCGACGGAATGCTGGGCGTCGTGCTGTTCAGCTTTATCCTGATTCCTTCCATGAAAATGAACGGCCTTTACCTGGCCAATATCCTTAACGGATTCGTCTGCGCAGGGGTCATCGCGGCCGGCGCGTGGCTGGTAATCCGGCGCTGCCCGCGCAGCCTGGAGGACCTGATGGCTATCCCGGACCGGATCGGCGTCGCGCAGGATTCCCGCATCGACCTGAGCGTAAACCGGATGGAGGAGGTTGTTGAGATTTCCCGCCGGGTCATCGATTTCTGCGAACAGCGCGGCGTGGACAGGCGCAGGGCGTTCGCCGCCGGCCTGTGTATGGAGGAAATGGCGGGAAATGTGGTTTTGCACGGATTTGAAAAAGACACGAAAAAGCATTCCGTCGATATCCGGGTCGCGGATAAGGACGGCGTCATCGTCATGCGCATCCGGGACAACTGCAAAGCTTTCAATCCTTCCGAATATGCCCGGATGATGGAACCGGACGGTTCAGGGAAAAACGTCGGTATCACCCTGGCCTTCCGCTTCGCAAAGGAAACCAGCTATCAGAACCTGCTGGGAATGAACGTCCTGACCATCCGGATCTGACGCGCCGCGTTTACGGTTCGGCCGGCAGCGATTCGGCAAAGCGGACAGCCCGTTCCGTCCACCCGGCCATGCACATCCCGGTTCCGTCCGCAAATCCGTGCCCGCCCTCGGGCCCGATCTCCAGATAACAGGGAATTCCCCGCTTCTCCAGCGCCGCGGCAAGCAGCTTCGAGTTGTCGGGATGGACCAGTTCGTCGCCCGCGGCCAGGAAAATCGCGCAGGGCGGGAATTTTTCCACATGGTCCGGTATTTCGTATACGGAGCGGCGCGCCGTTTCCAGGTCGCACCCGTAAAGCCACATCGCGTCCTCCGGATCCGCTTCATAGCTGATTCCGGGCCGGAGGGTCGTCACCGGATAAATCGGGAAAGTCGCGCGCGGTTTCGCCAGCCCGAAAGCCGGATATCCCTTTTCTGTGTTCCACAGGCATACCAGGTATCCTCCGGCGGAAAAGCCGCAGGTAATATACCGGTCCGGATCCACGCGGAACTTTGAGGCGTCGGAACGGATCCGCTTCAGCGCCCGTGCAAAATCGCCCAGGTCCCTGTCCAGCTGTGCCGCCGGGCTGTCCACCTGGTACGTCAGGATAAACACATGGTACCCCAGCCGGTTGAACTGCGCCGCCACCGGCCACCCTTCCGTCAGGTTCCACACATTCACAAACCCGCCGCCCGGCACCAGCAGGATATACGGTCTTTCGTCCGCCCTGCTGTCCGGCGAGGGGAGCCAGACCAGGCTGACGCCTTTCCGTTCCGCATCTTCCGCGCATTCCTCCCCACTGTAGAGCGGGTAATACCATTCCCCGGTTTCCGCCGCGGCGAACAGGCGCTCAAAGCCCTCCCGGAGCTCCCCGCCGAAGTGCTCCTCCCGCAGCTGTTTCAGCGTCTTGTTCCACATTTCGTCCTGCGTCAGGTCCCGTTTCCGGATCGCGTCCGGCGCGATGCGGCTGATCCGCGGATCCGAAAGTATTTCGCCCAGCGTTCTTTCTTCCATGGTCCGTCCTCCTTCTGTTTCTTCTGCGTTTCGCTAATCCTTCATCTGCTCCTGTTGTTCCATCAGCAGGTCATAAAAATCCGCAACACTGATCAGGACTGTTTCATCCGGACAGTCCTGATCGTGTTTTCTCCGTTCCAGCCCGAGGAAAGGATCGTATTCCGTCCCGGCCGTTTCCCCGCCGGCGGAACTCTTTTCCGGGTTCCGAAGCGCGTCCCTGCTCTGCTCTGCCATTTTCTCCGGTGCTCCTCAAGTCCGCTCCGGGCTGCTGCCCGGATCTTTCATTCCTGCCGTTTCAGTTCCCGGAGTTCCTCCGCCATCCGCAGGTATTCCGCCTGCAGCTCGTCCGGATGGTCGCCTTTCTGCGGATTGGACAGCTGCGCGCTCAGCGCCGCCATCCGCATTTCCAGGCGGCTGACGGCAATCGTCCTCTCTTCCGAAGCCCGGCTCTTTTTCTGCGGGCGGTTCATTTCCTCCCATCCGCCTTCAAACGCGCGCAGCTTTCCGTTCTCAAAGCGGAGGATCCGGGTGGCGGTCTTGCGGATGAACTCCTCGTCGTGGCTGACGAACAGCAGCGTTCCGCCGTAATTTGCCAGCAGCTTCTCCAGCTCTTCCATCGTGAACAGGTCCAGGTGGTTGGTCGGTTCATCCAGCACGAGCATGTTGCAGTCCATCAGCATCAGCCGGGCAAGCGCCGTTTTGGCCCGTTCCCCGCCGGAGAGCAGCTTCACGGGTTTGAACACGTTGTCCCCGGCGATCCCCAGGCAGGCCGCCACCGTCCGGGCAAAATGCTCCGGATAGGCGGAATCCCGCAGGAGGTTTTCCAGGACGGTTTTCTCCTCCTCCAGCGTGTTTTCGTGGTGCTGGTCAAACCAGCCGGGCCGCGCCTCCGGATTAAAACGGATATTTCCTTCAAACCGGACCGTTTCCCCTGCGTTGCCGGACAGGACGTTCAGCAGCGTCGTCTTGCCGCATCCGTTCGGTCCGATCACGGCGGTCCGGCTGCCGGCGGGCAGGGTGAATCCCGTATCCTCCAGCAGTTCTTTCCCGCCGGCCGCCATTCTTTCGCAGCGGACCGTCAGCGCGTCCCTCGCCTCCACCGGATGGGTGACGCCCAGCTTCATCGTGATCTCCGGAAGCTTTCTCGGCTTTTCCTTCACTTCCATGTGTTCCATCCGGTTCTGGAGGGTGCGCTTGGCATGGCTCAGCTGCAGCACGGAGTCCGTCCATTCACGCGTATGCAGCCTTGCCTCGCTGTTGCCCATGCGGGAAGGCGCCTTTTTGACGCGGGACGCCCGCTCAGCCATCCGCTGGACAGACTCCTTCAGCCGTTTCTGTTCCGTCCGGTATTGGCTGTACTCAAACGCCGCGCGCTCCCGCTGCCGCAGCCGCTCCGTCATGAAATCGTCGTATCCGCCGGGAAAATCCTGGATTTTACCGTCTTCCAGGTACCAGATCCGGGTGCACACTTCCCGCAGCAGCGCCCGGTCGTGGGACACCAGGACAATCGCTCCGGGAAACCGGCCGAGTTCCCTGCGCAGGATCCGAAGCCCTTCCTGGTCCAGGTCCGTCGTCGGCTCATCCGCCAGCAGCAGCCCCGGCCGCGACGACAGTGCCCCGGCAATCCGGTTCCGGGTTGTTTCCCCGCCGGATAGTCCTTCCCTGCTTTCCTGTGACTGAAAAAGCGCCGCGATCTCCGCGTCTTCCGCAGCTGCGTCCTGCGCGCCGCCCATCTGCCGGATCATGGCGGCCGGCTGGGCTCTGCGCACCGTTCCCTCGTCCGGGATCAGTTCTCCCGCGAGCACGCGCAGAAGCGTCGTCTTTCCCATTCCGTTCTCGCCGATCAGGCCGACCCGTTCGTCGTCATAGACGGTCAGCCGGTCCACGGACAGCACCTGCCGTTCCCCGAACGACAGGCGGATATTGTTTGCTTCCAGAATACACTTCGCCATCAAAAAAACTCCTCTCACGCCGCGGAGGAGGTGATCGCAACCCAACAGGAAAAAACGTCTGGCTTTGCTTCACGCAACCTCCAAACGGCAACACAAATAAGTCCCCCGGACTGCGCGCCCGGAAACCTGCTGCCGAATATCAGTTGCGGATTCTCATCAGCCCTGTCCTGCCGTCCTTTCCCTTTACTGGCTTCAGCATATCGCCTTTGCCGGCTTTTGTCAACTCTGATCCTGCTTCCGGATGAAACCGTCCGCCGTAGCTCCGGCCTCCTCCGGTCATTCCGTCCGGCGTCCTGCTTTCTCCAGGTCCGCGGAAGCCACACAGGGCAGGAAGGAAACGCGGAAACGCGCCATATCCACATGTGTTTCGTCCAGGAATTCCACACCCTCCGCCTGCAGCAGCTCCACCTGCCGGTTGCTCCCGCCGAAGGCAAACGCACGGGAAACCTCCCCGTCCTGTTTCACTACCCGGTGGCAGGGAATGACCCCGGGCTGCGGGTTTACATGCAGCGCATACCCGACGACGCGGGCCAGCCGCGGGTTGCCGACCGCCCGCGCAACCTGGCCGTAAGTCGCCACGCTGCCCTCCGGAATCCGCCTGACTGCCTCATATACTCTTTCAAATACGCTTTCCAATGCCGCGCCTCCGTATATTTCCCTGTTTTTCTCTCCGGCTGCTGTGATTGTACCATGAAACACCCGTGATTCCAAACGTTTTCCGCCCGGGCGCCGGACCGGGTTTTTCCGGGTTGTGGAGCAGTGCGTCCTCATGTATAATGGAGCAAACTCAGGCAAAAGAATCAATTCAGGGAAAAAGCCGGCGCCGGAAAGCAGGACTGCCGGCAGCAGGCTTTCACAACTTCGATCCGAAGGAGGAAACGCGATGATTCAGGGAATCGGACATGTGGCGTTCAACGTAAAGGATATGGAAAAAACCGTTGTCTTCTATGAAGAAACGCTGGGCTTCCGGAAGGCGTTTGACATTCCGCGTCCGGAGAACGGAGAGCCGTGGATTGTTTATCTTTACGGGGGCGGCGGGCAGTTTGTCGAGCTGTTCTACGGCGCCACGAAGGAAAATCCGTACAGGGACGAAAATATCGGCTTCTTCCATTTCTGCCTGGCTGTTGACGATATCCGGGAAGCCTGGAAAAAAATCATCGAAACCGGAGCGCCGCAGGACGACGCCCCCAAACAGGGCGCGGACTTCAACTGGCAGTGCTGGACGCACGACCCGGACGGCAATAAAATAGAACTGATGCAGATCAGCGAACAAAGTCCCCAGATGCAGTTCATCCGGAGCTTATAAATGCAGAACGCGGGCGTCTGCCCGCCCGCGTTCCGGAAGCCTTCGGCTCCTTCGGACCGTTTTTTCGGCCCGTGTGTTTTCCGTCTGCCTTTCTCAGGCATAGGTGTACTTCCGTGAGGAATCGTACTTCGGATCGTCCTCCGGAAAGTTCAGGGTGGGAACATTGGCCAGAATGGCCGCGATCCCTGCCTCCTGCCCCGGTTCTTCCGCCGGCTCTGTGCTTTCCTTTGTTTCCGTGCTTTCCGCGCGTACAGCGGGAACGGCGTTCCCGCTGCCGGCCGGTTCGCTTACCGCCTTCCGGGCTTCTGCTTTCTTCCCTGCTTCCTGCGCTGCCTTCCGGATCGTCACGGCAGCGTTCCGGACTGCCTTCCCGATTGCCCGGAGGATCCTGCGCAGGTCCTTTCCTGTGCGCTGCAGGTCGAACTGATTGCGGATCAGCAGGAACAGGAGCGCTCCGGCAAAAAGCCACTTCATCATCTTTCTTCCCCCTTATTCGGCCGTTTCTTCCGGCTGCCCTTCCGGCAGGATTACAGTACATGCGATATACGCCAGCACGCCGGTGCCCCAGCCAAGGATCAGCGCGGCCCAGGCGACGCGGATGATCGTCGGATCGACGCCCAGCCACTCCGCAATCCCGCCGCAGACGCCTGCCATCTTCCTGTCGCGGCAGCTCTTGTGAATGCGTCCTTTCGTCATGCCTTTCTCTTTGCCGGCAGCGTACTGCCAGATAAAATACCCGATCGCAACGCCTGCCGCTATTGTCATAATTGTCTTCATTACTCTGATCCTCCCGTAAATTCATTCGAGACACGCGGTTTTCACTGCTGCTTTTCCGCCGTTCTCATCAGTTAGACGGGCAAATCCGGATTTCGTTACAAAAAAAATTTTCTGTTTTTGTTTTCATTGTTTTCCGGACGGACCCGGATTCCCGAAAACACTGGAAAACCGTATCCGGATATGGTATGATAGGCAAAACAGGGCTTCCGCCCGGAAAGGACAACAAAAAAATGAACAAAACTGAACTGGTTGAAGTCGTATCTTCAAAAGCTGAAATCACGAAGGTGGAGGCGAACAAAGTCGTTACCGCCACGCTCGACGCGATTGTCGAAGGCCTCGTTTCCGACGGCAAAGTCATCCTGCCCGGCTTCGGTTCCTTTGAAACCCGGCAGCGTTCCGCCCGCAGCGGCCGGAATCCCCGCACCGGCGAAACCATCAAGATCAAGGCGACAAAGGCTCCGGCCTTCAAACCCGGCAAGGGCATGAAGGACGCTGTGGCGAAGAAAAAGAAATAATTCCCTGCATGTCAAAACCCGGAAAAGACGCGTTCTTTTCCGGGTTTTTTCTGCGGAGTCCATCTGCGCTTTCCTGTCACGCCAGGGACATCACATAAATCTGGCAGGGATTTTCTTCACCCCAGAGTTCCGGAATCACCTCAAACTCCCGGAAGCCCAGGGACTGATAAAACCGGTTAGTGATGTCGTAATCCTCATAAACGCCCATTTTTACCGTCTTCACCTGCATAAACGAATAACCCTTTTCAACGGCCGTTTTCTTCGCTTCCCTGAAAAGGGCCCTTCCCAGTCCTTTACGGTGATACTCCCGGAGAACGCCCATGACCGCGAGTTCCACGGTATCCTTTCCCGTTTCCTTCAGGCAGAGGAAACCCGCGTACTCCCCGTTTTCCTTTGCCGCAAAAAAGATCCAGCCGGCACAGTCCGCAATATATTTTTCGCGGCTCTCCTCCACTTCAAACCAGTCGTGCAGGGCCTCCAGGATCTTCCGGCAGATCGTCCTCCTGGATTCCGGATCCGTAATCTGTTCAATCATTTCCATTCCTCGTATTATGTAAAAGTAGTATTTATGAATCCCTCTCC
>JAEEGL012007345.1_pt1 | contig 10399 bp, 14 predicted proteins | sample 9134231 | NCBI WGS metagenome assembly JAEEGL01 (sample SAMN16246548, study PRJNA631951) | gut metagenome | biome: gut microbiome; feature: rumen; material: fiber-attached | host: Bos | place: Iran: Karaj | collected 2018-10
TATACTTCTTTACTTTTACTTCTGGTTTAGTAACAATCTTAAATATAAATTCTACTCCATCTTCAGTAATATCTTTTATATCAACAGCAGGGTGAACAACCGGTATTAATTTAGAATCTTCCATTGCTTTAGTATAAGCTTCTGGTAATACAGCATTAGCTGCATCAAAGTATAAAGATTCTTTTCCAAATTTCTTTTCAAATACACTTCTTGGAACTTTACCTTTTCTAAAACCATCTACTTTTAATGTTTTTTGTTTTTCTTTAAATACTTCATCAAGAGCTTTCTTCCATGAATCCCCTTCGATTTTTACTGTAACTTCATGAATATTTTTATTTTCTTTTTTTGCCATATTATTCCCTCCAACGACTTATATTATACAGTATTATTTTACTTAAAACAACCTTTAGTTGCAACAAAAAAGTAGAATTAAATCTACTCTTCATCACAACAAATTGCAACTAATTCTTTAATTGTATCTAAATTATTATATATTTCACATAAATAAGCATCTTCATCCAATGTAGGAGTATTTAAACCATCTAAAATATCTAATGATGGAAAAACCATAGTTGGATTTTTACTTTGAGCAATAGACTTCAATACTACATATAAATCAAACCATGAACTATATAGCTCAGTTTTTTTCTCATAAGTACTTAGATTTTTATAACCTTCATTTTCTTCAAAAATCATTAGAAACCTCTCATTCCACGAGCATGAGCTGCGATTCTTTGTTTTTTATCTGTTTCCATCTCACGTCTTAATTCAGAATCAGATAACAGAAGTTTTTGTAATAGTTTATTAAACCTTTTGTCTTTTTTTTGCTCATCTGTATATTCTTTAACACGCCCATTAGTTTCTTTAGAAGCTTGTTTATTATTTTGTATGGACACCTTATATGCATAGGTATCTCCTCTACTTACTCTGTCTAAATATTCAATTGCTTCAGGACTGTAAGTTTCAAGTTCTTTCCAATTAGGAGCTTGACCATGAATCTTTCTCTGAGCTCTTTTCCACATACTTTGTTTGTCATATTCTTCTTTTAATTTTCTAAGAGTACCTTTTTTAATATCTTCATCAAGTTGAGCTTTTTCTCTTTCTACTTTTTCTATTCTAGCCTGCTTTTCTCGTTGTAACCTTTCACCTTCCAATCTAGCTGATTCTCTAGAAATATACCCTTCTCTTTTCATCTGTTCGGCTTTTTCATTATATTCATTCATTGTTATCAGTCCTTTCAACATATAAAACATCTGCTACTTTATCAACATACTCTGCTAAATATTCTTTAAGAGAACATATATAGACAAATACTGCTTCAACAAAGTCATCAGGAGTTCTATTTTCGTTATTTAAATCATTCATTTCTTGACTTATTAAAACATCATTGGTAATTCCAACATCTTGTCTAAGTTTATTCATAAAAGTAAATATTTCAACTATTTCATTAATGGTCAAATCTTCTTTTTCTCTTAAAGATAATTCTTTAAAAGCAGCTACATAATTATTAAATGCTTCTTTTTCCAATACAATCACCTATCCTATCTTTATAGTATCACATATAAAATAATAATTATTTAATTGGAAAAGATATTTTACAATTATTTACATTTTTAATAAAAAAAAGCAATATTAAATATTGCTTATTTCTTTTTATAATCATATCTATACATAGCAATTATAATTGATATTAAAGTTAAAATATTAGAAATACTAAACATATAAGCTTTTACTATAATATCATATACTAACCATAGTGATTGATTAGAAAACATCAATTTACGAATGGTAGATTCTCTCTTCATACAAACTGTTAAACAATAAATAATTGCACAAGCTATTGGAATTATATCTAATGGTGTAGAATATGCGGAAGCTCCTAATAAGATATTTACTATTATATAAAATACTATTATATAGATAGGTACTTTTTTATCTTTAGAATCAAATAAGTAATTAATGAATGTTTCAAAGACTGCGAAAAAGCAAACCAAACTAGCTGGAATACTATTTAGAAATAAGAAATTTAATGCTGAAGCCAAATTTAGTGCCAAAAGCATTAACATAATATTTCTTTTAGTCTTCATCTGCATAGATAAAACGCTAAATATTATTCCTAAAATTCCAAAAAATTGTGCAATCATGAAATTATTCATTTAATATCACCTATTTTTTATTCTGCTTCAAAATAAAGTTATATGAATCACGCATCATATCTTCTAAACCTAGTTCTGCTTTCCATCCTAGTTCTTTTAAAGCTTTTGATGCATCTGCATAACAAGCAGCTATATCACCTGGACGTCTATCTACTATTTTATATGGAACTTTAACGTTGTTTACTTTTTCAAAATTCTTAACTAAATCTAGAACACTATAACCTTTTCCAGTTCCTAAGTTATAGTAGAATAATCCTTCATCTTTAACAGCTTTCTTTAGAGCACTTAAATGTCCTTTAGCTAAATCAACAACATGAATATAATCTCTAACTCCTGTACCGTCAGGTGTATCATAATCATCTCCAAAAACGCTAAGTATTTCTAATTCACCACTAGCTACTCTAACTATATATGGCATTAAATTATTAGGAATACCATTTGGCTTTTCACCAATTAATCCTGACTTATGAGCACCAATTGGATTAAAGTAACGAAGAATAATAGCCGTAAATTTTGGATTTGCTCTATTAATATCTGCTAAAATTCTTTCAATCATTAATTTAGTAGTACCATAAGGATTAGTAGTTCCTCCTACTTTACAATCTTCAGTAATTGGCAATACTTCAGGATCCCCATAAACAGTAGCACTAGATGAGAAAATAAATTTATAGCAATCATGTTCTAACATTTTCTTACATAAATGTAATGTAGAAACCAAATTATTTTCATAATACATAATTGGTTCTCTTACTGATTCTCCTACTGCTTTATATCCTGCGAAATGCATTACAGCATCAATTTTTTCTTCTGAAAATATTTTCTCAAGAGCATCCAAATCACAGACATCAGCTTCATAAAATTTAAAATCTTTTCCAGTACTTTCTTTTATTTTATCAACTACATCAGGACTTGAATTTGACAAATCATCAACAACTACAACCTCATAATTATCCTCTAATAATTCTACCACTGTGTGACTTCCAATGAAGCCCAATCCACCGGTAACTAATATTTTCATTCTATTCCTCCAAACATATTATTATATTCAGAAAATACATATAGCATTTCCCTTCCAATATTTTTATCTATAGAACCATCATCAATACTTTTTTGTAAAAACGAATCAAAATCAGCAAAATTTACATAGAATAAATTAAAATCTGTTGCAAGTTCCAATTCATCATATTTTGTTTCATCTAATTTAGGATCTTCATCTGAAAAGAATCTATAATAAAAAATACTACTTAATACTTTTTTACCAGTACCAAAATAATCGTGATCATATGTAACGATTGACATAAATGGTCCTTCAGTAACTTCTAAGTCAATCCCTGTTTCTTCTTTTATTTCCCTAATAATACATTCATCAATTGTTTCATTATCATCTTTATGACCTCCTGGTAATTGATAAGTATTATTATTATGAGCAATTAGAATCTTCCCATGAGAATTTAGAATTAAGCCTTTAACCCTAACTACTTCAGTTTCCATATCATCTTTTGTTAATTGTTTTTCATTTATTACTATTTCTTTCATGTCATCTTCCTTTATAAAAATCTTTCCCAGTATTCTGTTACATCTGGTCTAACTGATGAAAAAACTAAATCTATAGTATCTGCTAATAACTTAGCTTTTCTCCAAACTGTATTTTCTTTATTTAAACAACTTGCTTTGCTTGAAGCCATCATGTATTCAAATGTTGAAGCTCTATCTTCTGAGGCATCTGTTTGAGCATAATTATTTACAAATGGTGCTGTTGCAGAAAAAGTATTACTATATGACAAACTGCCATCTATTGTCCCCCAGCCTTGAAATTCAGGTGGATTAATACTATCCCATGTATTATAATTAGCTCCTTTTTTAAATAAATATCTTTCTATATAATGATATGATTCATGATAAAAAGATTCTTCAAATGTATAAGCTGCGGATATTGAAATTGTCGCATCACTATAACTTGAATCAGTAACACCTGTAACAGCACTATCAGAGTACTTATTTACTAGCATTATTGTCAATGGTATTCCACCATTTTTTATTTCTCTAAACATTCCTTCTGGATAAACGCTTAATGCTTCCTTCAAATGTACAAGTTGACTACTAATAACACTACTATCAGTAATTACTTCTGTTGATATTCCCGAAACAGAATAACCTCTAGTTTCTTCTCCATAATATATTTTAATTCCATACTTATTTTGAATTTGTTTTCTAAGTTGATCATTAATCTCATCGACTGTTAAAACTTTGTTTTTTTGATCTCGATTATCACTTTGAGGTATAGTTGTTTCTGTTTCATTATTTATAACTGGCTTTTGATTATTATTACCATCTGCTGTTTCTATATGGATAGTGCTTTCATCTGAATTATTAGTTGTAATAACATCATTAATTGGATCCAGAAATTTATAATTACCAGCATTATCAAGTATTATTCCATATAAAAACAAAGAAAAAGAGATAACGAATAAGATTCCTGCATAGTAAGAATATTTATTGCGCACTTTCTGCTTATGCATAAAATCTCTCCTCTCTATCCCTTTTAATGAGTTTAATTTTTATATTTTTTATGCTACTTTTTGTAATGTTTTATTTGCTTCACTTATAGCATTAGATAGCTCTTCTGCTTTAGCTGTATCACCACTTGCATATGCTTCTGTCATTTGTTGCATCATTTGTTCTAAATCTGCTTGATTATTTGCAGGGGCTTCTGCTACTGGAGCTGGTTCTTCACCTATAACTGGAATTGCTACTGCTGCTTGATTTTCATTAGCATTTCTAGCAATTTCAGCTTCTAAAACATTTTGATTATCGAATGATGCTCTGGATTTTTCAGCTTGATTTGTACTTACTAAAACTCCTCTATCTTCAGTTATTTCCATTTTTTGATATTCTTTTTGTCCTTCTTCAGTAGCTACTGGAGTTTCAGGTGTTGCTTCTGCTACTGGTTGTTCTGCTACCGCTTCTGGTGCAGCTACAACTGGAAGCTCTACAACTGGTGCCTCCACTGCAGGGGCTTCTGCTACTGCTTCTGGTGATTCAACTACTGGAGCTTCTACTGTAGCTTCTGCTGCCACTTCCTCTGGTGATTCAACTACTGGAGCTTCTACTGCAGCTTCTGCTGCCACTTCCTCTGGTGATTCAACCACTGGCATTTCTACTGTAGCTTCCTCTTCTTCTACTACTTCTTCTGGTGATTCAACTGCAGGGGCTTCTACTTCAGCAACTGCTTCATCTTCATCTTCTTCAACATCTTCTACTTCCGGTTCATCCTCGTCATCATCATCAGCATCATCAGCACTATGAAGATCTTTGATTTCTTCTACTTCTTCTTCGTCTTCATCAACAACAGCTGTCTCTTCAGCAATTTCTGGAGCTTCAGTATCTTCCATTTCATCTTCATCTTCTAAATCTTCTTCGTTAACAAAATCTACTAAATTAGTTTTTTCCATTAAATCAGTAGATACATTATTTAGTTTGTTCTTAAATTCTGCTATTTTCAAAGATTGACTATTAATGGCATTTTCTAAATCTAAACTTAAAGCTTTTAAACTACTAATTCCATTTTCTAGCTCTTGTATTTGAGCTTGTAATTCAGCTACTCTATTAGAATCAGCCTCATTTTCCATCTCTCTTTTAATTTGTTCAATCAAATTTTCAGATTCAATAGTAGTATCCCATAAAACCACTTTTGTTTCATTCATAAAATCTTTATTCATTTATAATCAACCTCCTATGTATTCGCAATCCTTTTCAATAATTTTTGAACATTTTGCCATTCATCATCATTGTCTATTGGATACATTTCTACAATATTACCCTTATCAACTATTCTGGTAATATAAAATATTTCATCATCATCGGCTCCTACTTTTTCGCCTTTAGAATAGACCATATAGGATGTTCTATTATCTTCACTAATCAAATAGGTAATAAGTTCTGCTTCCATGTTTTCACCACTACTATTTTTTATAGTAATGATTCTCTTTTCCTCTTTCATATAAACACCCTCTATTCTAATATATATTATACAAAAACTTTTGTAATAAGTAAACTAACTATTTAAATTGAAATGTTAACCATTGATATTTAAATAACAATAAAATTCCTACAATCAGCATAATTATTCCACCCAATAAATGTGAATATTTATTATACTTTGTTGATATACCAGTGATTTTCATTGTAAACATAGCTATAAAAAATACAACCAAGTCATCAAGTAAGAAAAATAAAATATAAAGTAAAGTATATGTAAACCTCATGAAAGAATTAGCTTTATTTAGTACCAATAATTCTGTAAATACTAGTGGTAGTCCAGCAGAACAAGCCAATTCTACTAAGTTAACAGATATTGCTAATCCGATTACTCCAATCAAAGCAAAAATTAAACTCTTTTCACTAGTAAACTTTCTTATTTTTTTAAATATTTTCTTACGTTTTTTATCATCAACTATTTCACAGCCATCTTGATTTTCACTTCTAACTGCATTAATAAAACTACGTAAATTAAAGCCCGCTCCTATTAAAGCAACTATCGCAATAATATTTCTTATCCAAATAACATCTGTAACTTTAACAGCTATTTGTAGCCATGATAGCATTATCAACATATAGACAAATGCCGATGTTAGAAGGAAAGTAAGTCCTATAATCCACATTCTCTTACGATCTTTCATACCAATTAAAATACTTAATAAAAACAATAATATCCACATTGCGCAAGGGTTAAATCCATCTATTAATCCTATTACACCTGCGGCTGTTCCTAAAGAAACATTTTTTAAATTAACTTTACCAAGTATAGGGACTTTAATTATAAAGTCTTCATCTTTTTTCTCTTCTTCTTTATCAAATTCATCTTTTACTTCTTCTTTTTTAAATTCATCATTCTTAATTCTTTCTACTTGGTCAATGTAATCATTCTCAATATAAAATTCAATTGCTCTTTTTATTCTATTAGGAGCTCCTGTACCATAACCTCTAATGACAGTATCTCCTATAACAGTAACTGGTACTAAACCCTTTTTTTTAATTCCAAAAGCATCTTCTACTTTACTTAATAATTCAGCATTGTCATCATTGTACCAAACTTCATACTTAACTATTTTTAACTCTTCATAATTATCTTGAATATCATCTAAATAAGCTATTTCTCCTGCACAATGAGGACAACCATCACCGTGGAATAAGTAAAGAGTTACTTCCTTCTCTTTGGCATTAACAAAAAAAGGAAATAAAAAGACAGCTAAAAATATGAAAATATAATTAATTATTCTCTTCATTTATAATCCCTACTTCTATCATTTTATTTAATAATTCATCATAGCTATACTCTCCAACAAGACGATCTATTTCTTTTTCTTCATCTAAAAATATAAATACTGGAAGAACTTCTCCTGGAGAATATTTTTTTACTTCATCTTCATCCATATCATAATCTAATTCTTGATAATCGAATTGATAATTGTCTTTTAGTTTATTCCAAGTTTTATTCATAACTAGACAACCACCACACCAAATTGCACCTATCTTAATTACTTTCATAATTATCTCCTAAAACTCAATTTATCAATTGCTTCTTTTAAAGCTTCTACAAAGATATCTATTTCTTCTTTGGTAGTTAAATATGACAAACTAACTCTAATACTATTACTTGATTTTTCTTTATCATGAGTTAGCGCATAAACGGCTTTAGAATAATTACCCACAGAACATGCAGTTTGAGTGGAAATATAAATTTCTTTTTCTTCTAGAGCATGTAACATTACTTCACTCTTAATGTTTTTTAAACTAAGATTTACCATATTAGGTAGACAATTATCATTACTATTAATGTAGATATCTACATCTTGTAATTTATCTATTAAATAATCATGTACTTCTTTTACTTTTTTACATTTTGAGTCAAAGTCTTCATAAGCTAATCTTAAAGCTTTAGCAAAACTAGCAATTAATGGAGTGGCTGGCGTACCACTACGGAATATAGTAGTACTCTTACCTCCATGAATTAATGGTTCTATCTGAATTTTTTCTTTCTTGATTAAAGCTCCTATACCTTTCATACCATAAAACTTTTGACATGAAATACTAGCTAAATCAACACAACTTAAATCTAGTCTCTCTTTACCAATACTTTGAGTTATGTCACTATGAAAAATAGTCTTTTTATTTTTACTTTTAATAATATCACTTAATTCTTTTAAATTCTGTTTTACTCCTACTTCACTATTTACTGAAGAAATAGTTACAAGTATAGTATCATCTCTAATCAATCTAATTAAGTCATCTAAATCTACTTTACCATTTTCATCTAAAGCAACAAAATCTACTTCATATCCTAAAGTAGTTAAATAATTTAATGGAGCAATTATAGATGAATGTTCTAATTCGGTAGTAATAATATGTTTCCCTCGATTAGCATATTTTAAACAAATACCTTTAATAGCTGTATTATTTGATTCACTAGAACCACTAGTATAAATAATTTCACTAGGTTTTACACCTAAAATATCAGCTATTTGTTCAGTACTAGCATCTATTAGTTTTTTTGCTTCTACTCCTATTTTATGTAAAGAGTTAGGATTACCAATAAATTGTTTAGTTACTTTTACATAAGTATCTAGTACTTCATCATTTACTGGTGTAGTTGCACTATAATCTAAATAAACCATATCATCACTCTCATTTCTCTCTATAATTATAACAAATTTTATTTAAAAAGAAAAACACAAATTACTTATTTGTGTTTTGATAATAATCTCTTTCAGCAATACTAGCAGATATGTCTTCTAATTCTTCATCTACTACGTCTGAATCATTAATTACATTCTCTACTTCATAGATAATATCTTTCAAACTATTACAGTTTTTATAAGGAATATTATACCTTTCTAGTATTTCTATTTCTTTATTAGTTAATAATATACCATTACCAATATCATTAAATTTACCACTGTTAAAATCAATCTTATTTACTAATTCATCAATATTGTATTCTGCCATTAATTACAACTATATCCATTATTTTTAAGTCTAGTCATTAACTCTCCATCTGTATAATGATCTCCTACAGACAAAGTTATTACTTCACTACTCTTAGTATTTGAATTAATTTTAATTTGTAAATCATCAGTATTAATAAACTCTATATTATCAAGTAATAATATTTCATTTTTATCTACTTCAATAGTAACTATAATACGATCATTTCCAATTGTATATTTAACTTTATCTCCCAAATAATCTAGTGTCTTTTCCAAAGCATTTTTTATACCAACTAAATAATGATCATCTTTTAAATACTTGTCTGGTAAAACAATAGTCTTAGTTAATCTCATACTATTGATTTCTTTGCCATCTGTTACTACTAATAGCCTTTCTGTTAAGCGAACATTTCCATCAAATGTTTTTGTTTTATCACAGCTAATTTCTGATTGTTTAATATTTGCGAACAAGTAAACTATAATTGCAATTATTAAAACAGCCAAAACTATTGGAAGTGTCATACTTTTTCTTGTATTCATAATTTCACCTCGAACATATTATACCATAAATATTAGAATAATTATCTAATTTTTAAACCACACTTAGGGCAGAAATTGCCAGTACTTACATTAGTACCACATAATGGACAAAAGTTAATATTTTGGTTTGGAATTTGTGTATCAACTAATTTGATTTGACCATTGTTATTGACAATACTTCCAGCATGTAAATTTTCATTAAGATTTTGTTGAACTCTAGATGTTCTATTTACAGTTATGAAACATACTGTAACCATGATGATATCAAATAATAGGAATGCTAAAATTATTCCATTCATTTGAGTATTAGTATACCACGTTAATAAAGCATCATACATTGTATGAAATAACATTGGTATTAACAAACTTAAAACAATATTTTTTACATATAATCCATTATTATTACTTATACTTGCAACTTTAGCTCTTGATAAATAATAACCCATCATTACACCAAAACAAGCATGCCCTGGAACTGAAAGGATAGCACGAAGAATAGCTACTCCAAAGCCTCCAACAAAAACATAAAGAACATTTTCTAGTCCAGCAAAACCTAACGATACGAATACAGAATAAACAACGATATCGTATATTTCATCAAATTCTCTACTATTATAAGCTTTGAATTTAACCGCTAGCCATTTAAATCCTTCTTCAGCCAATGCTACTCCAATAAATGTCTTAATAAAAATACTAATTAAACTTGTATCTTTATCA
>JAEEGL012097692.1_pt1 | contig 10399 bp, 8 predicted proteins | sample 9134231 | NCBI WGS metagenome assembly JAEEGL01 (sample SAMN16246548, study PRJNA631951) | gut metagenome | biome: gut microbiome; feature: rumen; material: fiber-attached | host: Bos | place: Iran: Karaj | collected 2018-10
AACGTCACCGTTCAAAATCTCAATCAGCGTTACGCCGTCCGCATGAACGACGCTTCGGGCGGCGGGCGTCAGGGCTTTTTGCGCTACGTTCTCCACCCCTCCATGGTCCGCGCCCTGTACGGCATGTACGCCGACCGCTTCCTGGCGTCCCTTTCCCAGGCGGCGGCGAGGCATTCCCTTTCGCCGGAACAGGGGCGGCAGATGCACATCGCGTTGGCCGGGCGCCTGCTGTCGATCGCGGCCGGCATTGACGGCGTGGTTTCCGCCCCGGATCTCGACAGGCTTCAGGCCGACGTTGAGAGCAAGGCGAATAAAGTCGAATCGCTCGGCGCGCAGATGGCTGCGGCCGCCTTCGAGCTTGACCAGCTGAAGGAGGGCAAGGCCCCGCGCTCGAGCATAGAGACTGCCGAGATGCGCGTGAGCGGCCTCAACGCGCGCTATTTGAGGGCGCTTGAGGAGAGTGCCGCCGCCGAGCGCGCCATGGCCGCCTCCATCCGGAAGGGGGCGAATCAGGCCCTTGATGACGAAACCCTGCTTTTCATCGTCTCCTGGGTGCAGCGCCGGCAGGCAAACGGGCTTGCTGATGCCCGCTCCTCCCTGGGGGCGGCCGCGCATGCCATGCGCGATCTCGCGGGGCGCTGCGCCCGCATAGGCGAAGGCCGCGCGGAGCCCGTAAGGCAGGCCCCGCCCGAAAAAGAGCGGAGCGCTTCTTCCGCGCCTGCGGAGCAGCCGTCCGTGAAGCCTGCGGCGGATCGGCGGGCAGCGCCCGCCCCCATGCCGTCAGCGCCTGCCCCAGCGCCGTCAGCGCCCGCCCCCGTGCGGATTGAGCCTCAAGCCCCGCCCCCGCCTGAACGGAACCTGACGCCCCCCGTGCCTGAAAGGCCCGGGGCCGCGCCCGCCGGCGTGCCCCAGGCCATTCCCGCCCCCGTGCAGCTGGATGAGCCCTTGCCGTGAGCTGTCTTGTCCTGTTCACCGGGGGAACGCGCAGCGGCAAGAGCGCGATGGCGCAGCGATGGGCCGAAGGCCGCGGCGGGGAGCGCGTCTTTCTCGCCACCTGCCGCGTCGACGACGATGAGATGGCGGCGCGCGTCGCCCTGCACCGAAAGGCCCGCGGCGAGGGCTGGAAAGTGATCGAGGAGACGGTCGACCCCCTTGCCGCCCTGGAGCGCATGGACGCCCCGGGGCGTAAGCGCGTGCTGCTTCTCGACTGCGTGAGCACGTGGGTCGCGAATCTCATGGGGGCCGGCCTCGCTTGCGATGCCGTTGCCGAAAGGGTCGTCGCTTTCGCCCATGGCGCGAGGGCGCTGCATGCTGACGCCGCGTTCGTCACTGCCGAGACGGGCCTCGGCATCGTGCCAGTCAGCGCTGTCGGGCGCCGTTTCCGCGACGTGCTCGGCACGGTCAATCAAAAGCTCGCATCCGTATGCGATCATGTCGTCTTTGCATGCTGCGGCCTTCCCCTGGCTCTCAAGGGGCCGCTGCCGGAGGGAATATGAACGTCTTCTTCGTGATGAGAACCTTGTGCCTGCTGCTGTTTTTTTCCGTGCTGCCCCTCGCCATGCCCTGCGGCGCCCGGGCCGGGGGCGCCGGGGACTGCCCCCGCGCCATCGGCGAGGCGATCGACGCCTCCGACCTTCCCGGCTTTGAAAGGCTCGTCGACATGGACGCGCTCCTGAACGACGCCCTTGCCCTTTTTCTCGTGGAGGTGCGCAAGCCGGAGAACGCCGGAGCGATTCCTCCCATGATAAGCCTGATGCTGTCGCAGCTGGCCGGGGGCGGCTCGGAGAACGTCCGCAGGCTCCTGCTTTCCGAAAGCCGGGCCTTCGTGGAGAACGGCATCTCCTCCGGGGCCTTCGCCGGAAAGAAGCCCGCGGGCGGCACGGCTCACGGACTTCTCGCTCCTCTTTTCGCCGACGCATCGCAGGGACGCAAGCAGATCTGCAACGTCGGCGACGGGCGTCCGGACGGCGGCGACACGCTCGTTCCCTTCGTCGTGCGTGACGGCGGCAACGGCCTCGAATATCCCGTTCTCGGCCGCATACGCCGGGTGGACGGCGCGGACCGTCTCGTGAAGGTCGAGAACATGCGGGAGCTTATTTCCCGAATACTCAAGGAGAGCCGCGAATTGCAGGATTGACCGCCTTCCTTTCCCGGGCGTTGCCCTGCCAAGAAACCAAAGGACGCATGATGAAGCCGAATCCCTTCTTTTTTTTCGTTGCACTTCTCGTGTGCGTTTCTTCCGCGCATGCTTTTGAAATGCCCAGGCTCGACGCGCAGTTTTTCAGGGAGACATGGGAAAAGGTGAGCGGGGCCGCCGGCGAAGCCGTCGCCTCCATGAAGGGGGCCGGCAATGACGGCGAGCGCAACGGCCCTGCCGCAGCCCCCGTTCCGAACGGCTCCCAGGAAGAGAAAATCTTTTCAAAAGTCTGGCGGAAATTTTCGGAAGTCAGCAACGAGGCGGCCCGGCTCGCGACGGATGCGGACAGGAATTCCCGCACGCTGATGGAGTTCCTGACGGCGCGTGAGCCGAAGTACGTGCGCCTGCTCAAAAAGGCGCAGGACATCCTCTCCGATTCGGAGGCGCGCGAGCAGTTCGACAAAATCGACGAGCTGACGCTCAAAAACAAGGCGCTTCAGGAGAAGATCGTCACCCTCAAGCGCGACAGGATATCGGCGCCCCTGACCTCCTACAATCCCCTTGCCGACACGAAGGAGCGCATCGACAAGAAGCTCGCCGGCTGCGCCGCTGAAATAGAGGAGAACAAGCGCCAGATCGAGGCGCTGAAGGCCGAGGTGGCGCAGATACTCAAGAAGAACGGCATCGCCCTGTCCGCGGAGGAGGTGGATTATTTCGTCGTTTCCGCCGAGGGCAGCGAGCTCGTCAGGCTCATGGCGATAGCCGGCAACACCAAGAGGATACAGGGCGTCATTGAACGCGAGCTGCAGCAGGACAAGAACAACGTCAATCTGGCCAAGTATTACACGGGCATGTATTTCATATCGCTTGAGACCTACATGGCCGCTCATGACGCGGTGCTCGCCAAGATTCCGGAATACAGGAAGAAAGTCTCGGAGATTTCGCAGGAGGCCGCCCGCAACCGCGATGAGGCCTTCAGCCTGAAACGCTCGGCGAGCGGGGGGGATGCCGCCAACATCACGGCGAACATCGCCATAAACGAGCGCATCATCGCCGTCGCCAAAATGTACGATGAGCTTTTGAAAAAAAGGATGGCGCTGCTCCGCCAGTCGAGGGAGAACGTCGAGAAGAAGGTCAGGATAGCGAGCAACACCTACAGGACGATTTCAAACGGCAGCGCCCTCATCTCGCTCGTCAACACGGAATCCGGCGAGTTTTCGCTGCTCGTCAGCTTCGACATGCCCGAACTCAAGATGATCTACGACGGCGCCATGCTCAATGCCTTCATCGAGATATCCGACAGGATAAAGGCGGAGAAATAGGACCATGGCATCCAACTCCCCGCTTATCGCCAGCATTGCCATCTTCTCGGCATGGAGTTCCCTGTGCGAGAATCTCACCCGCTGACTGTGCAAGTATCTGCCGACGCACAGCAACTGTCGTTTCCCCAGCTTCGGCATTAACGCCGTGGAAGTGGACGCATTGAGAAAGGGCGAGTCGCACCTGTCTCCGCAATCCACCCGGCACACCTTGAACCTGCTCGGCCAGATATTGCGGCAGGCGGCGTGGTGGGGATTGTATGAAGGCCCCATTTCCACGCAAAACGTAAAGGTTCATCAGAGCGACGGACGCCGTATGCGTTTCCCGACAAAGGCTGAAGCCAAGACGTTGCCGGATGCCTTGCACGACCGCCGCGTGTGTCTGTGATTGGATAAGAGGTATAAAAATGAAATTAAATTTACAGAATAAATTACTTTTACCTACAGTAATAGTCCTGTTTCTATTTATATCTATATGTGCATATTTTTTATCAGACATCCTTATTGAGAAAAATGAATCACAAACAATAGAATTATTATATGAGGGAAATAATTTACTCATAAAAAATATTCATAATCTTATGAATAATTATAAATTGTCAATTCGAAGCTTATCAAATGCTCCGATTCTTCGTGCTCTTGCCAATAATTTATCGAATGTCAAGAATATTGATGAAATACCAAATGATATTTTATATCGAAGAATTTATGAAATTTTAGAAGATTTCCCAAAGAAATATATTGATTACTCACAACTCTATTTGGTTGATGTGAATGGAAATGTGATTGCAAGCAGCCAATCCAACATTATTGGTAAAGAAAATTTTAAAGATAGAAATTTTTTTAAAATTGCTATTCATGGTCAAGAAGCTGTTTCTGAACCCACAATTAATTCTACAACAGGTGATAAAGTAATTTATATAGCAACACCTGTGTTTAATTCACGACAGGAACCTGTATGCGTTTTATATGGCGCTATTTCATGTGCAACTCTTACTGAAAATACTATACAAGGTGTTGGCAAATCAAATTATGGATATGCCTATATTGTTGATGGAAATAGCGGTCTTATTATCGCGCACAATATTTATCAAAAAGTACAAAGCATTAATATATTTAGATATCAACAGTGGATGATGAACCTAAAACCAGGAGAAAGTGGAATTAAAACTGATTATATAGATAGTGAAGGCAATCATCTATTGGTCATTTACCACAAAGAAACTGAATCGGGCTGGATTGCAATTTCCTGTGTTGCTTTTAAAACAATTGAAGAACAAGCTGCATTTATACGCAATATAATCATTCTAATGATGTTTGGAACTATTTTTCTTGTTACATGTATCATAGTTACTATCATTAGATCAGTGACAAATGATGTATATAAAACTAATCGTTACGCACAGGAGATCGCGGTTGGCAACTTTGATAGTACTCTTGATGTAAAACGTGATGATGAACTTGGAGAGTTAGGCACAGCTCTTCATAAAATGGTTGATTCATTAAAGAGAATGATGGCTTTAAATATTGAACAGACAGAAGATAAAAAGCGTAATCTTGCAAGGTTACGTGATACTATGCTTATTTCGCTTGCCGATATTGTTGAAGGTCGCGATAAAAATACATGGCAACATATCCAAAAAATTGTATCATATGTTCGTATTATTTTAGAAGAACTAAAAAAAGAAAATATATATAGTGATACGATTAATAATGATTATATAGACCAAATGATTAGTTGCGCTCCGCTGCATGATATTGGCAAAATCAATATTCCTGAACATATTTTAAATAAATCTGGAAAGCTAACAGATGATGAATTTTCAATTGTAAAAAAACATACACTATATGGCGGTGAAATTATCAATCATATAAGGAATATTGTACCGGATTCTGATTACCTTATCACTGCTAAGGATATTGCCATATATCATCATGAGAAGTGGGATGGAACTGGATACCCATATGGCCTTGTAGGCAACTCAATTCCTCTTTCTGCTCGCATAATGGCCGTGGCGGATGTGTTTGATGCCCTTGCGTCAGAACGTCCATACAAAAGACCATTTAGCGTTGGCAGGGCTTTTTTCATTATTCGCGAGCAAAGTGGCAGCCATTTTGACCCACTCATAGTTTCTGCCTTTCTCGCTGCCAGAGAGAAAATAATCCGTTCAGAAGCACAATTTAGGACTTACGAAATAGACACAGAAGTGCCGCAAGCATAGTCTGCTTATCATATAGATATTATATTTTATTTATTAGTATTTATAATGGCCTGAATATAATTATATTATTCTCATTAATAATAAAATAGATTGCCTAAAATCTCTCTATAAGTATCATCAATAAGGCAGATTCCGTTATGGAAAAACTCATATCCATTCGTAACATATGCATACAGAATATGAAATTTATATTTCTTCTTTTCCTGCTTCTGTGGCCACTATCGGCGCATGCAATTGATTTTAAAATTCGTGGCGTGTGGGATTTTGGCCTGGAATTAGGGCAAGGAGGCGATCTTATAACGAAATATAACGGCCAGCACCGCACGGGAATGTACGGCAATTCTCCAGGAGGCGATAACTTTAATGCGCTGCAGCGTTTGCGTACCTGGCTCTTCTTTCGGATCTCTGAAAATTTGCAAGGCGTTCTCATGTTCAAAATTCCCGAAAGAGACCCGATGACTTGGGGCTATGCCGAAAAAGGGGGAGCCCTTGGCGCGGATGGGAATCAAATCCAGGTGAGTTCTGCCGCCCTTGACTGGCAAGTGCCTAAAAGCAAATTGCGTTTCCGTATGGGGCTTCAATACATTACATTTCCAGCTTTTACAGGACAAAATGTCCACATTGCCAATACAGCAATGGCTGTTACTGCGAATTATCATGCCAATAATCATTTTTCCATAACGGGAATGTGGATGCGTCCCTTTAACGACAATTGGTCTGGTGCCGATGGAGACGCTTTCACAACAAACTACCTGGACAATATAGATATATTTGGACTTTTCTTGCCCATAACCCTTGATGGAATCAAACTTACCCCATGGGCTGCAGGCGGCATGGTAGGACGAAACGCGCGCGCTGGCACATATCACTATACAAATATGTTTTGGGATAAGGACCTCAGTAACGTTCCTTATAATCGGGGACGCCCCGTCAACCCTAATTGGAGGCGGGAATTGCACCGGCTTGATTCCTATGGCAGTTTGTTTATGGCCGGATTTACCGGTGAAATAACGCGTATTGAGCCATTCCGCTTTGCATGGGATTTCCAGTATGCAGGAATCAAATCGGGCTACGGGCGATATGACAGGGGCGGTTTTGTTGCAGCGCTGCTTGCTGAATACAAGACGGCCTGGGGCATTCCAGGCATCTTTGGCTGGTATGCATCGGGCGAAGATGACGATGCTTCAAATGGAAGCGAGCGCATGTTTGTCATGTCGCCATTGAATTTTTCTGGTCGTAATGATTTTTCTGCATTGGCCTTTTACGGAGCGCAGAATCAATCTGTGCGTCAAGGTATTTTGGCAAATACCTATGTTGGCACATGGGGCATTGGTGCGCGTATTAAAAATTTTTCACTTCTCGATGATTTGAAGCAAACTTTGCGCTTTCTTTATATCAATGGATCAAATCAAAAAGAATCTTTAGAGAGATACAATAGATTTGCAACTCATGTTCCAGCAAACGGAGATTATTTGTTGACGCATCATGAACATGCCTGGGAGTTGAGCCTCTCAAGTGAATACACAATATATGAAAATTTAAAATTATACTCTGAATTGGGCTATCTGGGATTAAGCAGGCAAAGGTATTCAGCTCGTGAGCGTGAAGCTAAATGTGATGCATGGAATTTTTCTTTGGCCTTGACTTATGAGTTCTAGATATTTTCAGAATGGGAGACAATGTTCGTTCTGCTTATTAGCTACGAGAAACACTGGCCGTACACGGATATAAATATTGCAATTGTCTACAAGAATGATTTTCTGCCTCGATTGCGCTGGGAGTGATTGCAATGAGTACTCCGTATATTTCTCATGATAAAGCTACATTGGAGAGTTTCCGCAATAACCCTTCTTATGCGGCCGAATACCTCAATTCGGTACTTGCTGATGGCGACCAAGTGTAAATCATGCTTGCGATGCGCTGCCTTGCAGATGCCTTTCATGACACATATCGCTAATACCGCGGGATTGAACTCTAAAACCTTATACAGAACATTATCTCCCGCTGGAAATCCTCAACTCCGCAGCCCCCAGTCAATTCTTGTGGCCATGGGAATGCGTTTAGCCGTCACACCTGTTGTCCAGCAATAAGAATACCCCAAAAAGAAAAACTCTGGCTTTGACGACAATGACGGAAGAGCTGGTCAGCGGCCGACCCGACGAAATGGCCTTTGAAAGAGCGCGCGCGGGCGGGATTTTTTTGCATCGTCCGATGCGGAAAAGGGGCTGCGCAGGAGATTCGCGGAACGCTTCAGGCTGTCCGGGCTGAAGCCCACGCAAGTCGGTCCATGACGATGCAGAGGCCGCAGAGGGCTATGACACAGGCGAGGCTGACGAAGACGCCGCGGTAGCCGAAGCCGCAGTGGATGACGAGCCCGCCGAGCAGGGGGGAGAAGAGTCCGCTGACGTCGAAGGCCGCCATCATGACGTTGGCGTTGACGGGGCGTGTCTGCGGCGTGGAGCGGTCGTAGACCGCCGCGGCCAGCAGGGGGTAGAAGACGCCGAGAAGGCCGCCGTAGGAGAGCGATGCGGGGATGAGCCCCCAGGCGGGCCCGTAGGCCAGGGTGAGCATGCAGGCGCAGAGAAGGGCGCAGCAGGCGACGCTTATGCTGAATCGGGGCAGTCTGTCGAACAGATGGCCGATGGCGATGCGGATGGCCATGATGGTGCAGGTGTAGGTGACGAAGAAGTGCGCCGTGTGCGCTCCGGTCAGGGCGCACAGCCCCTTGATGAAGAGGATGGCGCCCGAGGTCATGACGCCGAAGAGCATGCAGGCCGAATAGATGAGGCCGAGGCCCGAATGGAAGATGCTCCGGCGCAGGGTGCCGCCGGCCTTTCCTTTTTCCTGAAGGAGCGCCGGCCTGCCTTTCAGGCGCGGCATGAGGGGGACGGTCAGAAGAAGGGCCGGCACGCCCAGAAGCGACGTCCACGCGAAAAGGTTCGCCTCGCCGCCGAGGAGGGGAAGCATGCGTTCAGCCGCCGCCGGTATGATCGAATAGGGCAGGAGGAGCGTCAGGGAGAAGACGGCGAAGCCGCGGGCGCTCTGCCCTTCGGGTATGCAGTCGACGAGCAGGGCGACCGTGCAGCTTGAGTACACGGCGATGGCGATGCCCTGGACGACGCGCAGGGCGAGCACGAAGGGGACGACGCTCTCATGGGGAACGAGGGGGTAGAGCAGCATGACGATGCTCGTGACCGCTATGGAGATGATCATGGCGGGGCGCTTGTCCCGCTTCAGCAGCCAGCCGCTCGCCGCCTGCCGGCAGACGAAGATGACCGCGAAGAAGACGGCGAGCAGCACTCCCCGCCAGTTCGGGGAGACGGCGCGGCCGTTCAGCCATTGCTCGAAGCAGTAGAAGACCGCTATGTTGCAGTTGCTGAACATGGCGAGAAGAAAAAGCGTGACGAAGTCCCGGCTCGCGAGGCTTGTGACTTTTCCCTTTTCCATTTCGCTTGGGATCGGACGCTTCGGGCGCTTTAATGATACTTGCCGCTCAGGAAATTGTTTGCGAAGACGCTGACGGAATCTTCATCGACCATCAGCATGTCCATCTGGCGGGTCATGATGAGCAGGCGCCCTATCTGCGTCAGGCGGTCGAGCATCTCCCCCCTGGGGTATTTCTGGTAGCGGGCGCGCAGCCTGTCGCCCACGATTTCGACGTTGAAGCCGAGGCTCGTCAGGATCATGCCGATGCAGCGCACCCTGCGGGAACGCTGCTCGTTGCCGGCGGCGCCGCCGGCGAATTCGAAGCGGATGTAGTTCTTGTTCAGGGCGTCGCTGCACCATGCGTCGAGAATGGCGTAATGGTAGCCGACCCGCGAGGAGAAATTGAGGTAGCAGTCCGAGATGATTGCGTAGCTGTGGCTGCCGAAGCGCTGGCCGCCTTCCAGATGGCTGCCCGTCATGCTGCGCCCCACGACGGAGAGGAAGCCGCGCATGTTGACGGGCCGCGGGCCCTTCGCCTGCACGTCGGGGTCGAGCATGCCGTTGAGCACGTAGTGCATGGGGGTGCTCGTCACGTCCTCGGGCCGCGCCGAGCCCCGGACGCCTTCCCTGAGGCCGCCGCCCACGTCGATCATGTACAGGTCGAGCGGCACGTTGCAGACCAGCCGCACCGTGGCGCCCCCTTTTTCGTCGGAAAGGCTGTCGGAGAGGAGAAACATGGACGAATAGCTGTACTCGTGGGCGTAGCGCATGACGTCGTGCAGCGAGGTGCAGTTCTCGGGCGTGAAGAGCTTCGAGTGCGGATCGACGAGATGCAGGGGAAGCACGTAGGCGGCGATGCGCCGCAGAAGGACGTGCGCCGGGGAATCGACGCGCGGGGCTTCCCGGCGGACGGCGATCGAGAGCAGTTCCGGAATCTCGTGCATGAAGACCCTGCCCGATATGGCATCCACCGTGACAACCATGCCGTCCTCAAGGAGGTTGAAGACGTTCGGGATGTTGAGGAGCGTCGGCACGTGGAACTCCCGGCAGATGGAGGCCATGTGCCCGGTGAGGCTTCCCGTTTCGGCTATGATGGCCGCGGCCTTCTTGAGGCAGACCATGGCCGTCGGGGATGAGTGCCGCAGCACCATGACGGCGCCCTGCGGGAATTTCGTCATGTCGTCGCCTTCCTCGACGTGGAAGACGGGGCCGGCGGCCACGCCCCTGGCCGCGACGTCGGCCCCGGAAAAGATGGGCGGCGTGTCGAGACGCTGCGCGGGGGTGTTGTCGTAGAT